>Ga0208685_1000074_pt1 | contig 44358 bp, 51 predicted proteins | sample EasRivMeERMLT890_FD_187533 | JGI IMG/M metagenome (GOLD analysis project Ga0208685, IMG submission 187533) | Soil microbial communities from meander-bound floodplain in the East River, Colorado, USA - East River MetaG ERMLT890 (SPAdes) (version 2) | ecosystem: Environmental > Terrestrial > Soil...
GCGATCTGGGCGCATCTCGTTGTCGGTAGCCCTTGCAATATCGACATATTGCTGCGGGCTATCCTCCTAAAGCTGCATCCCACATCGCCTCCGTCGCACACGTGCCTACTATTGAGATAGGCTCTAGTAGATCCCAGACCGTCCCCGGCCGGTTTGACGCAGATCAAGAGGGGGTCCCCTTGGCGCCGATAGCATCGGCGGTACCCCCGGCGGTTGCCGGCGAAGGCCCACTCATGAGTGCACTGCGCAGCATTGCGCCGAGCGGCGAGGACTATTTCGAGCACGACGCCGACATCGGCGTGGTGGGCCGCGGCGCGACGTTGGAAGAGTCGTTCGAATCCGCCGCTGCCGCGACCTTTGGCGTCATGGCGGACCTGTCCGCCGTGCGTCCGCAGCGCTCGGTGACGCTCGATTTCGAGGAAGCCGACGTCGAGATCGCGCTGGTGCGGTGGTTGAACCTCCTCCTCGGGCTTTCCCATGAGGATGGGCTCGTCTTCTGCCGTTTCTGGATCGAGCGCGATGGCGTGCACTGGCGCGGCGGCGCAAGCGGCGAGCCGTGGCGGCGCGACCTCGAGCGCGGCGTCGAAGTGAAGGGCGCGACGCTCACGATGCTCCAGGTGAAGCAGGAACGCGATGGCTGGCAGGCGCGCTGCGTCGTTGATGTGTGATAAGTGATGAGTGATGGATCTTTCGAAGCTGAAACAGATTGACGAGTGGTTGTGGACGGTCCCGCGCGTGCCGGGGGAGGCGCGCGGCGAGGTGAAGATGTACGGCAGCCGCGCGCTCCTCGAGACCATGGACGACAAGGTGATCGAGCAGATCACCAATGTGGCGCGCCTGCCCGGCCTGGTCGGTCCCGCGATGACGATGCCGGATGCGCACTGGGGATATGGATTTCCGATCGGCGGCGTCGCGGCTTTCGATCCCGAGCAGGGCGGGATCATCTCGGCGGGCGGCGTCGGCTTCGACATTTCCTGCGGCATCCGCTGCCTGCGCACCAATCTCGAGCTCGCGGAGGTGGCGGGAGAGCTGCCTTCGCTCGCGCGCGAGCTCTCCGAGAAGATTCCCGCCGGGGTGGGCGAGGAGGGTGATATCAAGCTTGCTCCCGACGCGCTCGACGACGTGCTGACGGGCGGTGCGCAATGGGCAGTGGAGCAGGGCTACGGCTCGGCGGCCGACCTCGAGTTCATCGAGGAGGGCGGGCGCGTCGCCGGCCCGGTGCCGCAGAATGTTTCCCCGCTCGCGAAGAAACGCCAGCGCGGTGAGATGGGGACGCTCGGCTCCGGTAACCATTACCTCGAAGTGCAGGTGGTGGATCGCATCTACGACGCTGCCGCGGCGCAAGCCTACGGATTGCGCGAAGGACAGCTGCTGGTCTCAATCCACTGCGGCTCGCGCGGCCTCGGCCACCAGATCGGCACCGACTACCTGGTGAGTCTCGCGAAGGCCGCCTCGCGCCTGGGCATCCACCTGCCCGACCGCGAGCTCGCCTGCGCGCCGATCAACACGCCCGAGGGCCAGCAGTACATCGGCGCGATGAACGCGGCGATCAACTGCGCGCTCGCGAACCGCCAGATCCTGACTCATTTGACGCGCAAGTGCTTCACGCGCCTTCTGCCGCGCGCGACGCTCGAGACGCTGTTCGACGTCTCGCACAACACGTGCAAGCGCGAGCAGCACGTGGTGAAAGGAACGAAGCGGCTGCTCTACGTGCACCGCAAGGGCGCGACGCGCGCATTCGGGCCGGGGCATCCCGCGCTGCCGGAGCGCTACCGGGCGACCGGACAGCCGGTCGTGATCGGCGGCAGCATGGGCACGGGCTCCTGGATTCTGGCCGGGACCGCCACGAGCGAGACGCAGGCGTTCTCCTCGGCGAGCCACGGCGCGGGACGCGCGATGAGCCGGAAGCAGGCGCTCAAGCAGTGGCACGGCCGGCAGCTGGTGGACGAGCTCGCGCGCCAGGGAATCCTGATCCGCACGCGCTCGATGCGCGGCGTCGCCGAGGAGGCGCCCGGCGCCTACAAGGACGTCGATGCCGTCGCCGAGGCGACCGAACGCGCGGGTCTTGCGCGCCGCGTCGCCTTCCTGCGACCCAAGGTGTGCGTCAAGGGCTGACATGACCGATCGCGAACCCACACCTGACACCGCGCGCGAAGGCGCGGGCATCGGCGCCGCGATCCAGCTGGCGGCCCAGCGCGTCAAGGATGTGCGCCAGGGCGTCGAAAGCCTTCTCGACCCTTTCGGCGTGGTGGCGCCGATCGCGCACGCCCACACCGCGTGGGGATTGCACCCGATGGAGTTTGCGGAGCTCGCGATGCGCTACGCCGCGGACTTGACCGCGCTGCAGTTGAACCTCGGGTCGAAGCTCCTCGGGCGCGAGACGCCGGACGCGGTGCAGCCGCAGACCGGCGACGAGCGCTTCAGCGATCCGGTCTGGACCAACGAGCTCGGCTGGAACGCGCTCAAGCAGTGGTATCTCTTTTCCGCGCGCCACGTGCAGGACGCCCTCCACCAGACACCCGGCCTCTCGTTCCCGGAGCGCAGGCGCGCGGCGTTCTGGTGGAGGAACTGGCTGAATGCGGTGGCGCCCACCAACTTCCTGCTCACCAACCCCGTCGCGGTGCGCAAGGCGATCGAGAGCCGCGGCGAAAGCCTGCGCCGGGGCTGGGAGATCTTCCTCGAGGACATGCGCGCGGGTACCGTGCGCATGACCGACGGGGAGGAATTCCAGGTCGGGGTGAACCTCGCGACGACGCCCGGTGCCGTCGTGTTCCGCAACCGGCTGCTCGAGCTGATCCATTACACGCCGACGGCGGCGCGCGTGCGGCCGGTGCCGATCGTGATCGTGACGCCCTGGATCAACAAGTACTACGTGCTCGACCTGGAGCCGAAAAAGAGCCTCGTGCGCTACCTGCTGCAGGCGGGGTTCGACGTCTACATCACGAGCTGGAAGAACCCCGGTGCCGACATGGCCGACACCCGGTTCGACGACTACCTGACGCAGGGCGTCGACGAGGCGGTGCGCGTGGCGCGGGCCGTCTCCGGCGCCAAACAGGTCCATGCCGTCGGCTACTGCATCGGCGGCACGCTGCTGGCGGTATACATGGCCTGGCTCGCGCGCCGCTTTAGCGATCTGGCGTCGGTGCCGGTCGCGCACTGGACGCTCCTCGCGACGCTGGTGGACTTCCAGTCCCCGGGCGACATTGAGGTGTTCATGGACGAGGGCAGCGTGCGCTGGCTCTCGCATCTCATGCGCACCAGGGGCTTCCTCGAAGGCCGCGAGATGGCGACGACCTTCCGGCTGCTGCGCGCGAACAGCCTGATCTGGCATTACGTGGTGCACGGCTGGCTCTACGGCGAGCGGCCGGCGCCGCACGATGTCCTCTACTGGAACATGGACGTGACGCGCCTGCCCTACCGCATGCACGAGTTCTATCTGCGGGAGTTCTACCTGAAGAACGGCCTCGTCATCCCCAGCGCGCTCACGATCGCGGGCGAGCCGATCGATCTCGCGCGCATTCACGCGCCGCTCTACCAGGTCGCCGCCGAGGACGATCACATCGCGCCTTGGCGCCAGACCTTCCGCATCAACAGCTGGGTTACCGGCTACAAGCGGTTCATCCTCTCCAGCTCGGGCCACATCCTCGGCATCGTCAATCCGCCGGTGATGCCGCCAAAGCGCCACTTTTCCGTTGGGCGGGCTCACCGTGGCCAGACGGCCGACGCGTGGCATTCGACTGCGCAGGGGCATGCCGGCAGCTGGTGGGAGGACTGGCGGGACTGGCTCGCGGAGCGTTGCGGAGAGCCCGGAACGCCGCCGCCGCTCGCGACGCAGGAGATCCCGAAGCTCGCCGATGCGCCGGGCACCTACGTGCTCGAACGGTAAAAGAGTACTCGTCACTCCCGCGAAGGCGGGAGTCCAGAAAGATGCTGATCGGCGTTCCGAAGGAGATCAAGGTTCACGAGTACCGCGTCGGGCTCACGCCCGAAAGCGTGCGCGAGCTTGTGGCCGGTGGCCATCGCGTCCTGGTGCAGCACGACGCCGGCGCTGGCATCGGTGCGACCGATGCCGACTACGCGTCGGCCGGGGCCACGGTCGTGGCGGGCGCCGAGGAAATCTTCAGGCAGGCGGACCTGATCGTGAAGGTGAAGGAGCCGCTTGCGCAGGAGCGGGCGTGGCTGCGTGCCGGACAGGCGCTGTTCACCTACCTGCACCTCGCGGCGGACGCCGAGCAGACGCGCGACCTGGTAAAGAGCGGCGTCGTCGCGATCGCCTACGAGACTGTGACATCTCCCGCAGGCAAGCTGCCGCTGCTCGCCCCGATGTCGGTGGTGGCGGGCCGCATGGCGGTCCAGGTTGCGGCGCACTTCCTGGAGCGCACGCACGGGGGGCGCGGTGTGCTGCTGGCGGGCGCCACAGGTGTGCCGCCGGGGCGCGTTCTCATACTCGGTGCGGGCGTGGTCGGCTCGAACGCCGCGCTGATCGCGCTCGGAATGGGCGCCGAGGTCGTCGTGCTGAGCAACTCGGCCGCTCCGCTCGAGCAGCTGAAAGCGGATCTTGGTCCGCGGTTGAAGACCGGAATCGCGACGCCGCAGGCAATCGCGGAGGAGCTGCGCGGCGCCGACGCGGTGATCGCCAGCGCCATGATCCCGGGAGGACTTGCCCCGAAGCTGGTCACCCGCCCGATGCTCGCGAGCATGAAGCAGGGCGCGGTCGTGGTCGACGTGTCGATCGACCAGGGCGGCTGCTTCGAGACCTCGCGTCCGACGACCCACGCCGATCCCGTGTTCACCGTGGACGGCATCATCCACTACTGCGTGGCCAACATGCCGGGGGCGGTGCCGGGCACCTCCACATACGCGCTGAACCACGCCACGCTGCCGTTCGTGAAGCGACTCGCCGATTACGGAGTCGTTCGCGCGCTCGTGGAAGACGAGCACCTGCGCATGGGCCTCAACATCTGCCGCGGGGCCGTAACGCAGCGCGAAGTCGCCGAGGCGAGGGGATACCCGTACTCGGACCCCCTTCGGACTCTGGGCGCCTGACCGCTTCAGGTGGCGAGGTAGACCGCGAAGAAAATCAGCAACACCGCCACGGCCTGAAGGACCACGCGCCAGATCATCCACTGCGCGCTGGTTTGATGAGCCACCTCACCATCATGGGCCATGGAATACAGCCCGGAGGCGAGCGCCGCCATGACGGCCAGTGCCGCGACAAATACCAACAATGCAATGGGACTCATAGCCCCTCCTTGCTGGGTGCTGTTGAAACACTACGCTTTCGCATGTCCGAAACCTTGATCCAAAGCAAGGTCGGTGGCGATATCCGGCGCGGCCGGGGTGCCGGGCGCGCAATTGATCTGGATCAAGCGGCGGCAGGCGTGCCTGCCTATCATCTGATCATGGAGACGCAAGCCAGGAGACGGCAATGACAATCGGCGAAATTTGCACCCGGAATACGGTGATTACGACGCGCGACGCGACGGTCGCGGCAGCGGCGGAGTTGATGCGCCAGCACCACGTCGGCACGCTGGTGGTGGTCGATTCGGTGAACGGCAGCAAGCGCGTGCCGGTCGGCATCGTGACCGACCGGGACGCCGTAGTCGAGGTGATGGCCACTGGGCTCGATCCGAATGTCATCACCGTGGGCGACATCATGGTGCAGGACCTCGTCACCGCGCGCGAGAACGAGGGCGTCCTGGAGACGATGCAGATCATGCGCTACAAGGGCGTGCGGCGGCTCCCGATCGTCGGCAAGTCCGGCGAGTTGATCGGCATTGTCTCGATCGACGACCTGCTGGAAGTGCTGGCGGAGGAGATCAGCGAGCTGGCCAAGGTCATCTCGCGCGAGCAGTCGCGCGAAACCGCGACCCGCACGTAGCGTGCTATGGACAACGTCTGCGTCGTGGTCGCGGACGGCAAGGGCGCACGCTTGTTCCTGCTGCAGGAAAGCGATGCGCCGCGCGCGCCGGTGAGGCTCGTTGCGCGTGGCACGCTCAGCAACGCCGATCTCAGGAGCCGCGGGCGCAGCGTGACGGGGCGCGTGCGGACCGAGACCAACACCAACCGTGAGGCCGGGCCGGTGCACCCCATCGGCGCGCAGCGGGAGCGGCATCGCATCGAACTGGAGCGGCGCTTCTCGGTGGAGGTCGCGCGCAAGGCGGCGGCACTCGCCAAGAACTGGGCCACTGGATCGGTCGTCATCGTTGCCGATCCCCGCATGCTGGGATTTCTGCGCGAGACGGTGCGCGCCACGCTGAAGCCGCGGATACAGGTCAAGGAGCTCGCCAAGGATTACGCCGGCCTGACGATTTCCCGCCTGCGGGACCAACTCGCCGAAGACGGCATCGTTCCGGCGCATGACGGCGGTGCCACATGAGCGCCAAGCAGATCCTCTTCCACAAGGACGCGCACGACAAGATCCTCGCGGGGATGGGCGTGCTCGCAAACGCTGTGCGCGTCACCCTCGGCCCGAAGGCGCGAACCGTGGTCCTCGAGAGACCCTACGGGGCGCCCGCCATCATCAATTCCGGCGTCGTGGTGGCGAAGGAGATCGAGCTGGAGGACCGCTTCGAGAACATGGGCGCGCAGATGGTGCGGGAGGTCGCGACCAGGACCTCCGACGTGGCGGGGGACGGAACGACCACCGCGATGGTGCTCTCGCAGGGCATCGTCATGGAGGGCATGAAATACGTCGCCGCCGGCATGAATCCCATGGATCTCAAGCGCGGCATCGACCTCGCGGTGGATGCGCTGGTCGCGGAGTTGAAGCGCCAGGCGAAGCCGTGCGCGACGCGCACCGAGATTTCGCAGGTCGCATCCATTTCCGCGAACAACGACCGAGGCATCGGGGAGATCGTCGCGAACGCGATGGAGAAGGTCGGCAAGGAAGGCGTCATCACCGTCGAGGACGGCTCGGGCCTGCAGAGCGAGCTGGAGGTCGTCGAGGGTATGCAATTCGACCGCGGCTTCCTCTCCCCCTATTTCATCAATGCGCCGGAGAAGCAGCGCGTCGTGCTCGAGGATACGCTCGTGCTCATCTGCGACCGCAAGATTTCCGGGATCCGCGACGTGCTGCCGCTCCTGGAGCAGGTCGCGCAGGCGGGCAAGCCCCTGCTCGTGATCGCCGAGGAGGTGGAGGGCGAGGCGCTCGCGACCTTCGTCGTCAATTCATTGCGCGGCGTGATCAAGAGCTGCGCCGTGAAGGCGCCGGGCTTCGGCGACCGCCGCAAGGCCATGCTCGAGGACATCGCGGTGCTGAGCGGCGGACAGGTGATCTCGGAGGAAGCGGGCCTCACCCTGGAGAAGGCCGCGCTCGCGGACCTCGGGCGCGCGAAGCGCGTGGAAATCGACAAGGACAACACCACGATCATCGGCGGCGCCGGTGACCCTCAGAGAATCAAGGCCCGCGTCGCCGATATTCGCCAGCAGATCAAGGACTCGACCAGCGACTACGACAAGGAGAAGCTCCAGGAGCGCGCGGCCAAGCTCGCGGGAGGTGTCGCGGTCGTGAAGGTCGGTGCAGCGACGGAAACGGAGATGAAGGAGCGCAAGACACGGATGGAGGACGCGCTCCATGCCACCCATGCCGCCGTGGAGGAGGGCGTGCTGCCCGGGGGCGGAATCGCGCTCCTGCGCGCGCGTGCCAAGGTGAACCAGGAGCTGCACGGAGCCAATGCCGATCAGGACGCAGGGGTGCGCATCGTGATGCGCGCGCTCGAGGAGCCGCTGCGCCAGATCGTGGCCAACGCCGGGGAGGAGCCCTCGGTGGTGCTCGCCCGCGTTCTGGAAGGAAAGGGCAACTACGGTTACAACGCGCTCACCGGCGAATACGGGGACCTGGTGCAGATGGGCATACTCGACCCCTGCAAGGTCACCCGCTCGGCGCTGCAGAACGCCGCATCGATCGCGGGGCTGATCCTCACCACCGATTGCATGATCGCGCAGATTGCGGAAGACGCGCGTCCGCCGCTCGAGGAGTGAGCAGGCCTCACGCCGCGCGGTAGTCGAGCGGCCAGTGACGCTTCAGGTAGTCGAGCACGGCGGCGTCGAACCCGTGCGAGTAGGTGGTCCAGACAGCCTGGTGCTTGTCGAGCTTGTTGAGCTGCCGGGCGCGCACGTTCACGTGGGCAAGCGGAAGGTTGAATTTTTCGTAGGCCTTGCGCTCTGCATCGGCGGTGGCGTCGTCCTCGAAGAACAGCCATTCGGCGACGAACATGCCCTGGATCCGCTCGAGCTCATGGGCGGCCTCGTCGGCAACGGGCTCGGGCTTGTCGAGCCCGGTCTCGCGCGCCGATCCACCAGCCGTAGACATCGGTGCCCCGCTCGAAACAGACGAGCGCGCAGAGCAGTCCGACCCCGTAGGGCGCGTAGGCGATGTGCTGCTGCGGTGTCGTGACTCGGGTCTTGGTTCTGGGAGCGCGTGGCAAGCGGATATCCCTTGTGCTAGCGTCACCCTATCCCCTGCGCGCGCCGTTCTCGTTGATCCATATCAAGCAGTGATCAGTCTGATTTGCCTAGGATTTGGGACGGAGCGCTGCAATGACTGTTGAGCTGGGCCGGCACGACGCCGTGCTGATCGTGGACGTGCAGGTGGACTTCCTGCCGGGAGGCAATCTCGGTGTTCGCCGCGGCGATGAGGTGGTGCCCGCGCTCAATCGCTATGTCGCAGCCGCCGGCCGCAAGTCGCTGCCGGTCTTCGCGAGCCGCGACTGGCATCCACAGAATCATTGCTCGTTCCGCGCCCGCGGCGGCCCCTGGCCGGAGCACTGCGTGGCCGGGACGCAGGGCGCGGCATTCGCCCCCGGCCTCGAGCTACCCCGCGACGCAGCCGTGATCAGCAAGGCGACCACGCCGGAAGCCGACGCCTATTCGGCATTCCAGGGCACCGACCTTGCGCAGCGGCTGCGCGCTCTGGGCGTGAAGCGCCTGCTCGTGGGCGGGCTCGCGACCGACTACTGCGTGCTGAACACCGTGCTCGACGCGCGCAAGGAGGGATTCGAAGTCCTGTTGCTCGCGGACGCAATTCGCGCGGTGGACGTGAAGCCCGGTGACGGGGAGCGCGCCGAGCGCGAGATGCGCTCCGCCGGCGCCGTCCCGATCCGTCTCGAGGACCTGCCTGCGTGAACCTTCTCGCCTCGCCGCTCATGACCGACCTCTACCAGCTCACCATGCTGGATGCCTATCACGCGCACGGGATGGACGAGACGGCGGTGTTCGAGCTGTTCGTGCGCACGCTCCCGCCGCAGCGCAATTTCATGATGGCGGCGGGGCTCGCGCAGGCGCTCGAGTTCCTGGAGCAGCTGCGCTTCGCGCCGGAGGAGCTCGAGTGGATCGAGGCAAGCGGCAAGTTCTCCCGCGGATTCGCGGCGCATCTCGGGCGGCTGCGCTTCACGGGCGAAGTGCATGCGCTGCCCGAAGGCACGATCTTCTTTGCCAATGAGCCTGTTCTGCGGGTGACGGCGCCGTTGCCGGAAGCGCAGCTCGTCGAAACGCGGCTCATCAACCTGGTGCATTTCGAGACGCTGGTGGCGACCAAGGCCGCGCGCAGCGTGCTGGCGGCCCCCGGCAAGCTGCTGGTGGACTTCGGGCTGCGGCGGGCGCATGGCGCGGAGGCCGGGCTGCTGGCGGCGCGCGCCGCCTACATCGCGGGATACTCCGGGACCGCGACCGTAGCGGCAGGCAGCCGCATGGGGATCCCGGTCTTTGGCACGATGGCGCATTCGTTCGTCGAGGCGCACGACGACGAATCCGCGGCATTCCGGCGGTTCGCCGAGGCCTGCCCGCAAAACGTGGTGCTGCTGATCGACACCTACGACACGGAGGCGGCGGCGCACAAGGTGGTCGAGCTTGCCCCCGACCTCACGCGTCGCGGCATACAGGTAAAGGGCGTGCGGCTCGACAGCGGCGACCTGGCGGCGCTCTCCCGCAGCGTGCGGCGCATCCTCGACCAGGGAGGACTCGCCGGTGCCACCCTCTTCGCGAGCGGCAACATCGACGAGTACCGCATTCGAGATCTGGTCGCTGCGGGGGTGCCGATCGACGGCTTCGGCGTGGGCACGAGCCTCGTCACCTCGTCTGATGCGCCCTACCTCGACGCGGTTTACAAGCTGCAGGAGTATGCGGGCAAGCCGCGCCGCAAGCGCTCCACAGGCAAGGCGACCTGGCCGGGCCGCAAGCAGGTTTACCGGCGCTACGACCGGGCAGGCCGCCTGGAGAATGACGTGATCACCGTCGAAGGGGACACGCAACCAGGCGAGGCGCTGCTCGTCCCGGTCATGCGAAACGGCAGGCGGCTTGCCGCCCCGGAGGGCCTTGCTGCGATTCGTGAACGGGCGGCAGGGCAACTGGTGAAACTGCCGGATTCGCTGCGCGCACTGGAGTCTGCGGCGAGCCCTTATCGAGTCGAAATCGCCCCGGCGTTGCGCGAGCTGGCGGGGCAAGTGGACCGGGCGGAGCGCGGGAGATGATGGAATCAGCGCTACCCTTTCGGGATCGGGTCCAGGCGGGCCGGGCACTCGGCGCCTCGCTACGGGCATATCGTGGCCGTGGCGACGTCCTGGTGCTGGGCCTTCCCCGCGGCGGGGTACCGGTCGCGTGCGAAGTCGCGGACCTGCTCGGCGCGCGGGTTGACCTCGTGATCGCGCGCAAGCTGGGTACGCCGGGCCAGGAGGAGCTCGCCATGGGGGCGATCGCAAGCGGCGGCGCGCGCGTCCTGAACCGCGATGTCATCGAGTCGCTGGGTATCCCCGACCGCGCCATCGAGGAGGTCGAGCGGCGCGAGCGGCGCGAGATCGAGCGCCGCGAGCACGCCTACCGGGGCGAACGCCCGCGGCCGGCCGTTGCCGGCCAGTGCGTGATCCTGGTGGACGACGGGATCGCGACGGGCGCGACCATGCGCGCCGCAATCGCAGCCCTGAGGGGGCAGGCGCCGGCCCGGATCGTGGTCGCGGTGCCGGTCGCGCCGATGGAGACGATGGAGGTGCTGCGCGCGGAGGCCGACGATGTCGTATGCCTGGCCACGCCGGAGCCATTCCGGGCGATCGGCTGCTGGTACGTGGAGTTCCCGCAGTTGACGGACGAAGATGTTCGAGCGCGCCTTGCACGGTCATGGAGCGCCGACCGGACGGCCGCCGCGGCAGGCGCCGGGACAGACGGCGGAGCTTGATCTGAATCAAGTTGCACGGGCCGCGGGTGCCCTAGATTGACCAAAGGAACGACGCGAGGAGCGACGAACATGAGCGTGAGCGAACTGTGCAAGAGAGTGGTCGTGACCATACGCCGCGATGCGACGGTTGAGGACGCGGCCCACATGATGCGCGCGAGTCACATCGGAAACGTGGTCGTGGTGGACGCGGCCGATACCCGCAAGCCGGTCGGGATCATCACCGACCGGGACATTGCCGTGGAGGTGGTCGCGCAGGGCCTCGTGCCGGCGCATACGAAGGTCGAGAGCGTCATGAGCGCGCCCGTGGTGAGTCTGAGCGAGGACGACAGCTTCATCGAGGCGCTCGACAAGATGGCGGCCCGGGGCGTACGGAGGGTGCCGGTGCTGGATCGCGACGGGCGATTGAAGGGGCTGGTGTCCGTCGATGACCTGGTGCCACTCCTCGCCCGCGAGCTGGCCAAGATCGGGGCGCTGATCCGGCACGGACAAGCCGCCGAGATGCGGAAGACCAAGAATTCGTTCACCGACGAGTTCGCTGCGTGAGGGGTGGGTCATGTACAAGCGGATCCTCGTCCCACTGGACGGCAGCAAAACCTCGGCCGCGGCGCTCAAGGACGCGCTGAAGCTCGCGAAAGAGCAGCGCGCGCAGGTGTGCCTCACGCACGTCTACGAGCGCGTCAAGCACGTCGTCACCGAGGGAGTCATCGATCTCACGCCCGCGCTGCGCCGCCAGGGCGAGGACTTGCTCAAGGCGGCCCTCGCGCAGGCGCGCAAGGCCGGCGTCAAGGGCACGGCCAAGCTGGTTGAGGCCGGAAGCCGCCGCATTCCCGCGGTAATCGTCGAGCGGGCGGCCGCCGAGCGCGCCGACCTGATTGCCATGGGCACCCACGGTCGCCGGGGATTCGAGCGTCTGTTCGTGGGCAGCGTCGCTGAAGGCGTCATGCGCCGCGCAACCATTCCGGTGCTGCTCCTGCCCGGCCGCTGAGCCTGGCGGCGGCTCCCACCCGCATGGAGCTGCGCCTCTTCGCGCTGAACGCGAGCCGCGATCTCGGGGAGCGGGTTGCCCGCGCGCTGGGCTTGCCGCTGGCGCCTCACGAGGAGCGCGAGTTCGAGGACGGGGAGCACAAGGCGCGCCCGCTGGAGAGCGTGCGGGGCCGCGACGTCTACGTCCTCGTGTCGCTCTACGGGGACCTTCGCCAGAGCGTCAACGACAAGCTCGTGCGCCTGCTGTTCTTCCTGGGCGCACTGCGCGACGCATCGGCTGGCCGCATCACGGCCGTGATCCCTTACCTGTGCTACGCGCGCAAGGACCGCAGGAGCAAGTCGCGCGACCCGGTTTCGACCCGCTACGTCGCCGGCCTGCTCGAGACGGTCGGCGCCGACCGGGTGCTCACGCTCGACGTCCACAACCTCGCGGCGTACGAGAACGCCTTCCGCATCCGGGCGGACCACCTGCAGGCAAAGCGCCTGTTCGTGGACGAATTTGTCCCCCGCATCGGTCGCGAGCCAGTCGTCGTGGTCTCGCCCGATGTGGGCGGCGTCAAGCGCGCCGAGGATTTCCGTCAGGCGCTCTCGCGCCGGCTGGGGCGCGAAGCGGGGGGCGCCTTTCTGGAGAAGTACCGCAGCGCCGGTGTCGTGAGCGGGGCGGCGGTGGTGGGCGACATCGAAGGCCGGGTCGCGATCATCATGGACGATCTCATCAGCACCGGCGGCACGATCGCCCGCGCCGTCGCCGCCTGCCGGAGCCGCGGCGCCAAGGCGGTGTACGCGGTGGCAACACACGGCATCTTCGTCGGCGAAGCAGCCCGCATGGTGGCCGATTCCGGCCTCGAGCGGCTCGTGGTTACGGACACGATTCCGCCCTTCCGGCTGGACCCCGCCCTCGTGCGCAGCAAGGTGACGGTGCTGGACACCGCTCCGCTCTTCGCGGAAGCCATCCGCCGCATCCACACCGGGGGATCGGTTGTGGAGCTGTCGGAAGCGTGACGGCGTTGATCCATATCAACGTCCCCGCCGCGCGTGAATCTACTATGAGTCTTGTCAGCCAGGGAGCCCGACATGCAAATACCGTTACAGATCACGTTCCGCAATCTCAAGCGATCGCCGGCGGTGGAGGCCGAGGTGCGCGAGCACGCGGAAAGGCTCGACAAGTTCTATGACCGGATCATGAGCTGCCGCGTCGTGATCGAGGAGCGGCACAAGCACCACCAGCAGGGCAATCATTTCCACGTCAGCCTGGATGTGACCGTGCCGGGCGGCGAACTCGTGGCGAGCCGCGAGCCCGATGAGCACCATCGGTATACGGACGTGCACGTCGCCATCCGCGACGCGTTCGACGCCATGCGCCGCCAGCTCGAGGACTACGTCCGGAAGCGGGACGGACGGGTCAAGACGCACGCGCCACCGCCGTAAAGCGTTCCGCGAGCTCCAGGTAGCGCTGCCCGCGTGCAACCCATTTCCCCTGGTCGGCCGGGTCAGGATGATCCTTGAGGTGCCAGGCCGAGAGCTTTGCGCGCAGGACGGCCCGATGCGCCTTGTAGAACTGCACCAGCGGGAGCGGAGGCGCGTCGCCGGTCGCCTCGCGGTAGGTTTCGAACACGACCTCTCCGATCCACGGGGCGCCGGCGTATTCGCATTCCATCGCGAGATACGCGAGCTCGTCGGCCGGGTCCAGCACCCGCCAGTCGCGGTTGAACTCCAGGCAGTCGATGAACAAGGGCTCGGGCCCGAGGCAGACGTGCTCCGGCCGCAGGTCGCCGTGGCCCTCGACGATCCGCAGTCCGGTCACGCGGGCGTCGAAGAGTGACGCCTCCCGGTTGAGAAATGCGAGCTGCCACGCGGTGGTTGACTGGACGCGCGCAGCGGGCATCGAGAACTCGGGAGGGGACAAAGCCTCGCGGTTGGCGCGGATGTCGCGCTCGATCCGGCTCCGGTACCGGGCCGCGTCCAGGGCAACGGGCTCGGCGCGGCGGTAGAAGTCGGCCAGCGCCAGGGCGAAGCGGCGCACGTCCTGGCGGGTGACGGCGCCGCGGCGGATCGCATGATCGAGCATCCAGTCCTCGGGCAGGCGGCGCATCTTCACGAGCCACTCCACGACGGGCCCGTCGCCGGCGAGCCGCAGTCCGCCCTGCGGCGTGAGCGCGAGGGGCACGACCTCGAGATACACGTCGGGCGCGAGACGCCGGTTCAGGCGCAGCTCCTCCAGGCAATCGGCGCGGCGGGCTTCCAGCGTGCTGAAGTCGAGGAAGTCGTGGCGCACTGGCTTCTTGAGCTTCCAGGCGTGATGCGCGGTCAGGAACACGCACGACATGTGGGTCTGCATCACCTCGACTGCGGCCGGATTATCCGGGTAGCTCTCGGGGCGGCTCAGGTGCGAGACTTTCTCGCGCAGGGTAACTTCGACACGCACGGACAAATTCTCGCGCCGCTCGATTGCGCCGGGCTTGATCTGAGTCAAGCGGCGGTTTGGGTATACTTCGAGCGTGAAACGCCACAAGCCAGCGCGAAAAACCCCCGCCCGAAAGCGGCGCGATGCGGACGATACGCCGCTAGCCGCCATCATCCAGTCGGCCATGGACGCCATCATCACGGTGGATGCGTGGCAGCGTATCGTCGTCTTCAATGCGGCGGCGGAACGGATCTTCAAATGCAAAGCGGCCGACGCGGTTGGCGGGCCGCTTGATCGGTTCATCCCGGAGCGCTTCCGCAAGGCGCACCGCGCGCACATCCGGCACTTCGGCGTGACGGGCACCACGATGCGCCGCATGGGCGGCGAGGTCGCGCTCTACGGCCTGCGGGCGGACGGGGAGGAGTTCCCGATCGAAGCGTCGATCTCGCACACGAAGACCGACGGCACGGATCTCTTCACCGTGGTGCTGCGTGACATCTCGACACGCATCAAGGCGGCTGCAGAGATCGAGCGCTCGCACCGGCAGCTGCGTGATCTTTACCAGCAGATGCACGAAGTGCGCGAAGGGGAACGGGTACGCATCGCGCGCGAGCTGCACGATGAGCTCGCCCAGTGGTTGACGGCGCTGAAGATGGACGTGTCGTGGCTGGCGGGACGCCTCCCGCAGGGGGACGACCGGCTCCGCGACCGGTTCGAGCGCATGAAGCAGCTGGTGGATACCACGGTCACGTCGGTGCGCCGCATCGCGGCCGACCTGCGCCCGGCAATGCTCGACGACTTGGGGCTCGTGCCCGCGATCGAGCACCTGCTGCACGGGTTTTCGCAGCGCACCGGCATCGTCGTCGGCCTGGACGCGAGCACGGACGACATCGAGTTCCGGGAGCCGCTCGCGACCGCGGTCTATCGCATGGTGCAGGAGGCGCTGACCAACGTCGCGCGGCACGCGCGGGCGACCGAAGTCCGGGTGACGATCCGGATCGAAGGTGACGACCTGACGGTCTCGGCGTGGGACAACGGCATCGGCATCAGCGCCTCCAGGCTCGAGAGCGGCAAGTCGCTCGGCATACTCGGCATCAAGGAGCGCGCCCGGACGCTCGGCGGAGGCGCGGACGTTCGGGGTGCGCCGGAGGGCGGTACCGTGGTGGAGATCAAGGTTCCGGTGAAGCAGTTCCGCGGCATGGGAGCGCGCGCGTGATCCAGGTGCTGCTGGCGGACGACCACGCCATCGTGCGCGCGGGCCTGAAGGAGCTCCTCGAGGACACCGGCGACATCCGGGTGGCGGGAGAGGCGACCAACGGCCAGGAAGTGATGGCGCAGATCCGCGCGCGTGACTTCGACGTGGCGGTGCTCGACATGACGATGCCGGGCCGCAGCGGCATCGAGCTGATCAAGCAGGTCAAGGACGAGAAGCCGCAGCTGCGCATCCTCGTCCTGACGATGCACAGCGAGGAGCAGTACGCCGTGCGGGCGTTGAAGGCGGGCGCTTCGGGATACCTCACCAAGGAGGCGGCCGCCGACCAGCTGGTGGCGGCGATACGCCGGATCGCAGGCGGCGGTGCCTACGTGAGCCCCGAGACCGCTGAGCGCCTCGCGCTTGCCGCCGCGCCGCGGGCGGAATCCGCACCCCATACGCTCCTTTCGGACCGCGAGTTCCAGGTACTGCAGATGATCGCCGGCGGCAAGACGGTCGGCGAGATCGCCAAGCGGTTATCGCTGTCGGTCAAGACCGTGAGCACCCACAAGACCCGGATTCTGCAGAAGATGGGCCTTGCCAACCAGGCGGAGCTGATCCGCTACGCCCTCGAGCACCGGCTTCTCGACGAGTCGCCCGGCTCGTCGAAGTAACATCACGCGGTACCGTCCGTGTAGGACGATTCCTATACGGCTGCTCCTTTTCCTACAGCCAATATCGGACGCGCGCCGATAGCGGGTGCTCCGCCGCGCTGCGCATACTGCAGCCATGAAACCTAAATATTACATGGCGGGCGCCGATATGAAGGTCTACGTGGTGGAGGATTCCGCCGTCGTGCGGGAGCGCCTTCTCGAAATGCTGCGCGAGATCGATGACGTCGAAGTGGTCGGGGAGGCCGCGACCTACGACGCCGCGGTGAGCGGCATCCTGGACACCCGCCCGGACGTGGCGGTGCTCGACATCAAGCTTGCGGACGACCGCGGCAGCGGCATCGACGTGCTCACCACCGTGCGCAAGGGCCTGCCGGCGATCCGGGCGATCGTGCTCTCCAACTACGCGACACCCCAGCACATGAAGGCAAGCGCCGATGCCGGCGCCGAGTTCTTTCTCGACAAGTCCGCGGATTTCGAGCGCATTGCCGAAATCCTGGAGCAGATGAAGGGTGAAGGTCCCCGTTGACGCGGGGCTCAAGATTGACAGGTGTGATCAAGGAGAGAGCCATGTTGCAGAATGTTGCCGTGTTGAAGCCGATCCCGATGTTCCCTGCCAGGCAGCGCAGCGCCGCGACCGTCCACATCGCGACGCCCGCGAAGGGCGCCCAGGCATGCGTATCCTGCTGCCTGCAGGGCGTTTGCCTGCCGTGCGGCCTCAACGGCAGCGAGCTCATCCGATTCGGTGAGATCGCAACCGCCAAGCGGCGCGTCGGGCGTGGCGCGTCGCTCTACCACAGCGGCGATCGATTCGAATCTCTCTACGCAGTGCGCAGCGGCGCGTTCAAGACCGTCGGTGTCTCGCGCGAGGGCACCGAGAAGATCACCGGGTTCCACCTGCCCGGCGAGCTGCTCGGCCTGGACGCGATCAATGGCGGCCGCCATGGCTACAACGCAGTCGCGCTCGAGGACAGCGAGGTCTGCATCATTCCGTTCGCCCAGCTCGAGCAGATGGCGCTGACCCTGCCGGCGCTGCAGCACCAGCTGCTGCGCCTGGTCTCGGGCGATATCTCGCGCGACCACGGCCTCATGCTCCTGCTCGGCAGCATGACCGCCGAGCAGCGCCTCGCGGCATTCCTGCTCTCGCTCGCGCGGCGCCACCAGCGCCTCGGTTATGCCGGCGACCGCTTCCTGCTGCGCATGACGCGCGAGGAGATCGGCAACTACCTCGGGCTGACCCTCGAGACGGTAAGCCGGCTCCTGTCGCGGTTCCAGCGCGAGGGCTTCATCGCCGTGCATCAGCGCGACGTCGAGATCCTCGGCAAGGACCTCCTGATGGAGATTGTCGGACACTGGTAGGTCACGGGGGACAGACCAGCACGGGGATGTCGGCGAGCGCGAGGACCCGGCTGGTCTGGCTGCCCAGCAGTAGCCGTGAAATCCCGCGCCGGCTGTGCGAGGCCATGACGATCAGGTCGCAGCGTTCCCGACGCGCCACCTTGACGATCTCGAGGTAAGGAAACGCGCCTTCGACGCAGGCGCAGGTGCAGCGCACGCCGGCGGCCGCGGCGGCTTCTCTTACCGCGCGCAGGTGACGCTCGCCCGCGCTCCGGACGTGCTCCGCGTGCTGCTTGCGGGAAACGAAACCCGGGGGGACCGAATCGCCGTATGCATACAGGTTCGGTTCCCACGCCGGGCCCACCCACAGGCCGGTGACGCGCGCCTTCTGCTGCTTTGCCAGCTGGACCGCGCAGTCGACCGCCCGGCGCGACAGCGCCGAGCCGTCGGTCGGCACCAGGATATTCCTGAACATGTCACCGGCAGACCAGGACCGGGATGCCGCTGTGCGCGAGCACCTTGCTGGTCTCGCTGCCAAGCAGCAGCCTGGAGATTCCGCGCCGGCCGTGAGAAGCGATTGCGATCAGGTCGCAGCGCCTGCGCCGGGCTTCCTTCACGATCTCATCGTAGGGATGAGGGGCCATCACGTACCGTACGCTGCACGGCACGCGCGCCGCGCGCGCCGCCTGCTTCACGGCTGCGAGGTAACGGGCCGCGGTCCGTTTCACCGCCGCGGCGTGTTCCTTGGGAGACAGGACTTCCGGCGGCACGTAGTCGCTGTAGATCGGCAGCTGCCACGGCGGCCCCACGTAGAAGCCGATGACGCGTGCCTTCTGCTCCCGCGCGAACTGCACGGCGCGCTTGATGGCCCTGCGCGCCGGGGCCGAGCCGTCAGTGGGAACCAGGATTCTCTTGAACATGTGACCCCTCATCCTGCCTTCCCCCAAGGGGGGAAGGGCTTTACCGGCAAACGAGCACCGGCACCTTGCTGTGCGCAAGCACCTTGCTGGTTTCGCTGCCGAGGAGCAGCCGAGAGATGCCGCGCCGTCCGTGCGTCGCCATGAGTATCAGGTCGCAGCCGTTGCGGGTTGCCGCCTCGACGATCTTCATATAGGGGAAATCGTCCGTGCCATAGGCGGTGGTGCAGGGCACGCCGGCCTTCGCCGCTTCGGTGCGCACGACGCTCAGCACGCGCGTCGCCGTCTTTTTCACGCTGGCGGCGTGCTCTTCCGGCGATACCACGCGGTAGGAAATGGAATCGTCCCGCAACCGGGGCTGCCACGCCGGGCCCACGTAGAAGCCCGTGACGCGTCCCTTCTGCTCCTTGGCGAGCTGCACCGCCCGCTTGATCGCCTTGCGCGACAGCGCGGAGCCGTCGGTGGGCACCAGTATGTTCCTGAACATGATCGCTCTCCTTCTCCCTCGTTGCGACGCGGCGCGCCACGCGCCTTAAAGCCCAATCTACGCCGGACGGGGACCAACTGCTTGATTTAGATCAACTCGGCCCGGGGGCCCCGGAAACGCATTCTATTGGTACGCGACGCACTTCTCGCACACCGTGCCGGCGACGTCTTTCCGGAGGTGCGCCGCGCGCAGCTTCACGAACGGCTCCGAGTTCCAGGCCTCCATGAAGGACTGCCGGTTGAGATCGCCCATCGTCCAGTTGGCGGTGGCATCAAAGCAGCACGCCGAGAGCTTGCCCTCGGCGGTCACGTGGCCCTCGGTAAACGCCGACCAGCACGGCAGCGGCTCGCGCAGCGCGCCGATCCGGCCCTGGTTGCCGGCGGTGGGTCGGTAGCCGAGTTGCTCCTCGCGCTGGGTGGCGAATGCGCCCATCGAATAGAGCGGCAGCCAGTAGTGCTGGTCCACGTACGGCCGCACCCGCTCGGCGAGCAGCCGCTCCATCTTTTCTTGCTGCACCCCGTCGTATTTTATGGACGAGGCGTAGAGCCCGGTGCGGTAGGCCCCGCGTTTCCGCGTTTCCCAGGCTGCCAGGATGTTCTCGAGCGCGCGCCGGAAGAGCCGCCCCGATACGCCCATGATCTTCTCGAACTGGTCCTGATCCGCCGCGTTGACCGACCATTTCAGCGAGTCAAGCCCCGCTTTCATGCACTCCTCGACCGCCTCCGGAAAGGACATCGACGCATTGGACGTGAGAAAGACGTAGGGCATTGCGATATCGCACTTCAACCAGGAGATGCAATCCACCAGCAGCCTTGGGTTCATGAAGGATTCGCCCAAGTAGAACACCCCGATCTCCTGGACCCCGGCGTCGCGCATCTCGCGGGTGATGCGCTTGAAGAGCGCAAAGTCCATGTCCCACTTGGGCTGCACCTCGCGCGTGCGCAGCGCGCAAAACCCGCAGCGGTAGTTGCAGCGAGGCGAGATCTCGATCTTGACGCTCTTCGGCGGGGGCGGGGCCGCCTTGAGCCAGGCGGGCGGTATCCGCGTCGTGTTGTCGATCCGTTCGGTGATCGTGGTCATGCCTTGCCTCCCCGGGTCATGCGTATTCGATGCAGTTTTCGCAGGGCGTGCCGCGCACGTCCTGCCTGAGATGTGCCTGCCGCAGCGCCCGGAACGCCGGGCTGTGCCACGCATCGAGAAACGGCGTCGCGTCGAGGTTGCCCATGTCGAAGCACGCCGCGTGGTCGAGGCAGCACGCCGAAAGTCGCCCGTCCCAGGTGATGTGGCCCTCCTTGAACAGGGGCCAGCAGGGCAGGGGCTTGTGCCCGTAGAGCGGCAGCCAGTAATGCTCGTCCACGTAGGGCACGATCTCGGCGAGCGCCGGCGCCATGCGGTCTTTCTGCAAGTCGTCGATCAGCAGGCTGGAGGCGTAGAGGGCGCAGCGGTGTCCGGATTCGCGCTCGATCTCGTCACGCACGCGCCGCGCATCCTGCACGTTGCGGACGATGACGTGGAATTCCTCGGGGTCGACGCCCGCCACCGCGGCAAGCTCCTCGGGCTCGTAGGCGTTGACGGCGAACTTCAGGCTATCGAGCCCCGCCAGCATGCACTCGCGCACGCGTGCGGCGGTCGCCAGCCGGCCGTTGGTGGTGAGAAAGACGTAGGGATACCCGCATTCCCGCTTGGCGTAGCGTATGGCTTCGGCCAGCCAGTCGCAGACGAACGACTCCCCGAGATAGAAGACGCCCAGCTGCTCGACGCCCAGCTTGCGCAGCTCGCGTGCGAGACGTGCGTAGCGCTCCCAGGGCATGTCGGACTTCGTACGGGGACGCGTATGCGAGGCGCAGAAGGCGCACTGAAAATCACAGCGCGCGGTCAATTCGATCTTCACGCTCCGCGGCAGCGGGGGGACCGGACTGCGGTATTCGGAGTCGAGGGATGCCAGGCGATGGACGCGGCTGGTGATGCTCTGCATGTCCGGATTCCGGCGGTTTGCCGGATCTCAAGTAGCCAAGATAGGTGACGTGCGTTCGCGCCGCACCCTAATCGTCCATATTCCTTGACCCAGATCAAAGCGCCAGCCTCGCTTGACATAGATCAAGTGGTGCCGATGGTACTCACCGTAACATTACCCCAGTAAGTGACCCCGGCAGCCCGGAGGCTCGAGTTGAGGTCAATCCAATAACTTGAAGGAATCAATCCATGAAAGCGATCTGGAGTTCAGCGTGTGTTGCAGCGTGTTTGGCCCTGGCGAGCGCCGGCAGTCTGGCGCAGGACGTGACCTACCGGAAGGACATCAAGCCGCTGTTCGATTCCAAGTGCGCGGCTTGCCACGGCACGGGCGCACCCAGTCTGGCGGATTTCCAACTGGACCAGAAAAAGTACACCGCGGCCATGAAAGGCCCGCGCATGGACACCTACGCCGACCTGGTCATGCTCATCGGCTGGCCCGACAGCGGGGCAATCATGCGCCGGCTCGACGACGGCAAGAGCGCGCTGGCGGGCGGCAAGGCCGGCAACATGTACCAGTATCTCGGCGGGACTGAAGAGGAACGGCAGCAGAACCTGCAGACCTTCAAGGCATGGGTCGGGCCGGAAGCCTGGAACCTGAACCGGTTCAAGGCGCGTGGCAACGTTCCCGGAATCACCAAGGAGCAGCTGGAGAAGGTTCAAGTGAAGTATTAGCATGCAAGGAGAGAGTCATGGCAAACATCACGCGCTACGATCCGTTCAACGATATCGACGACATTTTCAAGGGCTTGTTTGTGCGCCCGATGCGCTTCGACCTCGAGGGCGCGCCGCAGATGAAAATGAAGATCGACGTCACCAAGGGCGACGACACCTACACCGTCAAGGCCGATATCCCGGGCGTCAAGAAGGACGACATCCAGGTGTCAGTGGACGGCAACGAGGTGACGATCAGCGGCGAGGTGAAGAAGGAAACCGAGGAAAAGAAAGGCGAGGAAGTGCTGCGCAGCGAGCGCTATTACGGCAAGATCTCGCGCAGCTTCACGTTGCCGCACGATGTGGACGAGGCCAAAGTGGTGGCGAAGTACGCGGACGGTGTGCTCAAGGTCACGCTGCCGATGAAGGCCCAGTCCAGGACCAAGCAGATCACGGTGAGCTGAGTGAGGTAGACATGACCGTGACCCGGGTGCGCGGGCGGCCGCGCGTGAGCGCGGCAACCGCGAGCGGCGAACCGCGCCTCTGTGGATGCGGGTTGCGCGTGGACGCTGACGAGCGCCTGCATCTGATCAACGCCTGTGCCTTCTTCAGGGCCGAACGCTTCCGCGCGGCCGACCCCGCAAGCATCCGCGGGGAGGACGTGCAGAAAGCGGCCCGGGAAGTCGACGCCGTGCTGCAGCGGCGCAAGAAGCCCAAGAAGCGCTGATGCCGCGCCTCATTGTCATCGCGATGCTCGCGGCAGGCGGGCTGGCGAGTGCGCCGGCGGTCCGGGGCGCTGAGGTTCCCGACCTCGAGCGCGGCCGCGCCCTCTACGAGAATCACTGCGTCGTCTGCCATACGCCGAAAGTGCACCGGCGGCCGGCGCAGCTACCCTTGCGTATCGACGATCTGCGATTCATCGCGAACATGTGGGCGACCCAGCAGGGGCTCACCTGGAGCCGCGAAGACATCGAAGACGTCGTCTACTACCTCGACCGCACCCACTACCGGCTCGAGAAATAGCCCGGCACCGCGGACCGCGCGGTGCGCGCGCCTAGGCTAGACTGACGCCCATGTCCGTCGATCCCTTCATGCGCCATTACTTCGCGCCGCTGCTCGAGCCGGAATCGGTCGCGATCATCGGCGCGAGCGGGCAGGCGGGGTCGGTCGGAGCGGTACTGATCGGGAACATGCTCGCCGCGGGCTATCGCGGCAAGCTCTACGCGGTGAACCCGAAGCACCGGGAGGTGAACGGCATGCCGTGCTTCCCGGCGATTGGCGAGGTGCCCCGGCGTGTGGATCTCGCGGTGATCGCGACGCCGGCGCCGACGGTGCCGGGAATCATCGAGCAGTGCGGCGCGGCGGGGGTGCGGGCGGCGGTCGTAATCAGCGCCGGGTTTGCCGAATCGGGTCCCGCCGGCGCGAAGCTCGAGCGCGCGTTGCTCGAGAACGCGCGCCGCCACCGTCTGCGGGTGCTCGGACCCAATTGCCTCGGCATCGTGCGTCCCGCCATCGGGCTGAACGCCACGTTTGCACGCGGGCACGCGCGGCCCGGCTCGCTCGGCCTGATCTCGCAATCGGGCGCGGTATGCACGGCGATGCTCGACTGGGCAGCCGCGCACGACGTGGGGTTCTCCAGCGTGGTGTCGCTCGGGGGCTCGACCGACGTGGACTTTGGCGAGCTGGTGGATTACCTCGTCAATGACTCGACGACCGCGCACATCCTGCTCTACATCGAGGGTGTGCGCGACGCCCGGCGCTTCATGAGCGCGCTGCGCGCCGCGGCGCGCGTGAAACCGGTGATCCTGATGAAGGTCGGGCGCCACCCCGCCGGCTCGCGCGCGGCGGTGTCGCACACCGGGGCAATGGTGGGCGCTGACGACGTGTTCGACGCGGCGGTGCGGCGGGCGGGGGTGGTGCGCGCGCGCACCATCGGGCAACTCGTCGCCGCGGCGCAGGCGCTGTCCTCGAATGTTCGGCCGCGCGGAGACCGGCTCGCGGTGATCACCAACGGCGGTGGCCCCGGCGTCATGGCGGCCGACCGCGCCAGCGATCTCGCCATCCCGCTCGCGGAGCTTTCGGCTGCAACGATCGATGCGTTGAAACGGGTGCTGCCGCCCAACTGGTCGCAGGGCAATCCGATCGACCTGATCGGCGACGCGACCGCGGAGCGCTACCGCGCGGCACTTGCCGCATGCCTCGCCGACCCCGGCGTCGACGGCGTGCTGGTGATCCTTGCGCCACAAGCGATGACCGCGCCGCTCGAAGTGGCGCGCACGGTCATCGAATGCGCGAAGACGAGCGATAAGCCGCTGCTCGGCTGCTGGATGGGCGAGGAGCAGGTCGCGGGGGGCCGCAAGCTGCTCGCCGCGCACGGCATCCCGGCGTTCGGCGCGCCGGAGCCGGCCATCGACATGTTCGCGCACGTCTCGGCTTTTTACCGTAACCAGAAGTTGCTCCTGCAGACGCCGGGGCCGCTGTCGCACCACCCGGAGCCGGCCGCCTCCGACGCCCGGCTCGTGATCGAGAACGCGCTCGCGGAACGCCGCGCGGTGCTTTCGGAGATGGAGTCGAAGGCGGTGCTCGCCGCGTTTCACGTGCCGATCGCGCAGGCGATGCGGGTGCATTCGGCAGCCGAGGCCATGCTGGTCGCCCAGGAGATGGGATTCCCGGTGGTGATGAAGATCGACTCGCCCGATATCACCCACAAGTCCGACGTCGGGGGTGTGCGGCTCGGCATCCCGAACGCGCAAGCCGCGCAGGAGACGTACCGCGATATGACCGAGAGCATGAAGCGGCTGCGGCCGGAAGCGCGTCTCTCCGGCGTCATCGTCGAGCCCATGGTGGCGCGCCGCCATGGCCGCGAGCTGCTGGTCGGCGTCGTGCACGACCGGGTGTTCGGCCCGGCAATCACCTTCGGCACCGGCGGCACGATGGTCGAGGTGCACGCCGACCGCGCGGTCGCGCTGCCGCCGCTGAACGGCATGCTGATCGACGAGCTCATCCGCGGCACCCGCGCGAGCCGCCTGCTCGGCGCGTTTCGCAACATGCCGGCCGCAAATCGCGACGCGCTCGAGACCGTGCTCCTGCGCGTCTCCGAGATGGTGTGTGAGCTGCCCGCGATCCGGGAAATGGACATCAACCCGCTGCTGGTGGATGAAGCGGGCGCGGTCGCGCTCGACGCGCGCATCGTCGTTGCCCATCCGGCCGCGGCCCTGCCGCGCTACGGGCACATGGCCATTCATCCCTACCCGGCGCAGCTCGTTTCGGAGTGGACGGCGTCCGACGGCACGCGCGTCACGGTCCGCCCGATCCGCCCGGAAGACGCCGAGATCGAGAGCGCGTTCGTGAAGCAGCTGTCGCCGGAGGCGAAGTATTTCCGCTTCATGAGCGCGATCCGCGAGCTTTCGCCGCAGATGCTCGCGCGCTTCACGCAGATCGATTACGACCGCGAGATGGCGCTGATCGCGGTCACCGCGCGGGATGGGCGCGAGGAGGAGGTCGGCGTCTCGCGCTACATCACGAATCCCGACGGCGCTTCCTGCGAGTTCGCGATCGTGGTGGACGACGAATGGCAGGCGCGCGGTCTCGGGCGGCACCTGATGGCGCAATTGATCGAGATCGCGCGCTCGCGCGGGCTGGCGACGATGAGCGGCGACATCCTCACCTCGAACCAGGCGATGCTGGCCCTTGCCGCAAGCCTCGGATTCGCGATCGGCGAGATCCCGGGCGACGCCGGGCTCAAGCGCGCGACGCTCGCGCTCGAGCGTGGGGTCAGAGTAACTTTTCCATGAGGCGGCAGGGCAGTCCGATGAACCAGGGTGGAAAAGTTACTCTGACCCCGCACGAGACGGTCGGAGCGCACCTTGTCGCGGCGGTGGGGCGCGGCCGCGGCGAGGAGACGGCCGCCGCGGCCCGGCGGCGCCTTGCCGCGGAGCCGCCCCAGAGCCTTGAGCTGATGTGCGTGGTGGACGACGCCGGGCGCCTGCTCGGCGCGTTTCCCGGGGAGCGCCTGATCACGCTGGCGGACGGCGTGACGTTGCGCGAGGCCATGGATTCCGCCTTTCCGCGCGTCGGCGCCGACGCGGACCAGGAGACCGCGGCCTCCCACGCGCTCCACCACGGCGTGGAGGCGCTGCCGGTGGTGGACCGCGACGGCAGGCTGCTGGGCGTGATGCCCACGCAGGCGCTCATGCAGGTGCTGCGCCTGGAGCACGTCGAGGATCTTCACCGGCTGGCGGGCATCCGGCGCGAGACCGTGCAGGCGCGCCACGCGATCGAGGATCCACCCATGCGCCGTGCCCGCCACCGGCTGCCGTGGCTGATCGTCGGCCTCGCCGGCGCTGCGATCGCCACCGCCGCGATGGCGGGCTTCGAGGCGACGCTGGAGAGAGTGGTCGCGGTCGCGTTTTTCGTGCCGGGTCTGGTTTACATTGCCGACGCGATCGGCACGCAGAGCGAAGCCGTCGCTGTGCGCGGGCTGTCGCTCACGCGCGCCGGCATCGGGCACCTGCTCGCCGCGGAACTGCGCACGGGCATGCTGATCGGCGCGGCCCTGGGGGTGCTTGCCTTTCTGCCCATCCTGCTGGGGTTCGGCGATGCGCGGCTGGCGGCGGCCGTTTCGATTTCGATTTTTTTCGCCGGCAGCGTCGCGGCCGCCATCGGCGTCGGGTTGCCCTGGCTGCTCGCGCACCGCGGCATCGACCCGGCCTACGGCAGCGGACCCGTGGCGACCGTGATTCAGGATATCCTCAGCATCGTGGTCTATTTCATGGTGTTGCGGGCCTTCGGTATCTGAGGCCTGCGCGCAACGACGAGGTGCTCAATGGCGGTTTTCGAAATCGATGCGTATTCCCCGCGGCAGGTCGCCGAGCAGGTCCAGGCGGTGGGCGTCGTCAAGGCGCGGCTGCCGCCACTGGCGATGCTCATGCTGGGAATTTCGGCGGGCGGATTCATCGCGCTGGGCGCGCTCTACTCCGTAATCGTGTTCGCCGACCCGACATTGCCCTTCGCCGTGAGCCGGCTGCTCGGGGGGCTGGCGTTTTCGCTCGGCCTCGTGCTGGTGGTCATCGCGGGCGCCGAGCTTTTCACCGGCAACAACCTGCTCGTCATGGCGTGGGCCGACGGCAAGATCACGACACGGGAAGTGGTGAGGAACTGGGTCGTGGTCTATGTCGCCAACGCGATCGGCGCGATCGGGATCGCCCTTGTGGTGTGGCTCTCGCAGCACGGCGACCTCAACCAGGGCACAGTCGCCGCGCGTTACGTGGAGATCGCGGCCATCAAGACCGCGCTGCCCTTCTGGGAGGCGTTCTTCAAGGGTGTGCTGTGCAACCTGCTGGTCTGCCTGGCGGTATGGATGGCCATGGCCGGGCGCGGCGTCACCGATAAGATCCTCGCGGTCATATTTCCGATCTCGGCGTTCGTTGCCGCAGGCTTCGAGCACTGCGTCGCCAACATGTACCTCATTCCGCTCGGCATCCTGCTCGCCCCGGGCGTGCCGGCCGCGGGAGTCGCTCCCGACTGGTGGGGATTCCTGTCGAACCTCGTGCCGGTCACGCTCGGCAACATCGCGGGCGGCAGCATCCTGGTCGCCGCCGTCTATCACCTGATCTACGGCCGGGGTCTCAAGAGCGGGTCGTGGGAGTCCTGACCGGGCAGGGTCTCAGCAGCGAGGAAGCGAAGCGGCGGCTAGCCGCTGAAGGCCCGAACACCCTGCCGGACGCCGGCCGGCGCGGCACGCTCGGCATCGCGCTCGAAGTCGTGCGCGAGCCGATGTTCCTGCTGCTCGTCGCCGGTGCCCTCATCTACCTCCTCCTCGGCGACGTGCGCGAGGCCGCCGTGTTGGCGGTCTCGATCGGGGTGGTCATGGCGATCACCGTGGTGCAGGAGCGCAAGTCCGAGCGCGCGCTCGAGGCGCTGCGCGATCTCTCCAGCCCGCGCGCACTGGTGGTCCGGGACGGGGCACCGCTGCGCATCGCCGGCGCCGACGTCGTGCGCGGCGACCTGTTGATACTCGCCGAGGGCGACCGCGTGCCGGCGGATGGCGAACTCGTGTCGGCGAGCGACCTGATGGTGGACGAGGCGCTGCTGACCGGCGAATCGCTGCCGGTGGACAAGCGCCCCGGGATGGCGGTCTATTCCGGCACGCTGGTGGTGAAGGGGCAGGGGCGGGCGGAGGTGACGGCAACGGGCGCGCGCACCGAGTTCGGCCGCATCGGGGCCTCTCTTGCCACCGTCGATACCGAGAAGACCCGGCTGCAGCGCGACAGCGCGCGCATCGTGAAGGTGGTGGCGGCGGCGGCGCTCGTCGCCTGCGTGCTGCTGGCCGTGTCCTACGGGGTCACGCGCGGCGACTGGCTGGGCGGCATCCTCGCCGGCATCACGCTCGCAATGGCCGCGCTGCCGGAAGAGATTCCCGTCGTGCTGACCGTGTTCCTCGCGCTCGGCGCCTGGCGCATCGCGCGCCACGGGGTGCTCACGCGCCGCATGCCCGCCATCGAGACGCTCGGCTCGGCCACGGTGCTGTGCGTGGACAAGACCGGCACCCTCACCGAGAACCGCATGGCGGTGGTCGACACGATCGCGCCGGGAGGAGACATAGCACTCACGCTCCACGCTGCGGCGCTGGCCTGCGAGGTGGACCCCTTCGATCCGATGGAGCAGGCGATCCTTGCCGCCGCCGGCGAGCCGGCGCGCGCCCAGCGGCGGTCCTGGACGCTCGAGCGCGATTACCCGATGACGCCCGATTTCCTCGCGGTGTGCCACGCCTGGCGCTCGCCCGCGGGGCAGCGGAGGGTAGCGATCAAGGGCGCGCCGGAAACGATACTCGCGCTGTGCGGCCTCGACGGCGCGGCAACCCGGGCGGCGCTCGACCAGGTCGCGACGGCAGGCGCGCGCGGGCTGCGGCTGCTCGCCGTTGCCGAGGCGCGATGGGATGGGCCGGACCTGCCTGCGGATCCCCGCGAATATTCGTTCACGTGGCTCGGATTCGTCGCGCTTGCCGATCCCCTGCGCGCCGGCGTGCCGGAGGCGATTGCACTGTGCCGGGGCGCGGGCGTGCGCGTTGTCATGATCACCGGCGACTATCCCGGAACGGCGCTCGCCATTGCGCGCCAGGCCGGGCTCGCCGTGGAGGGTGGCGTCCTCACCGGCGCGGAGATCGCCGCGATGGACGCCGCGGCGCTCGCACTGGCGGTGCGGCGCGTCAACGTGTTCGCGCGCATCCGGCCCGAGCAGAAGCTGCAGCTCATCACCGCCTACAAGGCCGACGGCGAGGTGGTGGCGATGACCGGCGACGGCGTGAATGACGCGCCGGCCCTGAAGGCCGCGCACATCGGGGTCGCGATGGGCCGCCGCGGCACCGACGTCGCGCGCGAGGCCTCCGCGCTGGTGCTGCTCGAGGACGATTTCAACTCGATCGTGCACACGAGAACATCCGCAACGCGATGCGCTACATCATCGCGGTGCACGTGCCCACCGTCGGCCTGTCGTTCCTGCCGCTCGTCTTCGGCTGGCCGGTGTTCCTCTACCCGGTGCACATCGTGTTCCTCGAGTTCGTGATCGACCCCGCGTGCTCCATAGTGTTCGAGGCGGAGAGAAGTGACGAGAGCGTCATGCGGCGCCCGCCGCGCGACCCCGCGGAGCCGCTCTTCAGCCGGCAGATGCTGGGCGTGAGCATGGTCCTCGGCGTCTCGATGCTCGCCGTCGTGGCGCTCGCCTACGGGTGGGTCGCCGGTCGCGGCGCACTGGAAGGGGAAGTGCGTTCATTCGGATTCGCCGCGATCGTGTTCGGCAATATCGCGCTCATCCACGCCACGCGCTCGCGCGACCGCCTGATCGCAGACACGTTGCGACTGCCGAACCCTGCGCTGTGGTGGATCACCGGCGGCGCGCTCGCCGCGCTCGGGACGTCAATTTACATTGCGCCGGTCGCGGACATCTTCCGCTTCGCGCCGCTTCCGGCCGGGCTGCTGGCGCTCGCCGCGCTCGCCGGTATCGTGGGCGTGGCGTGGTATGAGGCGTACAAGTACCTGCGGCCCCGCGGCGCTACGGCTTGAGCGCCCAGTTCAGCGCTTCTGCTCGAGCAGGGCCTTCAGGCCGGGAAAGTCGACGATGCGCACCTGCTTCTGCCGCACTTCGATCAGCCCGCGCTCCTGGAAGCTGGACAGCGTCCGGCTCACGGTTTCGAGCTTCAACCCGAGGTAGCTCCCCATCTCCTCGCGCGTCATGCGCAGGCGGAACTCGCTCGGCGAGTAGCCGCGCGCAGCGAAGCGCTGGGAGAGATTGAGCAGGAACGCCGCCAGGCGCTCCCCGGCGCTCATGCTGCCGAGGAGCAGCATCACGCCGTGGTCGCGCACGATCTCGCGGCTCATGATGCGGTGCAGCTGGTGCTGCAGCGAAGGCATCTCGCGCGAGAGCTGCTCGAGGCTCGTGAAGGGGATCTCGCACACTTCCGTGTCTTCCAGCGCGACGGTGTCGCAGGTGTGGTTGCCGCTGCCGATCGCGTCGAGCCCAAGCAGGTCGCCCGCCATGTGAAAGCCCGCCACCTGCTCGCGCCCGTCGTCGTGCAGCACGCAACTCTTCATGAAGCCTGAGCGGATGGCGAAGAGCCCGTCGAGCGGCTCGCCGGCATGGTAGAGGCCCGTGCCTCGCCGCAGCCGTCGCCGGTGGGTGACAAGCCGGTCCATGCGCTCCATCTCGCCCGAATCGAGGCCGGCCGGAAGGCACAGCTCGCGCAGGCTGCAGGACGAGCACGCAATCCGCAAATTATTGACATCGATCAAACGCGGTGCGCGTGCGCTCGGCATGTGGCCGAGTATGCGGGGATGTCCGACCCTCCGTTTGATCTAAATCAATGCTGCCCCGGGGGGGCGTGCAATACTCCAGCGTCCTCGGCCGACACGACATTCGAGAGACCCCGCCCATGAGTTCCACGCCGGTTGCTTTCGACAGCGCGCTGGTGAGCCGCTTCGACCGCAACGGCCCGCGCTACACCTCCTATCCCACCGCCGACCGCTTCGTCGAGGCGTTCGGGCCGGAGCAATACCGCTCGTGGGCGGGACGGCGCAACATCGGGGGCATCTACCGGCCGCTCGCCATCTACGTTCATCTGCCGTTCTGCCGCGACGTCTGCTTCTATTGCGCGTGCAACAAGATCGTCACGCGCGACGCCGGAAAGACCGCGCGCTACCTCGAGTATCTGGGCAGGGAGATCGAGCTCCAGGCGCAGCTATTCCGCGACGACCTGCGGGTCGCGCAGATGCACTGGGGCGGCGGGACGCCCACCTATTACGACACGGCGACGCTGCGCGCGCTTCACGCGCGGATCGCCGGAAGCTTCCAGCTCGCGGCCGACGGCGACTATTCGATCGAGATCGATCCGCGCACGGTCGACGCGCCGGCGGTCCATTCCCTGCGCGAAATGGGCTTCAACCGCGTGAGCTTCGGCGTGCAGGATTTCGAGCCCGCGGTCCAGGTGGCGGTGCACCGGCTGCAAAGCGCCGAGCGCACGCTGGAGGTGATCGAGGCCGCCCGCGCCGCCGGATTCGACTCGATCAACATCGATCTCATCTACGGGCTGCCGAAGCAGACCCTGATGACGTTCAACCGGACACTCGCGCAGGTCCTCGCCACGCGGCCGCACCGCATCGCGCTCTACAACTACGCGCACCTGCCGCAGCTGTTCAAGGCGCAGCGGCGCATCTTCGACGGCGACATTCCGTCGCCGGACACGCGGCTGAAGCTCCTCGGCCTCGCGGTCAAGCGGCTGACCGACGCGGGCTACGTTCACATCGGGATGGACCACTTCGCGCTGCCGGAGGACTCGCTCGCGGTGGCGCAGCGCCAGGGCCGCTTGCGCCGTGACTTCCAGGGCTACTCGGCGGGCGGCGAGGCCGACCTCGTGGGGCTCGGCGTGTCCGCGATCGGCGCGGTGGGCCCGACCTACAGCCAGAACCACCGCACGCTGCCGGCCTACTACGACTGCCTGGAACGCGGGCAGCTGCCGATCATGCGCGGGATCGAGCTCTCGGCGGACGATCTCCTGCGGCGGCAGGTGATCCAGTCCCTGATGTGCCATTTCGCGCTGTCGAAGGAATCGGTCGAGATCGCCTACCTGATTGATTTCGACCGCACCTTCGCGGCCGAGCTCGAGGACCTGCGCGAATTCGAGGCGCTGGGACTCGTCACCGACGAAGACGGCTGGCTCACGGTCACTCCGCGCGGCCGCTTCGTGATCCGCAGCATCGGCATGGTGTTCGACCGCTACCTGCGGCACGACCGCGAGGTGCGCCGCTACTCCCGCGTCATTTGACTGAGCTCCCCTCTCCGCTCGATCCCTCATCCCCGCCCTTCTCCCGAGTAGAGAAGGGTGGCTCGACCCTTCCTCTCTCCACTCGGGAGAGAGGGAAGGAGTGAGGGGATGGAGGGGGGTGAGGGAGATTTCGGCGCAAAAAAAGAGGCGCCCCGAAGGGCGCCTCTGTTCCGACCTTGACGGTTCGGGTTAGATACCGCGGCAGGAGCCGGGCAAGAACTTCTTGTCGATCGTGGTGCCGGTGCTGCCGCAGATCCAGCCGAACAGGCCCGTGCCCATGTCAGTCGTGGAATCGGCCGCAGCGCCCGCCTTGGCCAGCGGGATCAGCGTGACGGTCTTGGTGTTGACGTCGGTGCTGATGTTCTGGATCGTCGCCATCACCACACCGTCGTCATTGGTCGTCAGGCCTTGCACATACTTGGTGACAACCGGCGTGCCGCCACCGCCGGTTTCGCCGCAGCCCCACTGGTTCGCAGCAGGCGGCGTGCCACCGGTCTGATACACCTCGGTGATGGTCGTGCGACATGCGCTCATCGCCAGGATCACCTCGGACATTCTCGCCCGGACGGTGTAGTCCTGATACGCCGGCAGCGCAACCGCTGCCAGAATGCCGATGATCGCGACCACGATCATCAGTTCGATCAGCGTAAAGCCCTTCTGTAGATTACGCATTTGGTGCTCCTTTCAAGAGTTACCCCCGGAGAAACAAGCTATTCTCATAGCTCGTGGCCAACCTAACAGCAGGGTAAGCCATGCTCAACGTCGGATGTCACGCGGCGGGCGTGGCCGATTGCGCGATGAGTATCGTTCCATCGGAACAATTTGGCGGCTCTGGCAGGTTTGGATCGCTCCTAACCGTTTCCCACGTCCGTCGACGCGCGACATAAAGCGTCGCCCGGCGGAGACAGAATGGGGCGTCGGGAGCCGAACCCCCCTCCACTCGGGTGAGGGCGGGGGTGAGGGATGCACGCGCGGAGAGCAGCATTGCCGCATAGATACCTCCGGCGTAACGTATTGGCGATTTAGGAGTCGGGCATCTAGCCATGTTGACCATCCACGGCATCGATCACGTCGTCTTGCGCGTCAGGGACATCGATGCCATGCGCCGCTTCTATTGCGAAGTTCTCGGCGCCACCCACGTCGCATACCGCCCCGAGTTCGGCATGTCGCACCTGCGCATCGGCGCCTCGCTCATCGACCTGGTTGAAGTGAACGGCCCCCTGGGAAAGGCCGGCGGCGCTGCCCCCGGCCTCGAGGGCCGCAACATGGACCATTTTTGCCTGCGCGTCGAACCCTTCGACCAGGACGCAATCGTCGCCCACCTTAAGCGCCACCGCGTCGCCGTTGGCGAAATCAGGACCCGCTTCGGCGCCGAGGGCAACGGCGTGTCGATCTATCTCGCCGATCCGGAGGGCAACACCGTCGAGCTCAAGGGGCCCTCGGACGGCAAGGCCGTGCCGCCACCGTCCAGTCGTTAGCGAATTTCGTTGGCGATAAGGACGACGACGCCGGTGTCGCCGACCTTGACCGGCGAGGAGAGGCCCTCGTAGTCGCCCGGCTGGGGCGCCGGCTGGCCGCTCTTCGAGATGCGTGCGCCCACCACCACGCGGGTGTGATCGGAGAGCTTCATCCCCGGTGCCATCGCCATCGTGTCGTCGAGCGTGAACGCCGCGGGCAGCTCGCGCACCAGCTTGCGCGTCACCGCGAGCGGCACGCGGGGGCCGTCCACCGCGCGCGCGAAGACGAATACCGTGTCGGCGGGCGCGACCCGCGCCGCGAGCGCTGGTGCGAGCTGCACCGTGCCGCTGACCCTTCCCGGCGCGGGCGCTGCTGCCCGCGCGGGGGCCGGCGGCGCCTTCACCGTGCCGCCGGCGAGCTGCTGAGCATCCGCGATACTGTCGCGGATCGAATCCGCCATGTCGGAATCCGGCGGCACGATATCGAGAATCGTCCGCCAATGGGCGATGGCGCCCGGAAAATCCTTGTTCTCGAACGCCGCGGTGCCGGCCAGCGCGAGCGCTTTCACGTTCTTTGGATCGATCTTGAGGGCCATTGCGATGAGGCGCTCCGGCTCACCCTGTAGTCGCCGTCCCTGCGCCATGGCGAGCGCATCGGCATAGTCGGCGAGAAGCTGCGCGTCGGGCTGCGAGCGCTTAACGGCGTTGCGGTAGGCTTCGGCCGCCTCGGGAAAACGATCGAGCACGGCATAGGAGCGGCCAAGCATCGTCCAGCCCGTCGCATCCTCGGGGTTCTCCTTCAGGCGCTCGGCCAGGCGGTCGACCATGCCCTCGATCTGCTGGCGGGTGATACCGTGACTCACGTCCTGCGGGGCAAGCGCCCCGGGATTGCCGACCGCGAGGTAGAGCAGGATCGAGGCGAGCGGAATCGCGATGCCGGCACTGATCGCGGCCACACGCCCTGGCTGCGCCGCGCGCGGGCCGGCCCCGGAGTCGCGGACATCGTCGAGCAGCCGTGCCTCGAGCTCGCGCCGCGCATCGTCGTACTGTTCGCGGGCGAGCGTGCCGGCCGCGAGGTCGGCCTCCAGCTCCCGCAACTGGTCGCGGTAGACCGCGACGTTGGTGGCGTCGTTCGCTGCGCCAGGGGCCGCGCGCCGGCGCCGGATGAGCGGCGGCACCACGAACGCGACCGCGCCAACGGCGAGCAGCAGCGCGATGGCCCAGAACGCGGTCATCGTTTATCCGCGCCGGTATCGTCCCTGAGCAGCGCCGCGGCCCGCGCGCGCTCGGCGCCCGAGAGCGCGGGCTTCGCTTCTTCGCGCCGGCGGCGCGCGAGACGGTAGTAGAGCGCCGCCAGCCCGCCCAGCATCAGCAGGATCGGCCCGAGCCACAGGAGCAGCGTCGTCGCTTTCCAGGGCGGGCGGTAGAGCACGAAATCCCCGTAGCGCTCCACCATGTAAGCGATGATGTCGCGCTCGCTCGCACCCTCTCTCATGCGCTCCCGGATCTGGTTCCTCAGGTCCACGGCGAGCGGCGCGTTCGAGTCGGCGAGCGTCTGGTTCTGGCACACCAGGCAGCGCAGCTCGGTCGCGAGCGCGGTCACACGCTCCTCGAGCGCCGGGTCCGCTGCCACCGGCTGCGCCTCGCCCGCCCACGCCGCGGGGCCGAGAGACAACATGATGGTCAGAACGAGCAACGAGTGACGAGTCACTTTCCCTGCGTTCATCCGCGATTGAGCTCCGCGATGAGCGGCACGATCTTCTCCTTCAGAAGCGCGGGCGTCACCGGCCCGATGCGCTTGTAGCGGATCACGCCCTGCTTGTCGATGACGTAGGTTTCCGGCACGCCGTAGACGCCGTAATCGATCCCGATGCGCCCGTCGGCATCAACGACCGAGGCTGCGTAAGGGTCGCCGTAGCGCTTGAGCCAGGCGATTGCGTCGTCGCGCCTGTCCTTGTAATTGAGCCCGTAGAGCGGTGTGGCACCCGTCCGCGCAAAGTCGGCCAGCACCGGGTGCTCGTCGCGGCAGGCAGCGCACCACGAAGCCCACACGTTGAGCACCCACACCTGGCCCTTCATCTGTGCGGGCGCGAAGTTCTGTTGCGGATCGTGCAGCTGCGGCAGCTCGAACGACGGGGCCGGCTTGCCGATGAGCGGGGAGGGCACTTCGCGCGGGTTGAGCGAAAGCCCGACGCCGAGCAGCAGCACCAGGCCCGCGAAGACGCCAAGCGGCAGGAGGTAGCGGTTCATCTAGCGCGCCGCGTCGGCGGCGTAGGCGGCGGGCCGTGGCTCGCGCGCCGTGACGCGGTAGCGCCGGTCGCTCGCGGCGAACAGTCCGCCCAGTGCCATCAGGATGCAGCCGCCCCAGATCCACGAGACGAACGGCTTGTAGTGCACGCGCACGATCCACGCGTCCGCGCCGACGGGCTCGGAGAGAGCGACGTAAAGATGGCGGAAGATGCCATAGAGAATCGCGGCCTCGGTCATCGGCGATTCCTGGACACGGTAGACACGCCGCTCCGGATACAGCGTCGTGACCGCGCGGCCGTCGCGCGTGACGGTCATGGTCGCCCGTGCCGCGAGATAGTTCGGGCCCTTCGCGTCGCCGACCCGCTCGAGGCGGAACACGTGGCCGCCGAGCTCCACGGTGTCGCCGGGCGCCATGCGCACGTCCTTCTCGGCCTCGTAGGTTTTCACCAGGGTGACGCCGATCACGAACACTGCGATGCCGACATGCGCGAGCAGCATGCCGTAGAACGCACGCGGCGTCTGGCGCAGCCGGTTGACGATCCCCCCGGCGTCGCCCGCGCGCTTCACCCGGTCGACGAGGGTTGCCGCGGCGGACGCGATGATCCACGCGGCGAGCCAGATGCCGAATCCGGCGAGTGCGCTGAAGCGTCCCATGGCGAAGGGCACGATGAGCGCGGTCGCGACGCTCGCGCCGAGCGCCCAGCGCAGCCGCACCGCCAGCTCCGGCAAGTCGGCTTTTTTCCAGCGCGCAAGCGGGCCCACGCCCATCAGGAACAGCGCCGGTGCCATGAGCGGCACGAACACGGTCTCGAAATAGGGTGGGCCCACGGAGAGCTTGCCCATTCCGAGCGCGTCGAGCGCCAGGGGATAGAGCGTCCCCAGCATGACCGATCCCGCCGCCGCGAGGAGCAGCACGTTGTTGGTGAGGAGCAGCGACTCGCGCGACACCATCTCGAAGCCGCCGCCGCTGCCGACGCGCTGCGCGCGCCAGGCAAAGAGCGCGAGCGCACCCCCGACCACGACTGCGAGGAACGCGAGGATGAACACGCCGCGCCGGGGGTCGGTCGCGAACGCGTGCACCGAGGTCAACACACCGGAGCGCACGAGAAAAGTGCCGAGGAGCGAGAGCGCGAAGGCAAGGATCGCCAGCAGCACGGTCCAGGCCTTGAAGCCGCCGCGCTTTTCGGTGACCGCGAGCGAATGGATCAGCGCGGTGCCGACCAGCCACGGCATGAAGGAAGCGTTCTCCACGGGGTCCCAGAACCACCAGCCGCCCCAGCCGAGCTCGTAGTAGGCCCAGAAGCTGCCGAGCGCGATGCCGAGCGTGAGAAACACCCACGCCACCGTGGTCCACGGGCGCGACCAGCGCGCCCACGTTGCGTCGAGCCGGCCCCCGAGCAACGCCGCGATGGCGAACGAAAACGCGACCGAGAAGCCGACATAGCCCATGTAGAGGAGCGGGGGGTGGAACACCATGCCCGGGTCCTGCAGCAAGGGATTCAGGTCGCGTCCGTCCGGCGCCGGCGGCAGCAGGCGGTCGAACGGGTTGGAGGTGAAGAGCATGAACGTGAGGAAGCCGACGCTCACGAAGCCCATGACTCCAAGCACGCGCGCCAATACGTCCTCGGGAAGATGGCGGCTGAATACCGTCACCGCGACGCTCCAGATGGTCAGCACCAGCACCCACAGCAAGAGCGACCCTTCGTGCGAGCCCCAGGTCGCGGCGAGCCGGTAATGAAGCGGCAGTTGGGAATTGGAGTTGGTGGCGACGTTCAGAACGGAGAAGTCATTGAAAGCGAACGACCAGGCGAGGCATCCGAACGCGATCGCGACGAACACGAACTGGCCCTGCGCGGCGGGACGCGCGACCGCCATCCATATGGCGTTGCCGCGCGCCGCGCCCGCGATCGGCAGCACGCACTGCACGAGCGCAAGCATGAGCGCAAGAATGAGTGCGAACTGCCCGAGCTCAGGAATCATTTGGATGCCCCTCCGCCGGGCGTGACCACCAGCGTTTGCGCCGCCTTGCCCGCCGTCTCGTGCGCGCGCTTCACCGCGTCCGCGGCTTCCGGCGGCATGTAGTTCTCGTCGTGCTTGGCGAGCACCTCGCTCGCCACGAACACGCCGTCGGCGCCGACACGGCCCTGGGCGACGACGCCCTTGCCCTCGCGGAAGAGGTCGGGCAGAGCCCCGCGGTACACCACCGGGATGCTCTTCGCCGTGTCGGTCACCAGGAAGTGCACCGTCAGCCCGTCAGCCTGGCGCTTGACGCTGCCGGTCTCGACCATGCCGCCGATGCGGAAAGTCCGGTCCAGTGGCGCCTCTTTGGCCGCGACCTGGGATGGCGTAAAGAAGAACACGAGGTTCTGCCGGAACGCGGTGAGCACGAGCGCGATCGCCACCGCCAGCGCGGCGAGCCCCCCTGCCACCATCGCGATGCGTCGGTGGCGCGGCTTCACGGCATGTCCCCCGCCGCGGGCATCCCTGCGGTCTTCAGCGCGTTGCGCCTTCGCACGATAAGCATGATCACCTCCACCGCAATGAGACCGGCGGTGACGGCGTACGATCCCCAGACGTAAAACGCATAGCCCCCCATTGCGAGAAAGTCGCTCAGGCTACCCCAGTTCATGGCCTTACCCGGCCCTGCGCGACCCAGTCGGCGCCGCGCTCGCGCTCGAGGATGATGGAGCGCACCCGGTGCAGGCTCGCCGCGATGCTGTACATCCATGCCGCGAGCGCCATCAGCAGCATGCCCGTGAGCATCGTGGCCGCCATCGTCGGCGCGCTGGTCACGCTGACGGAGGCGCCCTGGTGCAGCGTGTTCCACCACTGGACCGAAAAATAGATGATCGGGATGTTGACGACTCCCACCAGCGCGAGCACCGCGCCCGCCCGGTCGGCCCGGCGCGGCTCGTCGATCGCGGCCTGCAGCGCCATGAAGCCGAAGTAAAGAAACAGCAGGATCAATTCCGAGGTGAGCCGTGCGTCCCACACCCACCACGTGCCCCAGGTCGGCTTGCCCCACAGCGAACCGCTCCACAGCGCGACAAAGGTGAAGAGCGCACCGGTCGGGGCGAGCGCCGTTGCCATCATGTGCGAGAGCCGCGTGTTGAATACCAGCCCTACGCCCGCCCAGAACGCCATTACCAGATAGATGAACATGGACATCCAGGCGGCGGGCACGTGGATGAAGATGATGCGATAGGACTCGCCCTGCTGATGGTCGGTGGGCGCGACCAGGAAGCCCACGTACAGGCCCGCGGCGCACAGCACCGCCGCCGCCCACGCGAACCAGGGAATCATGGCTCCGGCGAGGGGGTAGAAGCTCTGCGGGGACGCGTACCTGAACCAGTTGATGCTGCCGATGACCAGAGTCGGCTGGCTCACGAATGCTGTTCCACGAGTGTCTGCATTTCCAGGTGCGAATGATCCCTTACGTTGCGCTCCGCGGCAACCCTTGGATGCGCGCGCCTATTCCGCGGAGATGCGCAGTGATGCCGCGATCGCCCACGGCGTGAATGCCGCCGCGAGCACGAGCAGCGCCGCGAGCAGCAGAAGATGGGGCAGGGCGCTCAGTCCGCCGGCCGCAGCATCGAGCGCACCCGCGCCGATGATCAGCACCGGCACGTAGAGCGGCAGCACCAGCAGTGCAAGCAGCACGCCGCCGCCGCGCAGCCCCAGCGTCAGCGCCGCGCCAATCGCGCCGATCAGGCTCAGGACCGGCGTTCCGATCAGCAACGATAGGGCGAGCACGCCCAGTGCCGATTGATTCAGATCAAACTGGAGCGCGAGCACCGGGCCCACCACCACCAGCGGCAGTCCGGAGACGAGCCAGTGCGCCGCGACTTTGCCGGCGACGATCAATCCAAGAGGTGTGCGGCTCAGCAGCATCTGCTCGAGACTGCCGTCGGCGAAGTCGGCGGCGAACAGGCGCGCGAGCGCCAGCATGCAGGAGAGGAGCGCTGCGACCCAGATCACCCCCGGCGCGATGGCGCGCAGGAGATTCGGCTCCGGCCCGACCCCGAGCGGAAACAGCGTCACCACGATGACGAAGAACAGCAGCACCGTGGCGACGTCGGCGCGCCGCCGCAGCGCCAGCAGCAGGTCGCGGTGAATCACGGTGCGCAGAACGGCGAGCATCCGTCACTCAGCGATCGAGGTTGATGTCGGTCACGGACGGCGCCGTGATGCGCGCGTCCTGGTGCGTCGTGAGCACGACCATGCTGCCACGCGCGAGGTGCTCGCCCGCAAGCGAGAGCACGAGCTGCGTCCCGGCGGCATCGAGCGCCGCGAACGGCTCATCGAGTATCCACAGTGGCTGCGTTGCGCCCACCGCGAGGCGTGCAAGCGCCGCCCGCCTGCGCTGCCCCTGCGACAGCGCTCTCACCGGCAGCCGCTCGCGTCCCGCAAGCCCGAAGCGCGCGAGCGCTGCGTGAATGCTTTCGCGTGGCGCGACCCTTCCCGCAATGCCGCAGGTAAACGCCAGGTTCTCCTCGGCCGTGAGGTCGTCCTTGAGCGCGTTGGCATGGCCGATATAGAGCAGGTCCGACCAGTATTCTTCGCGCAAGGTGCGGATGGGCTCGCCCTTCCAGCGCACTTCTCCCGCGGCCGGGACAAGCAGACCGCACAGGGCGCGCAGCAGAGTGGTCTTGCCGCGGCCGTTGGCGCCAGTGACGCGCAGCAGCCCGCCGGGCGCGAGCGTGAAGGCCACGCCGCTGAAAAGAGTGCGGCTGCCTCGCGCGCACTCGAGTTGGGCCGCTTCGAGCATCGGGTGTTCGGATCGTGAATTGCGGGGAGGCCGGCGCGAAAAGGTGCGTTACGCTACCATAGATGCGCACATTCAAGAACACGTGTCGAAATCTGACGGTGGCCTTGATCCAGATCAACCTTCGCTCGAGCCCGTCCTGCTAGGTTCGGGGAACGCAATCCTCAGGAGTCACCATGAAAAAGTTCTCTCTGGCCCCGGCGGCTTTGACGGCATCGGCGGTAATCGCCGGCTGCGCAATGCTCACCTCGGATTCCGGCATGCTTGACTGGGGCCGAGTCCCCACGCATACGTTGACCCTGTTCTATCCGGCGCAGTCCTCCTATCAGTGGCTGCGCAGTGCCGACCACCCGGGCGCCTCGATGGTTGCACAGGGCACGTCGTGCGTGACCTGCCACAACGGCCAGGAAGAAAAACTCGGCAACAAGCTCGTCCGCGCGAATCCGCTCGAGCCCACGCCTGTCGCCGGCAAGAACGGCGTGCTCAAGCTGAACATGCAGGTGGCCTACGACGCCGAGAACGCCTACTTCCGGTTCCAGTGGAAGACCCAGGGCGACATGCCGGGCGACGCCTACCCGGTCTATCGCTTCGACGGGAAGGATTGGCGGCCCTATGGCGCGCCGCGGCTGCATCCGGCGGCACGAAAGGGCGAGCAGCCGGCAATCTACGAGGACCGGCTCTCGATGATGATTGACGACGGATCGGTGCCCGGTTTCGCGAATCAGGGCTGCTGGCTGACCTGCCACCGCGGCGAGCGCGACATGCCGCAACAGCCCACGACCGCAACGGTGCTGGCGAACCCGCTGTATGCGGCGATCAAGCGCAACGACGTCCGCAAGTACCTGCCATCCACCCGCACCGACGAGGCGGCATCGTGGGAGAACGGCAAGTCCGTCGCCGAGATCGATAAGATCAAGGCCGCGGGCGCGTTCCTCGATCTCATCCAATGGCGCGCGCACCGCTCCAATCCGGTGGGCATGGCTGACGACGGCTACGTGCTCGAGTGGCGCAATTTCGACGCCGGCAGGAATCCGTTCGTCTCCAACATGAATGCGAAGATGCGGCAGCCCGTGTACATGTATGACGCCGCCAAGGTCGGTGTACGCGCGCTCACCGACGCTACGATGCGGCGCGCGGGAACTGCGCTGATAGTCGGGGAAAACACGGTCGCATTTGATCCCAACGCGGGGTGGAAGGCGGGCGACCTGCTGCCCCAGTACTACCTCAGCCGGTCAGGCGCTTCAGGCTCGGCCGCCGACAACAAGACCGCGAAGGGCGTGTGGAAGGGCAGCACGTGGACCGTCGAGTGGGCGCGCCCGCTGAATCTCGCGAATGCGGACGACAAGGCGCTGCGGGAAGGCAGGGTCTACAACTTCGGGTTCGCTGTCCACGACGACAATATTACGAGCCGGGGCCACCAGATCTCGTTTCCGGTCACGGTCGGCTTCGGCGCCAAGGCCACGATCGAGGCGACCCGGCTGAAGTAACCGGGCCGGCTATTTCCGGCTGGCGGCGTCGCGGAAAATCCTCATCAGCCGCGCCTGCGGCTTGATGAGGTCCGCCAGCGTCTGGCGGTCGAGGACCTCGAAGAACGCGCTCATGGCGCGCCCCAGCACGCCGCGCAGGGTGCATGCGGGCACGATCGGGCAATCGCAGCCACCGCGCTGGAAGCATTCGACCACTGCCAGATCTTCTTCTGCGTCGCGCACCACCGCGCCGACATTGATTCTCTCCGGCGCGCGCGCGAGGCGCATGCCGCCGCCTTTCCCGCGTACCGTTTCCACGTAGCCGTGCCGGGCGAGGCCGTTCACGATCTTCATCAGGTGGTTCGCCGAGATGCCGTAGGCGGCCGCAATGTCGCCGATGGTTGCCAGGCGGCCTTCCCCCTGGTGCGCGCCCAGGTAGATGAGCACCCGCAGGGTGTAATCGGTGAAACTCGTCAGGCGCATGGGTCCCCATCATAGTCCCCGATGTTTCAAAGATGGATCGGAAATGTATCTTCAGTTGACCTAGATCAAACCGGTCCGGCCCCCGCCCCGTTAACGTCTCCCTGTTTGTGACGAACAGGGGGCTGGGATGGTATCGAAGCGATACGAGGCATGGTCGGTCCTGGCGGCGAGCACGATCGCGTTCACGGTGTGCTTCGCGATCTGGATGATGTTCGCCGTGATCGGCATCCCGATCAAGAAGTCGCTCAATCTCAACGAGACCCAGTTCGGACTGCTCGCGGCCACCCCGGTGCTGACCGGCTCGCTGATACGCCTGCCGCTCGGCATGTGGACCGACACCTACGGCGGCCGCATCGTGTACTTCATCCTGATGCTCGCCTGCGTGGTGCCGATCTGGTTCATCGGCGAAGCGACCGAGTACTGGCACTTCCTGGTGCTGGGTCTGTTCGTGGGGCTCGCCGGGGGCTCGTTCTCTGTGGGAATCGCCTACGTCGCGCGCTGGTTTCCCCGGCAGCAGCAAGGCCTGGCAATGGGCATCTTCGGCGCCGGCAACTCCGGCGCGGCCGTCACCAAGTTCGTCGCGCCCGCGCTGCTGCTCGCGTACGGCTGGGCGATGGTGCCGAAGGTCTACGCCGCGGCGATGCTGGTGACGGCGCTTCTCTTCTGGGCGCTCTCGGCATCGGATCCCGCCCACCGCGTGGGCTTGCACGTCACGGTCAAGGAGCAGCTGCAGGCACTCAAGGATCCCAAGGTTTGGAAGTACTGCCAGTACTACTCGATCGTTTTCGGCGGCTACGTGGCGCTGTCGTTGTGGATGACGAAGTATTACGTCACCGAGTACGGCATCGAGATCCAGATCGCCGCGCTGCTGGCAGCGTGCTTCTCGCTCCCTGGCGGCGTGTTGCGCGCGATCGGGGGCTGGATCTCGGACAAGTATGGCGCGCACCCGGTCACCTGGTGGGTGATGCTGTTCTCGTGGGTGTGCCTGTTCTTCCTCTCGTATCCCCAGACCGAGCTCGTCATCAAGACCGCCAAGGGCGACTACAACATGCACGTCGGCCTCAACATCTGGGTGTTCACCTTGCTCATGTTCGGGATGGGCGTGGCATGGGCGATCGGCAAGGCCTCGGTGTTCAAGTACATCTCCGACGAGTACTCGCACAACATCGGCGTCATCTCCGGCATCGTCGGCCTGGTCGGCGCGCTCGGCGGCTTCCTGCTGCCGATCATGTTCGGTGCGCTCGTGGACATCACCGGCGTGAACAGCACCATTTTCATGCTGATGTGGGGTATCACGCTGGTGTCGCTGATCTGGATGTACTGGAGCGAAATCGTGCCGCAGCGGTCGGCGGGCGGCCTGGGGGCGCCCGCGGTGGCGGCGCAGCGCGTGTAACGGAACCGGAAGAAGGGGCTCGTCATGTCCGCGGAAACCGTCTCGATCAGGAAGAGACTGGGGCGCGTCCTGACTGTCTGGACGCCGGAAGACAAGGGTTTCTGGCAGCGGGAAGGGCAGGCGATCGCCAATATCAACCTGTGGATCTCGATGCCCGCGCTGTTCCTGGCGTTCGCGGTATGGCAGCTGTGGAGCGTCGTGGCGGTGAATCTGCCGCTGCTCGGTTTCAAGTTCACATCGAACGAGCTGTTCTGGCTTGCCGCGGCGCCGGGGCTCTCCGGCGCCACCCTGCGCATCTTCTACTCCTTCATGGTGCCGGTGTTCGGCGGGCGGCGCTGGACCGCGCTCTCGACCGCCTCGCTCCTGATTCCGGCGATCGGCATCGGGGTGGCCATCCAGGATCCC
>Ga0208685_1000075_pt1 | contig 44252 bp, 42 predicted proteins | sample EasRivMeERMLT890_FD_187533 | JGI IMG/M metagenome (GOLD analysis project Ga0208685, IMG submission 187533) | Soil microbial communities from meander-bound floodplain in the East River, Colorado, USA - East River MetaG ERMLT890 (SPAdes) (version 2) | ecosystem: Environmental > Terrestrial > Soil...
GGTGACGCGCGCGTTGCGCGCCCCGAGCGCGGTCAATCGCCGCGCGTCATCCTCGCTCTGCACCGCCACCGCCGCGAACCCGGCCAGGCTCTCGCGCACGAGCCCGGCGAACCGCCGGTAGCCCGCATAGGATTTCTCCGATAGGCGCGCATTCACGAGATAGAGCGGAATGGAACGCGCGTGGCTTGCGCGGATCAGATTCGGCCAGATCTCGGTTTCCATCACGATGCCGGCGCGCGGCCGGAATTGGTCGAGAAAGCGCGCGACCGCCCCGGGAAAGTCGAATGGCAGGTAGCAGCGCTCGACCCGTCCGCCGAACAGCGTTTCGCCCGCTTCGCGTCCCGTTGGCGTCATGTGCGTGAGCAGGATGCGGCATTGCGGATACCGGGCCTGCAACGCGCGCACCAGCGGCTCGGCCGCCCGGGTTTCGCCGACGGACACCGCATGCAGCCAGATGAGGGGTGCTCGCGGAGCCGCCGCGTAACGCCCGAATCGCTCCGCGACATGCTGGAGGCCACCGGGCTGGCCGCGCGCGCGCCACGCGAAAAGCGCCAGCAAAAAGGGAGACGCCAGATAAAGCAACAGCGTATAGAGGGCGCGCATCGGGAAGCGGGCAATCAGCGACCGGGGCGCTCCCGCCCGTCGGACGCCGCGCTCCAGAGACGCTCGTAGATCTCCTGTATTCCAGCCGCTTCGCGCTCGATGGAGAATCGCTGCTCGACATGGGCTCGCCCGCGCCGTCCCATCGCGGCAGCGGCGGCAGGATCCCGCATCAGCGACTCGATCCGGGCTTCGAGACCCGCCATGTCATCGGCGTCCACGAGGTAGCCGGTTTCGCCTTCGACAATGAGGTGCCGTGCCGCGCCGACCCGGCTTGCCACCACGGCCGTCCCGCTTGCCATGGCTTCCAGCGGCACCAGCCCAAACCCCTCCCATACCTGCGGGCCGACCACGATGGTGACGCGACGCAGCCATGCAGGTACCTCGTCCGCCGGCAACTCGTCCAGGAAAAGGATGCGATCGGCGAGGCGCGCCGAGGAGACTTTCGCGCGCAGGTCGTCGGCAAACCCTCTTTGATCCAGCGTGATCCCGCCCACGATGACCGCCGTGAAATCCGGATACCGCGGCAGGAGGCAAAGCATGACATCGACGAAGCGGTCGGTTCCTTTCTGCGCGCGCACGCGGCCGAACACGCCGATGCCGAATTTTCCCGGCAGGCCGGTCGCGGCCCACTGCGCGTTGCGGTCCTCCGCCGGCCGGTAGCGCGCAGTATCCACGCCGTGCAAAATGACGGTGCTGGGCACCTCGAGGTAGGACTCGGCCTCCGGCGAGGCAGCGATGACCGCGTCCATTCGCGCGAGAAGAAAGCGGCTCCACGCGCTGCGCCGTCTCTGCGCCGCCGACGTGAAGACGAGCTTCAACGGCATGCGCAGCACGGAGCGAAGGATGAGGCCGGTAAGCATCTCGATGTTGCGCCGCGCGTGCCAGATACGAAACCGCCGACCCGGCGGCAACTGCCAACCGTGGCGGAACAGTCCACGCCAGGTGATGCACTGCCAATGGCTTGGGAGATTTGGCCCGAGCGCGGCGATCCGGATCCGACGGGATTGCACCGGAAGCAGAGCGAGCACGGTCGAGGTCACGCCGGAAAAGCGCCGCTTCAGGTTGGCGACGATGACTTCCACCTGCCGGACGTTCTGCGCTGTCTTCTCCTCGGTGCCGTTGCTGGCTGTGGGCGCGGCGCGAGACGGCATTCGGGTGGCAGGAAATCGCAAATGGCTTTTCTGTAGCCTACACTGAAACCCGCATTACGCATAGAATAGCGGACGGGAACAACGATTCGGATTCAGGTACTTAGGTCCATGCTCCGGGCCTTGACAGGAGGCAGTGCTTGATACTCGTCACCGGCGGCGCCGGGTTCATCGGATCCAACTTCGTGCAGCAGTGGATCGGCGCCGAATCCGATCCGCTCCTCAATCTCGACAAGCTGACCTACGCCGGCAATCCGGAGAACCTCTCCGCGCTCAAAGGTAACGCGCGCCATGTCTTCGTGCGCGGCGACATCGGCGATCGCGCGCTGGTTGGAAGACTGCTGCAAGAGCACAAGCCGCGGGCGATCGTCAATTTCGCGGCGGAAAGCCATGTGGACCGGTCGATCCATGGTCCCGCCGATTTCGTGCACACCAACGTCATGGGCACGTTCGCGCTGCTCGAGGAAGCGCGCGCCTACTGGTCGGCGCTCGCGCAGCCGCAGAAGGACGCGTTCCGTTTCCTGCACGTCTCCACTGACGAGGTCTATGGCTCGCTCGGACCAGGCGACCCGCCGTTTACCGAGTCCACCCCGTATGCGCCGAACAGCCCCTATGCCGCCTCCAAGGCTGCCGCTGACCACCTGGTCCGCGCCTATCACCATACATACGGCTTCCCCGGGATCACGACCAACTGTTCCAACAACTACGGTCCCTGCCAGTTTCCCGAAAAGCTCATCCCGCTGATGATTCTGAACGGCTGGCGCCAGAAGCCGCTTCCGGTCTACGGCGATGGCAAGAACATTCGCGACTGGCTCTACGTCGGGGACCATTGCGCCGCTGTGCGCCTGGCGCTCGCCAAGGGCCGTCCGGGCGAAACCTACAACATCGGGGGCCACGGTGAGATGACCAATCTCGACGCGATCAAGGCAATCTGCGTCCTGCTCGACGAGGCCCGCCCCAATCACGCCCCGCATGAGCAGCTCATCAGCTTCGTCAAGGACCGGCCGGGGCACGACCGGCGCTACGCGATGGACGCGCGCAAGATCCGCTCCGAGCTCGGCTGGAAGCCGCAGGAGAGCTTCGCGAGCGGGCTGCGCAAGACCGTCGAGTGGTACATCGACAACATGAAATGGGTGGAAAATGTCACGAGCGGCGAGTACCAGCGCTGGATCGAGACGAACTATGCGAAGCGGGGTGATGCGTGAAAGGCATCATCCTCGCGGGCGGCAGCGGCACGCGGCTCTATCCCGCGACGCAGGCAGTCAGCAAGCAGCTCCTGCCGGTGTACGACAAGCCGATGGTCTTCTATCCCCTCTCGAGCCTGATGCTGGCCGGCATCCGCGACATTCTCGTCATCTCCACTCCGCGCGACACGCCGCGCTTCGAGGAGCTGCTCGGCGACGGGCGCAAGTGGGGAATCCAACTTCGCTACGAGGAGCAACCCAGGCCGGAGGGTCTGGCCCAGGCATTTCTCATCGGCAAGAGGTTCATCGGCAAGGATTCCGTGGCGCTCGTCCTCGGTGACAACGTGTTTTATGGTCACGATCTCACGAAGCGGAGAAATGCCGCCGCCGATCAGAAGTCGGGGGCAACGATTTTCGCATACCGGGTCACGGACCCCGAGCGCTACGGCGTGGTGGAGTTCGATCGCGACGGGAGCGCCATCAGCATCGAGGAGAAACCAAAGCGCCCCAAGTCCTCGTTCGCTGTCGTCGGTCTCTATTTCTACGACAATCAGGTCGTCGACATTGCCTCGAAGCTCAGGCCTTCCGCTCGGGGTGAGCTCGAAATCACTGACGTCAATCGCGAGTACCTGAAACTGCGCAAGCTGAAGGTCATCACGCTCGGCCGCGGCGATGCCTGGCTCGACACCGGCACGCACGAGTCGCTGCTCGAGGCGTCGCATTTCATTGCGACCATCGAGCGACGGCAGGGATTGAAGATCGCCTGCGTGGAGGAGATCGCCTATCGCAACGGCTGGCTCGGCGAGGGCGAAATCGGCAGGAGAAAGCTACGGTCTCTGGCCGCGCCGCTGGCGAAGAGCGGCTACGGCGAATACCTGCTGCGCGTGGCCGAGGAAGACCTGCCCTGATGCAGGTCATCCGCACCGCGATCCCCGAGGTGCTGGTCATTGAGCCGAAGGTGTTCGGCGACGACCGCGGGTTCTTCTACGAGAGCTTCAACGAGCGCGCGTTCGCCGGCGCAACCGGCCTCCATCTCCATTTCGTGCAGGACAACCACTCGCGCTCGGCGAAGAACGTCCTGCGCGGCCTGCACTATCAGATCCGCCAGCCGCAGGGCAAGCTCGTGCGCGTCACGGCGGGCGAGATCTACGACGTGGCCGTGGACATTCGGCGCAACTCCCCCACGTTCGGAAAGTGGGCCGGGGTCGAGCTGTCGGCGCAGAACCACAGGATGTGTTGGGTGCCGCCGGGCTTCGCGCACGGCTTCCTGGTCACGAGCGATTACGCCGAGGTGCAATACAAGGCGACCGACTACTACGCACCCGAGCACGAGCGCTGCATAGCCTGGAACGACCGCGACCTCGGAATCTCCTGGCCGCTGAAGGGCGATCCGGTATTGTCGCCGAAGGATCGGGCGGGCCTGCCGCTGAAAGGCGCGGAAGTATTCCCCTGATGCAGCGCATCCTCGTTCCGGGCAGGAACGGCCAGGTCGGCTGGGAGCTGCAGGGCGCGCTCGCGCCGCTCGGCACGGTGATCGGACTCGATCGGAGCGGGATGGACCTCACGAGCCCGGACTCGATCCGGCGCGCGATCCGCGACGCGAAACCGGATGCGATCGTCAACGCGGCGGCCTACAACGACGTCGACCGTGCCGAGTCCAAGCCGGATCTCGCGATGAAGGTCAACGGCATTGCGCCCGGCATCATGGCAGAGGAAGCGAAACGCCTCGGGGCGGTCCTCATCCACTACTCGACGGACTATGTGTTCGACGGCGAGCGCGACGAGCCATATGTCGAGGAAGACACGCCCAGACCCGTGAATGCATACGGGCGGAGCAAGCTCGCCGGTGAGCATGCCATTGCGGCAGTCGGAGGCCGCTACCTGATCTTGCGCACGAGCTGGGTGTACAGCGCACGCGGCTCGAATTTCGTCCTTACGGTGCTGCGGCTCGCGCGCGAGAAGCCCGAGCTTGCCATGGTGGACGATCAGTCCGGCTCGCCGACCTGGGCGCGCGCGCTGGCGCAGGTGACGGCAGGGTTGTTGCATCAGCGGGACCTCATCAGCCGGCACAGCGGGGTATACCACCTTGCGGCCGGCGGACACGCATCCCGCTTCGAGCTTGCGAATGCCATTATCGGCATCATGCAGGACGTATCCGGATCGCCCGGTGGCTGGGCGAAGGTGAGACCGATCACCACCGACCAGTACCCGTTACCGGCGCGGCGGCCATGCCACCCGGTCATGAACAAAGACAAGGCCAGACGCGTCCTGGGAGTAGAAATGACCCATTGGCAGGACGCGCTGCGGTCCTGCCTGGCGGGGCTCGCGACGACGATCGCTACGCGTTGACGCAGCGTATTGCGCTCGTGGGCAGCCCGCTACGTTTCCGCAACGATCACATTCCGACCGAGCTCCCACCACCGCGCATCATCGGCGTCCACGATCCTCGCGCCTGCGAAACCGCCGAGCCTCAACCGGTCGACGATGTCACGCCGGTAATCGCGATAGACGAGTATCCTGCCCTGACCCCGGATGGAGTCGCCGTGGTATTCCGGGGGCAGGAGGTGGCGCAATTCGCCGCCGATGCGCTCCGCGCGCGTCGTCGTTGCCGCGTTGTCCGATAACGGCACCGTGAAGATGAACCTTCCCTGTGGCTTGAGCACGCCCCGTATCTCCCCGAAGCCGCGCACGTCGTCCGGGACGTGCTCGAACACTTTGGTCGAGGTGCAAAGATCGAACGACGCATCCGGAAAGGTCAGCCGCTCGAAGTCCTGGCACTGCACTCCGTCCCTCCACTGTCCGGGCTCGACGTCGTCGAAATACTCCGAGCAGGTGAGAGTCCCCACCCGGCGCTTCAGAAACTCGAACAACGGGCCGCAGGCCGGGCAGGTGGAGAATCTCGCTCCGAGCTCCCTGATGCTCAGCAGCCCCCACGCGTCGCGGACCCTGCGGCTCACGGCTGCGATCACGACCGACCCCGCCGACTCTCCGGCCAGGGTTTCAGGGCTGAAACCGCTCCCGCCTGCAATGCAGCCAGACCGCGAACGCATCGTAGGGCGTGACGCGCGGCAGGGACAGGAGTTCGGCCGCCGAAAAGGCACGGAACTGGGTGCCTTCGTGCAGCACAAATCGGGCGAAAGCGGCAGCGCTGACCGGCACTTCATAGTAGATACGGTACACCGGATTCCGTCCGAGAGTACGCAGATCGAAGTCGAAGCGGGTGACCTGCCGCAGCATCGTGGGCGCGAACTCGAGTTCTTCCTCGAGCTCGCGGCACAGCGTATGTTGCGGGTCTTCGCCTGGATCGACGGCACCCCCAAAGCATCCCCAGTGGTCAGGGTAAAAGATGTCGGGAAGCGCGTCGCGCAACTGCATGACGTAGCGACCGTCCTCAAGCTGCAGGATCGCTGCGACAGCGTCGGCAGGATGAAGCGGCCCACCCGCAGTCAAGAAGAGCTGGGGGTCCAAAATCCGCGACGCCGGTACTCTCAGGCCCGCAGCACGTAGTCCATTGGCCAGTCGCGCAGCTGGTCGAGATATTTCCTGCCCCAGTCGACCATTTCCTTCAGACCCTCCGCCCATCCGATCCGGGGTTCCCATCCCACGTCGCGCTTGATCGCGCTCGAATCGAGCCAGTAGCGTGAGTCCTGGCCCAGCCGGTCCCCGGTGATCTCGCAGATCTGCTCAAAGGGAACGCCGAGCGCCTGCGCGGTCAGCTCCACCACCCGCCGGATCGAGGTCGGGTCCTTGGGGCCCGCGTTGTAGATCGCGCCGAGCGGCGCCTTCTCGGACACCAGATGGATGGCGCGCGCCAGGTCGCGCGCGTGGATGTACGACTTCTCGGCGCGCCCGCCGCCTTGCAGAGGGAGCTTCTTCCCGGTGAGCCCGCACATCACGGTCTTGGGAATCACGCGGTGCAGGAGCTGTCCCGGACAGTAGGCGTTCGAGGGGCGGATGATGTTCATGGGAAATTTCTGATATTTGTGAACCGACACCAAATACCAGTCGAAGGCAGCCTTGGACGCGGCGTACGGGCTCGTCGGTTGCAGCGGAGTCGTCTCCTTCGCGGCGAAATCCACCGAGCCATAGAGCTCGGAGGTGCCGATCTGGATGAAGCGCTCGAGGTAATCACGGGACATCAGCTCCTCGGCGAGACGGGCGAGCGCCATCGAATTCGTCTCGAAGAAACGCCAGGACTTCTTCCACGATACCGCTCCCTCACCCTGCGCCGCGTAATTGACGATGACTTGCGGCTTCTCCCGGTCGAGCAACTCGAGCACCGAGTCGAGCTCATAGGTGATGTGGTAGGCGTGGTAGCTGAAATTCCTGCGCTTCTCCACGTTGAGCGAGAACGGCTCGGGGCGCAGCGGGTTGCGGCCGATGCCGATCACCTTCTTCGGATCGGCGTGGTCCAGCAGGTAGAACGCGGTATGAATCCCGAAGGAGCCGCCCGCCCCGAGTATCGCGTAGGTCTTCATTCAAGCCTCTCCCGGGCGCTTACCTGCGCGCCGGTGGCATTGTATGGAGTCACTCGAGGATCGTCCAATACCAGTCGCCGGTGTAGCCCGCCTCGCGAAAGAGTGTCAGCCAGCCGTCGGGGTAATCGTGAAACTTCGCCGTCAGCACCCAGCTCAGGAACAGCTCGCGCTGCTCCGGGGTGCGGTACGAATCCACCTGGATGAAACCGCGGCCCGGCGCGAGGCGCTCGATCTCCCGCACCGCCCGGATCGCGTCCGCCCGCTCGAAATTGTGGACGGTATTGATCGAGATCACGGCACTGAAACTGCGGTCCGGAAACGGCAGCTTGTCCGCGTTGCCGAGATGGAGACGCCCCACCACCTCCGGCTCGCAGTGCAGGAGCGCGTACTCCGAGATGTCGAGCCCGAACGCTTCGAGTCCGGGGCAGACTTTCATCAGGTCCTTGACCAGGAAGCCCTTGGCGCAGCCGACGTCAAGGACGCGGTCGCCCGGCTTGAGATTGAAGTGGCGCACGAAGTCCTCGGCGACGGGAATCCAGCGTCCATCGTAACGGTAGCCGCCATAGCCCACTTTGCGAGGCCCGTCAAAGTAGGCCTCGCCGTATTGCCGGGAAAGCGTGATGTTCTCCGCGCTCTGCGCCTCGTGCCGCTTCTGGATGTCGCGCTTGGTACTGGGCAGCTTCGCGAGCAGGTTTACTTCCGCCATCCGTCCCTCGTCATGGTTTCTTCATGGCCCGCGCCAGTCCCTCCGCAAGGGGGGTGAAGCGGAATCCGGGAAAGGCCTTGTGGCAGTTCGTGATATCGAAGAACCGGTGGAGCAGGTGCGGCCGCGGGCCCGGCCGCGGCACGCTCTTGACCGTCCCCCCGTGCAGCCGCGCCACCCTGTGCGCGATGTCGTGAAACGACGTGGAGACTCCGGTCACCGCGTTGAGCGCCCCCCGGCTGCGGTGGGTCAGCACCAGCACCGCCAGGGCCGCCACGTCGTCCACCAGCACGTGGTCGCGCATCTCCTCGCCTTCCCCGAATATCGTGATCGGCTCCCCCGTGTCGGCCTGCCTCCGGAAACGGTTGGGGCCGTAGCCACCGTGCGGGTCCGCCGCCCCGTAGATCAACGTGGGCCGCAGAACCGCAAGCGGGCTCGGGACGGCGCTCCTCAGCATGAGCTCGCGCGCCGCATGCATCAATCCGTGGAGCGTGGACGGCGCGCGATACGATTGCTCCGTCACCGGGTTCTGGTCGTCGGCGTAAACCGCATCCGAGCTGACGTAGACGACGTGCGCCACCTCGACGTTTGCGAGCGCATCGCACACCGCCTGCGCCATGATCAGATTTTGCATCAGCACCGCGTTTGTCTTGGCCGGCGCGATGGCTGAAACCAGTACGACGCTGTCCGCCGGTCGGAGCAGTGCCGCCAGTTTCCTCGCGGCGCCGGATTGAAGCAGGTCGAGCTCTCTGCGCGTCAACGCGAGCGTGGTGATGTCCTCCGTCCCGAGGCGATTCGCGATCGCGCCCCCGACGAAACCACCGGCTCCGATCACCACCACGCGCCCCGGCTTGACCGGCGCCGCGTTCAGATGCTCAAGCATGACCATCCTTCCGCGCGGCGCGCCGGGGCGGCATGCCGAGCGTGAAGTAATCGAGACCCACCGCCGCAATCGCCGCCGCTTCGAAAACGCGATACGGGTCGACGACGACACGACCGCGCATGGCGCGCGCAAGCTCGGCGGGGTTCAGCTGCCGGTACTCGGGCCACGGCGTCATGACCGCGAGCGCATCAGCCTGCGCCACGGCCTCCAACGGACTCGCGCAGGCCGTTGCCCGCGGATGCTCCGCCGCCCGCACGGGCACCACCGGGTCGTGGATGCGCAGCCGCCATGGCTTCAGGTGGCGGATCAACGCGATCGAAGGGGAGTTCCGGATGGAGTCCGTGTTTTCCTTGTAGGCGAGCCCGAGCACCGCGACGACCGCATCGGGCTTCGCCGACAGCAACTCGCGGTGGAGCGTGCGCAGCGCCCAGTCCCGGCGGTGGTGGCTGTTGTCCACGAACGAGCGGATCAGGCCGGCTTCCGCCCCCGTTTCCCCGGCGAGGCACAGCACGGTCGCCAGGTCCCGCTCCAGGTTGCCGCCCGCGATGCCGAGACCGGGCGCGAGGTAGGCGTGCTCGCCGATGCGGCGGTCGAGGAGCAGCGCGGGGACGATCTCGTTCCAGTCGGCGCCGATGCGCTCGCTCAGCTCGGCGAGCGTGTTAGCGACGGTAACCGAAGCCGCCAAGCAGCAGTTGATCGCAATCTTGGCGAGCTCCGCGCTCTCGTAACGCATCGGCAATACCGGGCAGCCGAAGGCCTCGAGAAACCCCCGGTACGCCCTGGGCAGCGGGGCGGCAGGGTCCGCGCAGCCCACGATGAATCGCTCCGGGTGCATCGCGCGCTCCACCGCGCGGCCGAAGACCAGCGTTTCGACCTGGTAATAGCGCTGCGCGGCGGGCCAGTCCAGCGCGCGCGTGAATCCCGGCGGCACCTGGCACAGCACGACCAGCGCCGCGTCGCGCGCGAGACTCGCGCATATGGTGTCGATCAACCGCTGTACCGACGAGAGGTCGCTGTCACCCCGGTCGTCGGTCGGCACGTCGCAGGCAACGTAGACGACGGCGCAGCCGCCGAGCGCCTTCGCGTTGGACTCGTGACGGATCCGCTCCCGGTGCGTTTTCACGAGCTCCGCCAGCCCGGGCTCGACCACGGGGAGCTCGCCGGACTTGAGCCGTCCCACCCGCGCGGGGTCCGGATCAAACCAGACGGTGGAATAGCCGCGCGCGGCGGCCGCGGCGGCCGAGTTGATGCCGAGGTGCGTCATGCCTGCGAAGCCGATGACGGGCGCCGTCATCGCGACGCTTCCGTAACCGCGGCGTCCCCCAGCTTGCGCAGCAGGCGGTTGAGCCAGAGATCGTTTGCCAGGTCCGTCGCCACGCCGCGCGCGCACAGATCCTTGAAATGGGCGTATTCGAGGCCCCAGGTCGGATCCTCCTGCTCGAGCGTGACGTTATCCTCGAGCGGCCGCCCCGACGGGAGCGCGCGCGTCCGGTGGCGGAACGTGGACGGCCCCCATTTGCACAGCGAACGGATGTGGGCGCTTCCCTTCTCGGCGAACACGTCGCAGGTGAAATGATTGCGCCACGACAGCAAGGTCATCTCGAGCTCGAGCGTCGGCACCATCGACTTGGAGAGGATCACGACATGGTCGGGGGCGCGATTCTCGTAGCGGTTCGCCGAGACCACCTGGAAATCGTCCGCCAGCTCGCCGAACCAGAATTTTGCCGTATCGAGCAGGTGCGAGCCGAGGTCGGGCAGTACACCCGCTCCCCGGTCCCGCCACTCCGAGTCGCGCACCAGCCGCGCCGTGCCGTTGCCGTAAAACATGCGGCAGCGATAGATCCGGCCCAGTTGCCCGGAGCGCACCAGTTCACGCATCCGCACGTAATGGGGCTCGAACCGATGGTTGTACGCGGTGTAGCAGACCGCCCGCCGTTGCCGCGCCAGCTTCTCGAGCGCGGGGAGTTCCTCGTCGTCCGCCGACCACAGGGGCTTCTCGACGAGCACGTGCTTGCCGCTGCCCAGCAGGTAGCGCAGGAGCGGCACTTTCGGCTCGTCGGGAACGCATACCAGCGCGGCGTCATAGCTCGCGGGCGGCACGTCCTCCACGCGCCGGTATTGCGCCTCGCGGTTGACCGGATCGACCGCGGCCACGAAATCCGCGCCCGCGACCCTCCTGCGCTTGTGGCCCTGCACGCCCAGGCCGACGACGATCGTTCGCACCGCGCCGTTCCCCTCAGGCGTAGTTCGCCTGCCGCTCGACCTCGTCCAGCTTGCGCCGCACGTCGTCCGGGCGCACCGGCACGTTGCCGTCGAATTCGCACTCGCAGGCCGCCGCCATCGACCCGAGGATCGTGGCGATCGCGTCCGAGCCCGTGGCGAGCTTGGAGAGCGTCGCATACGCGAGCAGCGCGTCGCCCGCCCCCACGGCGTCCACCACCCGCTCGACGAAGCTGTCCGCGACGACAAAGGAGTCGAGCGATTCGTGGTTCGAGCTGCGGCAGGTGAGCACCCCCTTCTCGCCGAGCTTGAGGATGAGCGTCTTGCATTGGGCGGCATCGTAGAGGGCGGACGCGAGCGGACGGATGCCGGAGTCCTGGTCGCCGAGCGCGAAGCGCGCTTCGCGCTCGTTGGGCGTGACGAGATCGAAGCCCTTGAAGTCCGTGATGTTGCCCCAACGGCTCGCGACCTGGCTGTCGGCCACCTTGTACATGCCTTGCGGAATGGCGGCGATCAGCCGGGGTATGGTGCGCCGGTTGAAGATGCCGTGCCGGAAGTCGCTGAACACCACGGCATCGCCGGGCGTCGCGGAGACGGACTCGCACAGGCTCGCGAGCGTCTCGTCGGAGATCGAGCGGTTGTCCAGCGTATCGATCTTGAGCAGGCGATAGCCGCCCGCGACGACCGCGTTCTTCTGCGTGGTCGGCCGCGTGGAGTCGATCGCCGGCCGGCACATCACGCCGGAGCGCGCCAGTCCCGCCAGCACGAAATCCTTCAGCGCGTCGTTGCCGAGCACGGTGGAAAAGGTCACGTCCGCGCCCGCCGCGCGCAGGTGCTCGGCGACGACCGCGGCCCCGCCGATATAGTCGTCGCGTCCCTCGTAGAGCACGCTGATGGTGGGGGTCTTGGTCTGGCCTCCGATCATCGTGGTCTGTGTGTAGCTGTCCACGATGGTATCGCCCACCACATGCACGCGGCGGCCCCTAAATTTGTCCAGCGTGCGCCGCAGCGAGTCGAAGCTGAGCTTCTCCCCGTCCATGAAGGTGAGCAGCTTTTCGAGCTTCAGCGTGGGGGGCGCGAGATCGATGAGCTTGCTCGAGGAGTAGACGACGTCGCCCGGCGTGAAGATGATCTCGCCACCATAGGCTCGCAGCACCTCGGCCTCCTCCTGCGTCTTCTGCGGCAGGCCGCCGGCGGTGTACTCATAGCCCTTGGCGAAATAATCCGGCTGCAATCGCCGGAGATTGCCGAGGGGAGTGGGTTCGGCATCGATCACCACGTAATCGACGATCTCGAACGCCGCCAGGTTGAGCGCCCGGAGGTCCTGCGGGATGTGCGGCCGGTGCTGGCCCTTGGAGATGTGGATATCCGCCGTGACGCTGGCGACGAGGATTTCGGCCTTGCTCTTCGCGTATATCAGGTGCCGCAGGTGGCCGGGGTGCACGATGTCGAACACGCCGTGGCACATGATGACCTTCTTCTTGCGCGGCCGCGGGCCGATGAGCTTTGCCAGCTCGTCGACGGACTTGATCTTGTGGCGGTATTTCTGGGTCAGCGAATCCAGCATGGCAATCAATGCTTACCGAGGTATTGAAACCACGTGGTGGTGACCTTGGCGATCGATTCGGGGTCCCACAACGGCGCATCCCGCCATACCTCGATTTCCTCGAGCATGCGCGCGACCCCTTTCTCGAAGCTCACGGTAGGGCTCCAGCCGAGATCGTTCTTGACCCTTGAGATATCGGCCCAGGTGCAGTCCGGCTCGCCCGGACGCTTCGGAATGTGCACTGTCTCGCCCCCCAGCAGCTCCACCAGGCGGTTCACCGACTGCGGATTGCCGGCGCCCAGGTTCCAGATTCGCCCGGACAGCCCAGTCTCGGCCGCCAAGCGGAACGCCTCGGCGACATCGGTAACATACAGGAAATCCCGCCGCTGGGTGCCGTCGCCCACCACGGTATAGGGCTTGCCCGCGAGCTTCTGCTTGAAGAACACCCCGAACACCGCGCCGTAGACGCCCGTCGTCCTGACGCGGGTACCGTACGCGTTGAATATCCGGATCGAGTTCACCGGCAGGCCGTATACCTGGTGCCAGTGCAGGCACGCCTGCTCGCCGAGATACTTGCTGAGCGCGTAGGGATACTGCGGCGCGATCGGATGGTCCTCGCGCGTCGGAACGGAGGCCAGCCCATAGCACGAGGAGGACGCCGCGTAGACGAACTTGCCCGCCCGCGCGGCGCGCGCGCACTCGAGCGCGTGCACGGTGCCCTGCACGTTCGCGGACAGGTATTCCAGCGGCCGCTCGATCGATGGCACGATGTCCCCGATCCCCGCGAAATGGAGAACGAGGCGCGCGTCTGTGAACAGCGCATTTCCTGGCTCGAGGCTGCGCAGGTCCGCGCGCGCGAAACTGAAGTCGGTGTTCCTCGAGAGATGCGAGAGATTGCTCTCCCGCCCCGTCACCAGATTGTCGATTGCCCGGACGTAGTAGCCGTGCGCGAGCAGGTTGTCGACCATGTGGCTGCCGATGAAGCCGGCGCCGCCGGTGACGACCGCTACGGGTTTTCCGCTCATTTGATGCCGAGCCGCTTCATCCGCCTGACGTTGAAGTAGATGTCGTTGGTCATGCTCTCGGGCAGCTTACCGGCTTTGAACGCCTTGCACAGTCCGCGCACGGCGCCCTCGATGGTGTGCTTGGGCCTGAAGCCCAGCACGCGCGCGATCTTGTCCGAGTTGATGTGGTAGGAGCGCGGGTCGTCGCTGGGCGTGGTCACAATCGTTATCTCGCCCTTTTCGGGGAATTCCTCCTGCACCACGCGCTTCACGATTTGCGCGATGTCCATGATGCTCATGTTCTGGTAACCGGCGTTGAACGTCTGTCCGGCGATCTTCGCGTCCGGCGCCTTGAGCAGGAGGTCGTAGAGATCGCACATGTCCTGGATGTGCAGGTTGGGGCGCAGCTGCGCGCCGCCGAACACCGTGATCTTGCCGTTCATCACCGCGTGGTTGGTGAGGATGTTCACCGAGAGATCCATCCGCGTGCGCGGGCTGTAGCCACACACCGTCGCCGGGCGGATGGTGACGCAAACGAATTGCGCTGACTGGTGCCGGAAGAGAACCGGCTCGCACAGCCCCTTGTACTTGTTGTAGAGCGTCAGCGGGACCAGCGGGTGGTCCTCGGTCACGTCGGGCTGGTCCGAGACGCCGTACACCGAGCTGGAAGAAGCGTAGATAAAGCGCTTGACCCCCGCCTTCTTGGCGGCGATCACCATCGGCTCGAAGGCGTCCATGTTGACGCTGGTGGAGAGCCGCTCGTCGAGCTCGAAGCTCGCGTCGTTCGAGATGCAGGCGAGCCCGATGACGGCCTCGATGCCCGGGAACGCCGCAGCGAGCTTGGCAGTCTCGCGGATGTCGCCCTCGACAAACTTCATGTTGCGGTGGGGCGGCAGGTGTTTCTCGTACCAGAACGTGTCGTAGACCGTGACGTTGTAGCCCGACTTCAGAAATTGCGGGACGAGGACGCAGCCGACGTAGCCCGCCCCTCCTGTAACCAGGACGTTTCTCATGTCTCCTCGGGTAAAATCAGCCGACCGCGCGTGACGCCTGCGGCGCGCCGGTGCGGGCAGCGTTGATCGAGTAACCCGCCGCCGCCGCATCGCGATGGAACATCTGTACAGTTTCCAGCGAGTATTCGTCCTGGCTCTTGCCCACCAGGTTGAGCTTGGCCAGGATGTCGTTGGTCACGGTGATGATGTGGCAACCGATAGCGTCGGCGTGAAAGATATTGAGCAGCTCGCGCGGGCTGGCCCAGATCAGCTCGGCCCTCGGTTTCGCCTTCAGGATCTTCACCGCCTCCGCCATCAGCGGCACCGGATCGATGCCGGTATCGGCGATCCGCCCGGCGAACACCGACACGATGGCGGGCGTCTTGGGATCGAGACACTCGACGACACGCATCACCTGATCGAGCGTAAACACCGCGGTCACGTTAACGGCCACGCCCGCGGCGGAAAGCTCACGAATCAGCGGGCCAGCGAACTCGCGTTTGGTGTTGGTCACCGGGATCTTGACGTTGACGTTGCGGCCCCACGAGGCGATCGCCAGCGCCTGGCGCTTCATCTCCGGGAAATCGTCGGCGAACACTTCGAGCGATACCGGCCGGTCGGGTACCGCGGCGAGGAGCTTCCGCGCGAACGCTTCGTAGTCGGCGATGCCGGCCTTTCGCATCAGGGTCGGGTTGGTGGTGAAACCCTTGATCGCGGGATTCGCGTACATCTTCATGATGGCGTCGAAGTCGGCGCCGTCGGAGAAGATTTTGACGCGGAGATCGGATAGGGAAGGCATTCAACGTCTCCTGGTTGCGCGGGCGAGTATGTGTCGGACGGCTGCGGGCAGGGAGCGCTCCATGCGGTCTGGTGCGGCGCACCGCGGTTCCGAATAGTGCCTATTTATCAACAAAGTGTAACAGCCGGCCGCTTTCCCGGCAACGATATCGCCGTCGCGATCACCCACGAGGTAGCTCCCTTTCAGATCGATTCTCCAGTCCCGGGCGGCGGCCCGCAGCAAACCGGGCTTGGGCTTGCGGCAGGCGCATCCTTCGTCCTGGCGGTGTGGGCAGACGCGGATATCGTCTACGGCCACGCGCCCCCGCAGTTTCGCGTGCATCGCTTCCACGACCGCGGCGGGGACGAGCCCATTGCCGATATCAGGCTGGTTCGTCACCACGATCACCAGGAAGCCCGCGCGCTTGAGTAAGCGCACCGACGCTCCAACACGAGGAAAGAGCCGGAAACTCTCCAGCGTCCGGGGTGCGTACGGCTTGCCGTGCCGCACCTCCGAACGGCAGATCACGCCATCGCGATCGAGAAAGACCGCTCGTGCCTTGCGCATGGCCCCGGGATACGGGATGTCACACGATTACCACTTCGTGGCCTGCTGCTGCAGCCTGGGATGGGACACCAGGCAGTGCCACACCACGGCGTGAAACGCTTCGGTGTGCGGCGTGACATGCTTCGGATCGACGGTAGGGATCACGATCACGTGGTCGCCTACCTTCTTGGTGTATCCTCCATCGCGCCCGACCACGCCGAATATCCTGGCGCCCCGCTTCTTCGCGAGCTCCAGTGCGCGCACGATGTTCGGGCTCACGTTGCGCTCGAGATCTCCGCCGCCCACCGAGAACACGAAGACGCCATCCTTGGCATTGAGCTTGCTCGTGACGAGCCAGCCGGCGAACACGGTTTCCCACCCTTCGTCGTTGGTGCGCGCCGTCAGCTCGGAAACGTTGTCGGTGGGGGCGTATGCCTCGAAGCCGCACAGCTTGCGGAAGTCGTTCACCGCATGGCTGCAATTGCCGGCGCTGCCGCCGGCGCCGATGAAGAACAACCTTCCTCCGTTGTTCCTCAGGGCCGCGAGTGCCTCGGCCATCTTTTCAACTTCCAGATAGTCGATCGTGCCGGTGATCTGCTTGGCCTGCTCAAAGTAATTCTTCACATGAGACATTTACAACCCCAACGAAGCATGTCCAGGAAAGAGAAGAAGGCGCGCGACCGAAAACTATACCAGTAACGGTAAGGCCCGGCCATGTCGCGACCAACCTCGGCAGCCTGCATACCCATGGCTTGAATCACCGAGTCTCTTGCCGGAGAAATCGACTCGAATCGTTGTTCTGCTCAGTTGGCCGGGTGTATATTGCCGACGTCGCCGGCCGATTCGTCTACTCACCCCAGGTGGACACAATCCAGGATCCCTTTCGCCGACCTTTCCGCGCGAGGACGATCTATTTTCCACATGATGACATGCGCGGGTGTCATTGAAGGGGCGACGATGTGGGAGGCGCGTCACTCCTTACGACACCAGCACGATTGTCCCCATAAAGCGAACCATCGATCATGAGCAAGAAGAAAGCACTGATTACCGGAATCACCGGACAGGACGGGGCTTACCTCGCCGAGTTCCTGCTTGCGAGGAACTACATCGTTCACGGCGTAAAACGACGGACATCGCTGTTCAACACCGATCGCATTGATCACTTGTACAAGGACCCCCGGGATCCGCACGAAAAGGACATCAATTTCTTTCTGCACTATGGAGACATGACCGACTCAAGCAATCTCATCCGGATTATCCAGGAAGTACGGCCGGACGAGATCTATAACCTGGCCGCAATGAGCCATGTTCACGTCAGTTTCGATACGCCAGAATACTCGGCGAATTCCGACGCGCTTGGAACACTGCGTCTGCTCGAGGCAATTCGGCTTCTGGGCCACAAGAACACTCGGATCTATCAGGCTTCCACCAGCGAGCTGTATGGCATGGCCCAGCAGATCCCGCAAAACGAGCGGACACCGTTTTATCCGCGCAGCCCGTACGGCGTGGCGAAACTCTATGCCTACTGGATCACCGTCAACTACCGCGAGGCTTACGGCATCTACGCCTGCAACGGCATCTTGTTCAATCACGAATCTCCCGTCCGCGGGGAAACCTTCGTGACCAGGAAGATCACTCGTGCGGTTGCGCGTATTGCGCTCGGTCTCCGGGATGCGCTCTATCTGGGCAACCTGGCGGCAAAGCGCGACTGGGGGCATGCCCGCGACTATGTCGAGGCGATGTGGCTGATGCTGCAACAAAGTGCTCCCGACGACTACGTGATCGCAACTGGCGTGAGCACTGAAGTCAGAGCGTTTGTCACGATGGCCTTCGCAGAAGTGGGAATTTCAGTTGCCTTCAAGGGCAAAGGCTCAAGGGAGGTCGGCTATGTTCACGCCGTCGACCGCGACCGATTTGAATCGATCGTCGGCAAAGAGTCGGGCCATCTCAAGCCGGGCAAGCGGATCGTATTCATCGACCCGGTCTATTTCCGGCCGACGGAAGTTGACATTCTGGTCGGCGATGCAAGCAAGGCGAGGAAACGGCTGGGGTGGCAACCCCGTCATACACTCGCCGAGCTCGTCACGGAGATGGTCGCCAGTGACGTCGAGCTGTTCAAGAAGGAAAAGCTGCTGAGGGATGCCGGCCACAAGATCCTCATACGTCACGAGCTTTAGTTGATTTCGAGTGCGGCATCTCCCGGGACACGACGAACATTGGGACACTTTGAAATCACCTAGGATGCGCGGACGCAGAATCCTGCTGGTCGGCCAAGGCTGCCTAACCGCAGCGTTATTGGGCTATCTCCTCTCGACTGTGGACATTAGGCGTGTAGGCACAACTGCCGCCAATGCGGATCTATTGCTTCTTCTTGCCGGAATAATACAGCTCAGCGTACTGTTTTTCCTCGTCGCGCTGCGATGGCAGCTCGTTGCGTGCGCCCTTGGCGGAGCCTTGCCGTATCCGGCTGCATTGCGCTTCGTGTGGATCGGCGCCTTCTTCAGTCAGTTGCTGCCGGGGTCAGCCGGAGGCGACGTCGTACGGATGTGGCTCTACTGGGTGCGTTGCGGCAGCCGCCGTCTCTCCATTCACAGTGTCGCCCTGGAGCGCCTGCTCATGGTCACTGTCCTCTTGCTATTGGTGCTGGCCATCCAGCCAGGGCTGGCAGCGCGTGGTGCTCCTCTTACAATCGTTTTCTCGGTAGTGGTGGTTCTGACAGGCATTGTCGCGGGACTGGCTGTCCTGTTATTTTCTGGCCGGCTCCTGGTGGCCTATGACAAGTGGCTGCCAATTCGCATGCTGTCGATGGTCGCCGGAGACATGCGCGATTTGTTCTCGAATATCCCCCGTACCGCGATGCTGTGCATGCTTTCCGTTGCCGGCCACCTGAACATGGTAATCGCTGCGTGGTTTATCGCCCACGCATTGGGGCTTGGAATATCGCTGGCGGATTGTATTGTTTTGATCCCGGTCATCGTGCTCGCCGCGACGCTGCCCATTTCAGTAGGCGGCTGGGGGGTGAGGGAAAGCGCAGCGATTAGTCTATTCGGGCTTGTTGGTGTTTCCAGTTCTGACGCACTTGCATTGTCGGTGTTATTGGGACTCGCCAGTGTTGCCGTCGCGATCCCTGGCTCGATCCTGTGGTTGATACGAGACCGCCACTCGGAAAGCGATATGGCGCGTTGGTCGGCAACCGAGCCGGTCGATTAAACGCTCTCGCTCCTCCACATGCGTCTGCCAATGATCTAGGATCGAGACTGGATCATTCCGATATAATTTTACGCAGGCTTGCGTAGCAGGAGTCGGTTTGCACGAAGATTTCAAGCGTCAGCACACGATCGAGAAGGGATCCGAGCGCGCTCTTGGCCTCGTATTAACCGCTTTTTTCCTGATCATCGGGTGCTTGCCTCTGGTCGGAGGAGACGCCGTCAGGGGGTGGGCTATTATTGTCGCGGCGGCTTTCCTTGCGGCCGCCTTGTTGCGGCCCGCGCTCCTCGCACCGCTCAACCGCATCTGGACCTGGTTCGGGCTGCTGCTGCACCGCGCGGTGAGCCCTCTCGTGCTTGGCATGTTGTTCTTCCTCGTCGTGACGCCGGTCGCCCTCCTCATGCGCGCGTTCGGCAAGGACCCATTACGCCTGCGCTTCGACCGCGAGGCCGGCACTTACTGGATCGAGCGGCGCCCGCCGGGGCCCGCTCCGGATTCCATGCGTAACCAGTTCTGATGCACGCCATCGGCAGCTTCCTGAAGGAATTCTGGCAATTCGTGCGGGTGCGGAAGAAGTACTGGCTGCTCCCGATTCTAATTATGCTCGCCGTGTTCGGTGGATTGCTTGTGCTAACACAAGGGAGCGCAATCGCGCCGTTCATTTATACGCTTTTCTAAAGGAGTCCCACATGCGTATCCTGGGGCTCTCGGCCTTCTACCATGACAGTGCGGCCGCCCTCGTAGAAGAAGGCCGCCTGCTTGCGGCTGCACAGGAAGAGCGTTTTACCCGCAAGAAACACGATGCGCGATTCCCGCGCTCCGCCGCGGCCTATTGCCTAGATCAGGCCGGAATCGGGCTCGAGGACGTTGACTACGTCGCCTTCTATGACAAGCCCTTCCTCAAGTTCGAGCGGCTCCTCGAAACCTATGCCGCCTTTGCCCCGCGAGGGTTCGCGTCCTTCCGCATGGCAATTCCCCTCTGGCTGCGCGAGAAACTGTTCCAGAAGGATCTCCTACACAGGGAGCTTGAGCACCTCGGCAAAGGGCGCTTCGACGTGGAACAATGCCTCCTGTTTGCAGAGCACCACCAGAGCCATGCGGCAAGCGCGTTCTTCCCTTCCCCATTTGAGGAGGCTGCGATTCTGACGATGGACGGAGTCGGCGAATGGGCGACGACCTCCGTCGGGCTTGGACGCGGCAACCACCTCGAGATGGTCCGCGAGATCCACTTCCCACATTCACTGGGGCTGCTGTACTCTGCGTTCACGTACTATACGGGATATAAGGTTAATTCCGGCGAGTACAAGGTTATGGGGCTCGCTCCGTACGGGGAACCCAAGTACGCCAAGCTGATCCTCGACCACCTAATCGACCTTAAGCCCGACGGGTCCTTTCGGCTCGACCTGTCCTACTTCGACTACTGCACTGGTCTGCGGATGACAAGCGAGAAATTTCACTCGCTCTTCGGCGGGCCGCCGCGACCGCCGGACACATGGCTTACGCAACGCGACATGGATCTCGCTGCGTCCATTCAGGCGGTGACCGAAGAGGCGGTGCTGCGCTTGACGCGCGCGATTGCCACGGAAACAGGAGCGGAAAACCTGTGCCTAGCGGGCGGCGTGGCGCTCAATTGTGTCGCGAACGGTAAGGTGCTTCGTGACGGAAAATTCAAGAAAGTCTGGATTCAACCTGCCGCGGGAGACGCTGGAGGCGCGGTCGGAGCGGCGCTCTGCACCTATCACCTGTTCAAAGGGCAGCCACGGCGAACGGAGCGCATTGACTCGATGAGAGGGAGCTTTCTCGGGCCCGAGTACGCGCAAGGCGATATCGAGGCCCGCCTGTGCAACGTCGGTGCGGTCTTCGAAACGCTTGGCGACGATCAACTCATCGATCGAACGGTCGCGGCGCTGGCAGACGGAAAGGCAATCGGCTGGTTCCAGGGTCGCATGGAATTCGGGCCGCGCGCGCTCGGCGCTCGGTCGGTCCTCGGCGACCCGCGCTCGCCCACGATGCAGTCGGTCTTGAATCTCAAGGTGAAATACCGCGAGTCGTTCCGGCCCTTCGCTCCGTCAGTCCTGCGCGAAGACGTGGCCGATTGGTTCGAGCTCGATGACGACAGTCCTTACATGCTGGTCGTCGCCGATATCGTAAAAACACGGCGGCGCCAGACGACGGCTGCCGAGAACGCCCTCTTCGGGATCGAGAAGCTCAATGTGCCGCGTTCCGAGATCCCTGCCGTCACCCATGTCGACTATTCCGCGCGAGTTCAGACCGTGCACCGAGATACGAATCCTCGCTATCACAAACTGCTCGTCCGCTTCAAGCAACGCACTGGCTGTCCGGTGCTGGTTAATACTAGCTTCAACGTCCGTGGCGAGCCTATCGTGTGCACGCCGGAGGACGCATTCCGGTGCTTCATGGGCACTGAGATCGAGGTGCTTGCGGCCGGCAATTGCTACCTCATGAAGGGAGCTCAAGACCGGCGACTCAAGCTCGACTACAGGAATAGCTTTTCGCCCGACTAGAACCCTTCTTTCCAAGTGATTACGTCCTCTCGCAAACGCTGGCTCCGCGTCGCTGGCCCCATCGCGCTGATCGTTGTGAGCTGCTTGGTCGGCGCGCTGCTCGCCGAAATCGCGTTTCGGGTTTACCTCGTGCACAGGTATCCGGATCGGTTCAATCCCCGCGACGACAACACCTTTGGAGTCTATAACGTTTCGTTCTGGGAATTTGATGAGCGATTCGGTTACGTTTACCCGGCCGGTCGGGTCATAGACGACATCGGCGTAGCGCGCGGGTACGTGAAGGGTTGTGACCGCATCTCGGTTATCAATGAGTTCGGAAACATTGGGCCCGTTGCCGGGGATTGGAGTACCGCGAGGATAAAGATTGCGGTCTTCGGAGACTCGTTTAGCGCCATTCACGTAAGAGGCCTGACTTGGCCGCATTTCTTTCAAGAGATCCTGGCCGAACGGCTCAAGCAGCCAGTAGCTGTCATGAATTTCGGCCGTGATGGTTACGGAATGCTCCAAATGTTCGACCTTGCCGCAGTCAAGGTCGCAGAATGGAAACCCGACATCGTCATCATCGCGTTCATTACCGACGATCTCACTCGGGCGCGGTTCTGGCGCACGGTGGTCGGAGAGGGTGACAGTCAGCGGGTATTGACAACAATCGATCCCGTGCCGAACCCCGGGGAAGACCGCGCGGTGGATACCTACCTGCTTATGGCGTCCGCCAACTACGAGTGGTGCAAGACCATGGCGGGGACGGGGCGTGTGGACGCAATCCTGTCGCGGGTGATCGACAAACGCCGCATTTTGCACCAGAGGGCGCGCGGGCCCGCCCCAAGTGCGTGGGATTTGCGGCGTTCGTATCTTTTCGACCGAATCAGGCACCGTAAACAATTCTGGAAAGTCGGCACTCAACTACGGATCGCACAGAATCCGCGGCATGCGTACTCGAGTTATGCCGAGGATGCGCGGTTCACGGAGAATCTAAGCCGGCTGCGAGCTCGCGGTCCAAAATTGGTGCTGTACCATCTCGCGTTCTATCCCGAGATAAAGGCGAACAAGGAATACCTCCTGTCTCCCCAGGAAGAAGCATTGCTGGGAAGCCTGGGGTCGCTCACCGAGGTGAAAATCTTCCGCACCCTGGACTATGTGGTACGGCCGGTAGACGATCCGCAACGCATATACCTGAATCCCGACGACTACCACCCGTCTCTCTGGGGAATGAAGTTTTACGCGAATGCGGTAGCCGAGGCGCTGATTCGCGAACGAACCCTTCAACAACGCGAGGTTGCACCGAAATGATCGATACGCAGGGCCACGCAAGTATCAGAGAGCGTGCGGCAAAGCCGATGATCGGCATCTACGATTTTTCCTACAGTCCGTACGCGCTGGGCGATGCGCTGACCTGGACGATGAATCTCAACGTTACTGCGGCGACCAAAGGCTGCGACGCGATCGATCAATACCTCGTCATCAACCCGTCGCGTCCCGGGAGCCGCCATCAGCCGTTCGTCAACGAGCACAACTACGTCAGCATCATGGACGGTCTGTTCCCGGCATTTCTGTGCAGCCCGATGCTGCGTTCGCTGAAGCTGATTCGCCAACCTTTCAGCTTTAGCATGTTCCTGCTGCGAGAGTTGGCGCGCCGTCGCCCGATGTGGCCGTCCTTGTTCGGCCATCTCAATAGAAAACTCGATTTCATTTCGCATCGGCGCATTAACGCCTATCACCACAGGCATGGTCGCTTGCCTTGGCTCACGGCGCCGCGCGGATTCGGGACATGGGCGGATCTGTTCCGAAGGACCCATTGCGCTGGCCGATTTGTCGTCGCGGTCAATGTTCGCCAGGGCGCATTAAGCTTGACGCCGGCAAACCTTTATCGCGATTCGCCCCTGCCGGAATGGCACGCATTTTTCCGCCGCGCGGCCGTCCGACATCCCGACGTGCTGTTCCTCATACTGGGCGGTTACACGGAGTGGGATCGTGAGATGATTCGCCTTCCCAACGTGCTGATTCCCCGTGCCATGGGCTTCGGCCTCGGACATGAGCTGGCGCTGCTGCATCGAGCGAACCTGTTCATGGGGAGTTCGAGCGGCTTTGCGGCCATGGCCACCTTCTGCAACAAGCCTTATCTCATCACGAACGTCCAGCACCTCTTTTCGCAGTATATCGGCGTCCCCGTCGGCGCGCGCCATTACCCCTTCGGCAACGAAAACCAGATCCTCTATTGGGAAAGGGAGGACCAGGACGTGCTGGCGGAGCATTTCGAGAAGCTCCGCGATCGTGTATGCGGGCAGCTTGCGGCATGAATACGACAACAAAATCGAGGCGCCTCGCGCAGCAGCTGGCCTACTTCACGCACCGAGTCTTGTCCCGGCTGCGATTCTTCCCGTTCACACTCTTCTATGTACTGTTCACCGCCATGCTATATGCACTCCATTTGCGACAGGGTCGCGTACACGCCCTCATCGGAGAGGTGACAGCTGAGGCGACGTTTCTGCCACGCAACATGATCTTTTGGCTTGAGAGTGTCTCTACTGGCCCCCCGGACCACTTATTCCACGTGTGTCTGCGCCTCCCGCAGGAGGCTCCTGACGCTAATCTGCAGGATGTCATTTCTGTTTTGCTGACGATTCCGCGCGTTCGATCGGTCGGCTTGTATTGGGATTCGTCGAGTCTTGATGATGACCTGCCGCTGCTGCAGGCGAAACGAGACCGGAACGATCCGGAGGCTTTGCCATCGCCATATGAGGGCCTCGGTTCCCCGAACATCAGCCAGTACGAGGAATTCCTTCGGGCCGTCCATGCGGAGATCTCGCTTCCGGTTGCGGCCAGACGTGATGCGCAGACCTTGCTCAAACGCCAAGCCGGAGGAGCCTTTGTAGTCTGTCTGAACTTGCCGATGGAGCTGGACCCGCTGGTCGACGGGTTGGCCGGGGCACGCCCTGATGTCCGGTTCCTCGACTTGTCGCCCGCCCCGCCGCAGACGGCGCGGGGAGTCAACATTCACTCATTCGTTGGCCATGGACTCACCCTGCACGAGCGCATGGCCTTGGTCGAGGCGGCGGACGCGTACGTCGGGAGCTTCGACGAATTGGGCTGCACCGCGGTGATGTCCGCGCGGCCAGCCGTTCTACTCGGCGGCGGCACCGGCACCCCGCCCGCGCACGTGCGCTGCGATGGGAATATCGTGTGGTTCCCGGGTGCCTCGGAACCGGCATTAGCGGCGATCGCAGTGCTTGAATTCCTGTCCCGCCATTTCGCTCCTGGCGGAAAGTGACGGACGCAATGGGCAATCAACCGGGGCACGAGCACGTGAGATAGGATGGGCTCATCGGTAACGTCGAAGCATGGCTAAGGAACGTACTGGGCACGACGAAGTAAACGTGATCGCGCCGACGCGCGGCCTGCGGCTGGTCGATCCACTCGACCTCTGGCGCTGGCGCGAGCTGTTCGTTGCGCTGATGGTGCGCGACATCGCCGTGCGCTACAAGCAGACCGCCATCGGCGTCGCCTGGGTGGTCATCCAGCCGCTCGCGATGGTCGCGGTCTTCACCTTTCTGCTGGGCAAGCTTGGCGGCGTGCCGACCGGCGATCTGCCGTACCCCCTGTTCGCATTCGCCGCGATGGTGCCGTGGCAGGTATTTTCCCGGGCGCTGACCGCAGGCAGCATGAGTCTCGCAAACAATCGGGCGCTGATCACGAAGGTCTACTTTCCGCGCATCCTGATGCCCGCCGCCGCAGTGTTCGGCGGCGCCATCGATTTTGTGATTACTTTTGTCATCCTGATTCTGATGATGATGTGGTTCGGTTTCGTGCCGGGCCCAGAAATCGTGCTGACGCCATTGCTGCTGCTCCTGGCGCTGTTGACTTCACTTGGCGTCGCTCTGTGGCTCTCGGCCCTCAACGTCCTCTACCGCGACGTCCAGTTCGTGCTGCCTTTCCTGGCGCAGATCTGGCTATTCCTCACACCAGTTCTCTATCCGGCCTCGGTCATACCTGAAAAATGGCGGCTCCTCTATGCCATGAACCCCATGGTCACCGTTACCGAATCGTTTCGCTGGGCCGCCCTTGGCGGTGCAACCGCGCCGGACCCGCTTATGCTCGCCGTCTCCACCGGTACGGTGCTGATCGTCTTGTTGTCCGGCATGGCCTATTTCCGGAACGTCGAGCGGGAAATGGCCGACACAATCTGAGGCAATGAGCCAATTCGCTATCCGCGCCGAGGGTATCGGAAAGAAATTCCGGATCGGCGAGCGCGAACCGTACCTGGCGTTGCGGGACACGTTGACGCGGGCAGCTACGGCACCCTTTCGGGCGCTTTCGCGTCTCGCTTCCAGGCAGCCGTTGATCCGCCGCAACGAACGGGAAGGGTTTTGGGCGCTCACGGACGTCAGTTTCGAGCTCGGGCCCGGCGAGGTCGTGGGGCTGATCGGGCGCAATGGGGCGGGCAAGAGCACGCTACTGAAAATCCTGTCGCGCATCATGGAGCCCACGTGCGGGAGCGCGTTGCTGCGGGGCCGGGTTGGTTCGTTGCTCGAGGTCGGGGTCGGTTTCCATCCAGAGCTGACGGGCCGGGAGAACATCTATCTCAACGGTGCGATCCTCGGTATGGGGCGGCGCGAGGTTCGGCGCAAGTTCGACGAGATCGTGGCGTTTGCCGAAGTGGAGCAATTCATCGACACGCCGGTCAAGCGCTACTCCACCGGCATGTACATGCGCCTTGCGTTCAGCGTGGCGGCACAACTGGAGCCGGAAATCCTGCTGGTGGACGAAGTACTGGCCGTCGGCGACACCAGCTTTCAGAAGAAATGCATCGGCAGGATGGGCGAGGTTGGCCGCGAAGGGCGTACGGTCGTCTTCGTATCGCACAGCATGACCACCGTCACCCGGCTCTGCCCGCGGGCGATACTCCTCGATCGCGGCCGCGTCATAGCCGATGGGCCCGCCGCGGAAGTTACCGCAGCCTATCTGCGGTCCGATCTGGGAACCATGGCTCACAGGATCTGGCCTGATCCGGCGACCGCGCCAGGAGACCGTGTGGCGAGGCTGAGGGCCGTCAGCGTGATAGTCGATGACGGCACGTACAGCGCGACCGTGGACATCCGCCGACCGGTCGTGCTCGAAATGACTTACGACGTGCTGCAGCCTGGCTACGTCCCCACACCCAATTTTCGCCTGTACAACGAAGAAGGCGTTTGCGTGTTCATTACCTTTGATACCGAACCTGAATGGCGCCGCCGGACCAAGCCGGCAGGCCGCTATGTCAGCAGGGCGACGATTCCGGGGAATTTTTTTAGCGAGGGCACACTCATAGTCGACGCGGCTATCAGCACCATGGACCCGGCCACTGTCCACGCCCTGGAGCGCGAGGCAGTCGCGTTCCAGGTCGTTGACAGCATCGACGGCGACTCCATGCGAGGCGACTACGGCGGCACGGTGCCCGGCATCGTGCGCCCTCATCTACAATGGCGGACAGTGGGAGAAGACGAATCGACGAAAACGGCAGGGTGAGCCGTCATGTTACTTGATATCCGTGACCGCATTGTCATTCGGGATACTGACCTTGCCGGCAGGATCATGACGCCGCACGGCCATTCGATTGTCTGCCGATGAACCCCGGGCTCGGTTTGAACCGCAGCTAGGAAATCAGCGTGCGCAGCTTTTTCACCACGTCATCCTCGTTCGGATAGTAGGCCGTCTCCAGCGCCGAACTCATCGGCGTATGGCTGTCCGGATGCGTGATGCGAATCGGGTCGGCCCGAAGGCGCCGCCCATGCCGCTCGGCGACCCGGGCGATCACCTCGGCCGCCATGCCGAAGGAAGCCCACGTGGGATCGAGGACCGCCAGGCGGCCGGTCTTTTCGATCGATTTGCAGACTGTTTCAGAATCGAGCGGCGAGATGCTTCGGAGATCGATCACTTCAGCCTCGACACCGTGCGCGGCAAGCTGCACCGCCACGCGCAGCGCAAACGGAACCATCACGCCGGCGCCGACCAGCGTGATATCTCCGCCTGAACGGCGTACCACTGCGCGTCCGAAACGTACCCTGTACGGGATATCGGGAACCCGGTCCTTCAGCGTAAAGAGCGAGCGGTGCTCGATCAGGATCACCGGATCCTCGCCGAAAATGCTTTCCATCAATAGCCCTTTGGCGTCAAACGCCGTAGCCGGCATGGCGACCTTGAGGCCCGGAAGATGTGCAAACCACGCGTGCAGGCTCTTGGAATGCTGCGGCCCCTGGCCCCATCCCTTGCCAATGATCGCCCGAATCGTCAGCGGCACGCGCGAGTCGTTATTGGACTTGAAGCGCCACAGCGAGATCCAGTTCACCACGGCATCCATCGAATACAGCATGAAATCGAGCCGGTGGTGTATCAGGACCGGCCGCATGCCGGCGAGCGCTGCTCCCATGCCCGCGGCGGTCATTGCACTCTCAGCAACCGGAAAATCGAGCACGCGATTGGCACCGAAGCGCTCAACCAACCCGGTGGTCGTGCTGAACACCCCCGGACTGTAGTCGATGAGCTGCCCCATTAGGATCACATCCGGGCTGAGCTCCATTGCCTGCTGGAGTCCCTGGGCGATAGCTTGCGCGTAGGTGATCTCGTGCATTGCGGGCGCCGGCCTGGCCGGACGCGCGCGTGATCGCCTCGCCTCACCGGGGTCCATCGCTTTCAGCGCGCCGGCCGGGGTCTCTGCTCGCCTGGCCGCCACCTCAGTATCCTTTCGCCTGGACCATGGCTTGGTCAGCGTCGAAGGCCTCTACCTCAACATCGGCAAGCAGCGCATCTGCAACGGGGCTCGAGCTCGCGTAGTTCATCGATGCCCACTCTCTAACCTTCGGAAACGGGCTGCTCTTGGCAAAGCGAAACGACTCCGCGATCTCAGCGTCGATCTCCTTCAGCAGCGCCTCCTTGCGCGAGTCCGGGAGAAGGTTCTTAGCGATCATAGCCTCCTCGAGTAGCGCGATCGGGCAATTGTCCTTCCACGCCTTGAGTTCTTCCTCACTCCGATAACCTACGAGGTCGTCGCTCGCGGGGCCGTAATGACCGCTCCAGCGGTACGTATAGGCCTCAATGAAGCAGGGGCCGTTGCCCGCACGCGCGTCGGCAATGGCCGACTTGAGAGTTCTGTAAACCAGCGTCACGTCGTTGCCAAAGAGCGAGACGCTCCGCAATCCGAATGTCGCGACGCGCTCGCTAATATTGTCCTTCGCCTGACGCTTAAGCTGGGGCGAGAACACCGAGTAGTTGTTGTTCTCGCACACGAACACGACCGGCAGCTTGCGCAACGCCGCATATCCGACCGTTTCCCAGAAGATGCCTTCGTCGGTCGCGGACTCGCCGAAGCCCGCTACGGCAGCACGCGGTTCCGCTCTGCGCTGGAAACCGAGCGCCGCCCCCATGGCAATCGCCGTAGCGCCAGCGAGAATCGCCCCGCTGTGGAAGTTGACCGCGGGATACGAAATATCCTGCGAGCCGGCCCTTCCCCCATTGGCGCCGGTTTCCTTGCCGTACAACTCGGCGAACATCGCCGGCATCGGCGCGCCCTTGGCCAGGTAATAGCCGTGCGACCGGTGGTGACTGAACAGGTAGTCTTCCCGGCTGAGCAGTACGCTCAATGCCGCCGGCACTGCTTCCTGCCCGATGCAGAAGTGGACCGGGCAGCGCATCTCGTCTGCGGGGTGATATTCACGCGCAAGTGCGTCTTCGCATCTTCGCAATCGCAGCATGAATCGGTACAGTGACTCTGCGATTTCTGCCTCGCTGTCCCCAATAGTCAGCTCGCGATAGCGACCACTGGCGAGAATTGATTCGTGTGTGATAGTCCTCATGTTCTCGTGCTAACGCCAATAGGGCGCGAAACATCGGTGGCAAAACATTGTATCCAGATTGGATTGCCTTAGCCGGACAAACTCGGACTGGTAAAAGCGCCGCGCGTCATCGGCTGTGGAATTCTATGGACTGGCGATCTATCGTTTGCACGATCGCCCCGGCCTGATCAGAATACACGACTAAGTGTGGCCGATCCCTTGCTCGACCAGCCCAAATTGTATCAGCTACAGCCGGCCCGGTTAGAACCACATCGGGAAAATCCGCGTGGCAGTCGGGGTTATCAGGTCATCACCGGTAGCTGCGCCAAAAAAAGTACAATCATGCCGTCTTTGTCGACAAGGAGACGGCATTCTTGACCTGGCCACGATTTGGTGAGGCGCGCCCAGCTGCCGTACGAAGCAAATCAAGAACCGTGACATTGGTGCGCCAGCCGCCAGCCCTTGCATGTCCTCTGCTGCCGTGCGCGTGCCTGCATCCACGAGATATATGCTGTTGTTGAGGAGCTAGATGACAGAAGCTATCAGTAGTTCCGTTCCATGGATAAGCTTAATCCTTGGGTATGGAATTTTGACCCATGGCATCATTGTTCTTAATGATGGGCTGTATTGGGACGGCTGGCTGGTGGATGCCTGGCAGCAGAACAACGATAAGAAGTCGATGCGCCGTTTCTATTCGGAAGTCGGCATGCCGAATCTCTACTACGAACACCTGATCCTGGGCCGACTTCCATGGCGGCAACTAGCCTATCGGGTAATCTCCCTTGTCTCGATTCTGTCGATTGCGGTCTTCGTTTTTCTGACCGCGGTGCACACGAATGTGTTCAACCTGCTGCAGGCGGCGGTGATTTCCCTGTTGCTTCTTTCGTATCCTGCCTATGCGGTGACATTCGATGGTGTCGCAAGCCTCCAATACACTTTCAAGATCGCCCTCTTTTACATCGGCTGTTTTATTGCAGTCACAACAATTGGTAATTTTGACGCGGCCAACATGGCTGTATTCACGATCTCACTGGTTCTTTTCTTCTTGGCATTCAACGCAAATTCGGTCCTGGTTTACTTTGCGGGATTCTTGCTGTTCTACGCATGGCTTGTCCATGCCAGGTCGCCCGACGGATATGTTGCTTACGAAGTCGCAAAAATAGCCGTGCTTGGCGTGTTGCCGTTCTCATACTGGCTGTTGAAGGAGCTGGTGGCTCCTCGCCATGGCTATTACAGGAACTACAACAAGTTTCGGATAACTCCGTTTTCCGTGCTGGGAAGGAGCTTACAGGCTTTCCGATACGGCATCGATGTTCCGATGATCAAGCCGGTCCTCGACTTGGTGCAATGGAAGAACGCTTTCCTAGTTCTTGCAAGCATTGCAATGGGATCGCTGCTGTTCGACTGCAGCAAGGATCTGTGGGCGGTCCCGAAGCTGAGCGCTCTGGAATCTCTCGCGGCAGGATACGGACTCGCGTTTCTGGGCGCCCTGCCTTTCATACTCGTGGGACAGGGTATTCACGAAGGCGGATGGGCCTCCAAGAACTGCATGCTTTTTCATCTGCCGTTCGCACTCGTTGTTCTCGGATGGTTGCAATTCGTGCCCGGCTCGTTCGGGATAGTTTTCGTCCCGATCATTTTGCTGGCGAATGCGGTTTACATCGTTAAAACCCACCTGCTTTACATCGCCATATCGGTCAAGGACAAAGCGCTGATCCGGTGGTTCGCCGCAAATCCCCAGTTAAGCTCGGCGTCGGTGATCAAGATTCGCGAATCTCATTGGATTGAGTATCCCTTCGAGCGCCAGATGGACATATACCGCCCGGCGTATCTTTCTTGCATGATCAAGCGCATTTGGCCAGATCGCTGCATCCTCGCGATACTGGACAGTTGGGGTTCTTCCAAGGGGCGGTCATTGACCACAGTCGAAACCGAGCAGGCCCTCGAGGAAACGACCATAAGGTACAGTTTCGCGCCACAAGTCCAATCCGGACCTCAGTACCTGGTGACTATTGCAGCCACAACTGAAAGGTGGCAAGCGGCCGATTCAAGCGAGTCTTTGTATGAGCAAAGGGAGGTAAGTCCGCTTAAGCAACCTGCCATGGTTGGAATGGCGTTTCAGTATTTGTTTCGAAAATGGATATCGCCACACCGGTTGGACGACCTGTTCGAGCAGCATTTTTTGATTAGCGCATCAGAACTCTGATTTAACTCTCCCCGTGTCTTTGGCAGGGCACGCATGGTCTTCTACCAATAATGAGCGCTCGGCCACTTCTTCCCCGTCTCGCTTCTAGCCTTGCTTCAAGTCCGGCGACGGCCCACTTAGTCGCCTATGTCCTCGTGCTGTTTAGCTGCGTGAGAATTTGGTTCGCCGATCCAACAATGCTGTATATCGGCCGCGATGCGGATTTCAGCATATGGCTTGCGCAGGCCTATATGATTTGGGCCACTCCTTTTGGAGTCACTGCATTGAATCCGTTTCAAGGCATGGGCAGCATGCTCATGCCGATGAATCCGTACTTTAATCCTGGCGCTTGGGTGTTTCAGACGGACCTGGGGTTGGCAACCAAGTTCGTTCTCTCCATGGTTGTGTATTTTCTCGAAGTGACGGTGTCCAGCTATCTGCTGGGCCGCGTGCTAGGGTTTTCACAATCATTCTCTTTCGCGGCTGCTCTCTGGTTGGTCATTCTGTTATTTCCACCGTTTAATTTTGTATTTGGCCTTCAGGGCTGGCTTGCAACGAGCCCCCAGTGGGGCAACACCCTGGCAATATCAAATCTTATCCTCACACTGTTCATTTTCATCGGCCAACGCGCCTGGTACGAACGGGGGATCGTCCGCGCCTGCGCGATCAATGGCGCACTTGCGACTGGTATATTGATTCTGTTGCTGACATGTTTGCTGGCCGCGCCATTTTATGGCGCCGGCACGATGGCCGGCACAATTCTGCTCGGCGCCGTAATCCTCTTGTCTTCATCAAGTCGTGGCCAAGCTTTCTGGCGCATCGGCGCCGGGCTCTATGTTTTTGCGATATTTCATGCGCTCGATATATTCGAGTTCTTCACGGCGGCAAAATCTGTTACGGCACGCTTCATGGGTGATGGAAATAGGGAGATTTCGTTTCCCCAGATTCATTGGCCGATTGAGTTGTCAAAAGCCACATTGACCTCGGCAACTGAATGGCTTTGCGCAGCCGGCGTCGCATGCGACCGTCTGCCATGGCGCGGTGCCTTGACCGGTTCTTATTGGCTGCATGTAGCCATCATTGTCGGTGGCATTGCCGTGTGGCGTCGCATGCCCCAGCCGCTGTCGCGGGTCGGTGGCTGGTTTGCGCTGCTCTGGGCGACCCTGCTCGTGTTCTGGATATTCTGTAGCCTTGGCATCGTCACGGACGTAGTCTTGAGCCCCGTATACGTCGTTGTGACGATGTATCCGTTCTGGGCGTTCTTCAGCCTCTTCTCGTTATGGCTCGTCGCCCGATTCCTCGCTTTGCGTGTCATCGCGTTTGTGCCTCGGGTGGTTGTGCCGCGCCGGGCATGGACGTTGCCATTCTTGCTGCCAATCGCAGTCATGGTTTGCGCCCCAGTGATGGCTTGGGGCTATGGTGCTCGTCTCGCGCGCAAGGGCCCGGCCGTCTCATACTTTCTTGAGCGCGGTACCTTTGACGTTCGGAAATCGGGTTCAATTGTCGATAAACTGCGTCAAGAAATAGCGCTGCACCCGGGTGAAACTTTCCGGGGCTCAGTCGCAACAATTTTGGGTGCCAAAGGGGGATCTCTCAGGAAAGCGCTCGGCATGCCAGACACTGCGCCGCTCGCGCAAGGTCAGTATGAGTTCTTTCTGGACAAAGTGCGGGCCGCCACAGGGAATGACCATGATCTGCTGGATCTGTGGTGGTTCAATGTCCCGACACTGTCGGAATACGCGCAAAGCATATCGCGCCAACTCATGTTCTACGTCGCGAACTTCCTGAGCGACCCCGGCGATCCTAGCGATGTGGGTTTTGCCTTTCCGCATGTCGCGAACATCGATGTCCTGCGTGCAATGGGCGTGCGCTTCGTCGTTATCGATCGCGCGCTGTCGGATGCGCGCGTGACCTTGCTGATCAAGGAATCCCTGGGCGGCGCCGAGCTGTATTTATACGAGATCACCCAGCCGAATCTCGGCACCTTTAGCCCTGTTGAGGTAGCGGTAGATTCGGGGTTTGATAAATTGCGCATGAGCGTCGATAGCAATCCTGCGATTCTGGCATCCCGCGCTTTTGTCCAGTCGCCGATCGAAGGCCCCTTCGTACCGGCGCGCAACGGCCGCATGATTTTCGAAAAGAACAGCGTGCGCGTCATGGCGTCGAGCGACGGCGCATCCATGCTTCTCCTGCCGCTGCAATTCTCGCATTGTCTGCGCGTCAGCGATCCCCGGGTTCGTGTGTCGCGCGCCGATTTGATCTTCACGCTGATTCAATTCGAGGGTCCGCTCGATGCGCGGCTAACTTGGGAATTCAATTTCTGGCGCCACAGCGGATGCAGGATGGAAGACAGGGCGGACCTGCGCACGCTGGGTCTCATACGTTGAAGCGGCTCTGGCCAAGGCCTACGATTTATGGGAACGATTGAATTCACGCTTGCTAACGTATGGTGGTGTCAACAGCGTGTACTGCAAGATTACTAAATGTCGCGTGTGCGGCAATACCGAGCTGATCGCGGTTGTTGATCTGGGCGAACAATATTTGACCGGAGTGTTTCCGAGACAAGATTCCGCGAATACTCTCACCAAAGGCCCATTGCGTCTGGTCAAGTGTAATGGCGGCGGCGAGGTCTGCGGCCTGCTCCAGCTCGAGCATAGCTACGATCTCGGTGAGATGTACGGAGAGAACTACGGTTACCGCTCGGGTCTCAACGCCAGCATGGTGCGCCACCTGCGTGAAAAAGTAGCTCGCATCTGTGGCACAACGGCCCTGCAATCCGGCGATCTCGTGGTCGATATCGGCAGCAATGACGGCACTACTCTTGGCGCCTATCCCAGTGATCTGCTGCTGGTCGGGATTGATCCTACAGGAGAGAAGTTCCGCCGCTATTATTCGAGTCATCTCAAGCTCATTCCCGAGTTCTTCTCGGCCGGTTTATTGACCAAGGCTTTCCCAGGACGCAAGGCCAAGGTGGTGACTTCCTTCTCCATGTTTTACGATCTGGAGAGTCCTACCGACTTCGCGCGAGATGTTGCAAGCATTCTCGACCCCAAAGATGGCATTTGGGTATTGGAGCAAAGCTACATGCCCCTGATGCTGGAACGGAACGCGTACGACACGATCTGCCACGAGCACCTTGAGTACTACGGCTTGAAACAGATCGCGTGGATTGCGGAAAGAGCGGGTCTCAAGATCGTTGACGTGGAACTCAATGACATCAATGGTGGCAGCCTCTCGGTGGTCGTCGCTCATCGCGCCTCCAGGCACGCGGATGGCCGCGGAAGCGTTGTCCGCATGCTAGCCGACGAGGAGACGGCTGGCCTTTCCGGTCTTGCTCCCTATCACGCGTTCTTCAATCGCGTAGAGCAGAATCGGCGCTTGCTGCGGGAGTTCGTGGCCAGGGTTCATGGTGAAGGCAAACGGCTATGTGGGCTTGGGGCCTCCACCAAGGGTAACGTCGTGCTGCAATATTGCGGCTTCAGTTCCCGCGATATCGATGTGATTGGCGACGTTAATCCCGATAAGTTCGGCGCACTCACTCCTGGAACATGGATTCCCATCGACGACGAAGCAAAGGTGCTGGCATTATCCCCGGACTATCTTCTGGTGTTGCCGTGGCACTTCCGTGACTTCTTTCTCCGCAATCCGGCATTCGCGGGCCGTCAGCTGGTGTTTCCGCTGCCGCAGCTCGAAGTCGTAAGAGCGGGGAGTCGTTGAGGTGCAGTTTCGAAGTGCCGTACTTGAGCCTATTTCAGACACCGACTGCAATCTCATCGGATGAAAATCAAACGCCTAGGTCCCGGAGACAACGAGCTTTGCCGTCAAGCTGCATACCTCCATGTTCGCAGTATCCATCACGGACTCTTGCCCCTGCTGGGAAATCAGTTTCTGACGAAGATGTATCTGTGTATTGCAGTGGCACCGGAAGCAGGTGTTTGGGCGATGGCTGATGGTGACAAGCTGGTCGGTTTCATTGCCGGATGCGCAAGCGTCCGGAGGACCTACCGTTGGCTCATGCTCAACCACGGCTTCCGGCTTGCGTTGGCGACCGGGCCAGCCCTATTTCGTTTTGGCGTGCTTGCAAAGCTGTGTTCAATTCTTTCCTATCCACTCCGGCGGCGCAAAGTACCGGCGAACGCCCCGGTACCAGAGGCCGAATTGCTGGCCATAGCTGTTGATGCAGACGAGTACGGGAAGGGCTATGGGAGGAACCTAATTCAGGCGTTTGAAGTATCACTGCACCAGTGGGGTGTCCATGAATATAGGGTGCTCACGAACATTGCCGAAACAGAATCAAATGCGTTTTACCGTGCGACCGGATTCATGCCTGCTGGAACGATCAGGCACCACGCACTGACGCTTCAGGTGTATGAAAAAAAGATCGTTCAGTAAAACCGATCTGTAAATCCAAATGGCCGATACTACGAACCGCTCGTCAACACGAATTCCCTGGGCACAACCAGACTTCTGGGGCCTGGAAGAAAAGTATCTTGTTGAGGCGCTTCATTCGACCTGGATATCCGGCGGCGCGTTCGTCGATCGTTTTGAGCGCGAGGTGGCGACTTTCTCCGGCTCGCCCTTTGCCATATCTGCTTCCAATGGCACGACAGCCATTCACCTTGCTTACCTTGGCATGGGCCTTCAGCCGGGGGACGAGGTAATCGTGCCGGGTTTCTGCTACCTTGCCGCGGCAAACATCGCCTTGCAAATGAGTGCAAAGCCTGTCTTTGCGGACGTGGATCCGGATACATACTGCGTCACAGCCGGGGCGATCGAGGCGGTCATGACGCCGCGCACCAGGCTCATTGTCGCCGTCCACACATATGGAAACGTCTGCGACATGGACGAAATCATGTCGCTGGCGCATAGCAAGAGAGTGCTGGTGTTGGAAGACGCTGCCGAGTCGTTCGCATCAAGATACAAGGGCCGGCAGTCGGGTGCGATCGCCCGGCTCGGCACCTATAGCTTTCAGGCAACGAAGACCATCACGACGGGCGAAGGCGGCATGGTCGTGACCCATGACGAAGCGTTGGCAAGAAGAATGGCGCTGTATCGCAGTCACGGCGTATCCAGTCGCCGTTATTGGCACGAACTGCCCGGCCACAACTTCCGGCTCACGAATCTGCAAGCGGCGCTCGGCTGCGCGCAGCTCGAGCGGCTCGACTCGATCGTCAGCGCGCGCAGGCGGGTGCATCGGACCTACGCAGCCTTCCTGAAAAGCATCGCCGGGCTGCGCCTCCAGACGTTCCGATCCGAAGTCGATCCGGTGCTGTGGGCGCTTGCCGTTGAGATCGATCCTGCCGCCTATCCCCAAGGACGCGACCGTGTGATCGAGCAGCTCGCGGCGGACGGAATTGAAACGCGAAACGGCTTTTTTGCGGCCAGTCAACTGGCCATTTATCCTGATTGCGCGCGGATGCCGATCTGCGAGCGTCTTGCGAACAACGTCATCAGCCTGCCGACCTTTCCGTCGCTCGCCGACGAGAAGATTTGCGAGATTGGCTCCAGGCTCGCCGCGTTGCGGAAATAGGATGAACTTCAACGGCAACATCCTCGAGCGCTACTTGAGCCTGGCGCCGATCCCGCTGGCATTTGAACGTTTTCTTGAAGCGCGCATCTATCAAAGGCACCGTTTTCAAAGGCCGATCCTCGACATCGGCTGCGGTGAAGGCCTTTTTGCAAACGTTGTATTCAGTGAAAGGATCGATACCGGCATCGATCCGAATCCGCGCGAGCTCAAGAGGGCGCGCTCGTTCGAGGCCTACCGAGAGCTTATCGAATGCAAGGGCGATGCCATCGATAAACCCGACGGATATTACAACACGGTTTTCTCGAACAGCGTCCTCGAGCATATTCCCGAAATCGAACCGGTCTTCCGCGAGGCGCACAGGCTGCTTGCGGCCGGCGGGAGGTTTTATGTCACCGTGCCGTCGCATCGCTTCGATGAATATAGCGTCGTGAATCAGGTGCTATGCGCGATCGGATTGCAGAGTCTCGCCGGCAAGTATCGGTCATTCTTCAACCGGTTTTGGCACCACTACCATTATTATTCCCCGGAAGGATGGAGTGCTCTCGCACAGCGAACCGGCTTTACCGTAACCGAAATCCACACTTACGGCACAAAGACTATTTGTTTACTCAATGATTTCCTCGCCCCCTTCAGCATTATCTCGTTCGTGATCAAGAAACTTTCCAATCGCTGGGTGCTCTTTCCCGGCCTGCGCCGCCTGCTGATGATGCCGGTGGCGATTGCGGGGCATCGATTGCTCGAAGGAGCCGACATAGCCCGGGACGGCGGCCTCGTTTTCATGGAGCTGATGAAAGCATGAAGGCCTCCGTGATACTGCCGACCTATAACGAGGCGGGCAATATCGTTGGTCTGGTCGAGGAGATTCTGACGAACCTCCCGACAGACGTGGAGCCGGAAATTCTGATCGTGGATGACGACAGTCCGGACAAGACCTACGAGGTTGCGAAGAATGCCTTTGCCACGAACCGAAAAGTGCGCGTCATTCTTCGGAAGGAAGATCGCGGATTTGCGAAATCGATCCGCGCAGGTATTGAACTGGCGACCGGCGAATTTGTCATCGTGATGGACACGGACTTTACCCACGACCCCGCCGAGATTCCCCGCATGCTGCACATTGCCCGCGCCTGCGATATCGTCAGCGGCTCAAGGTTTTGCGCGGGTGGCAACATGCAGGACAGAAAGCATTATTTGACCAGCCTCGCTTACAATTGGCTGCTCCGCCTATTGCTTCGCACCCAAGTACAGGACAATCTTGGCGGTTATTTCGTCATGAGGCGCGAGAAGATCTTATCACTCCCGCTGGACTATATTTTTCTTGGCTACGGCGAATACTTCTTTCGCCTTCTCTACTTCGCCCAACGATACGGACTCACGGTTATCGAGATCCCGGCCATTTACCGGCTTCGCGGCTACGGAACAAGCAAATCAAGTTTCATGAAGATGCTATCTTCCTACTCCCGGGCGGCGATACTGCTCAGGATAAGAGGCAGAGCTCTCATGAGGCGTCACGATCGGGCCGTATCGTAGGGCTGTATTCCTCACGGCGCGACTTTCGGTTGCACCCCCCTGCGAGAATGATGCACGATCAGTCCGCGGATCTGCGGCGTGGCGAATGCCGCCGCCAGCAGGCTGAGCAGGGAGACGCCCGCCAGATTGAGCAGCATCCGCGCGTGGTTATCCTGCTGTCCCGCCACCAGCGCCCACAGGCCCGCGACCAGCAGGGCCGCGGCAAGCGGCGCACCGACGTCCGTGACGAACCACCGGCGCAGATGGCCCGGAAGCAGCCGGCGGTGCATCAGCGGCAGCGCGAACGCCAGGTATCCGCAGTTGAGCACGAGCCATACCCATGCCGCGCCCAGGCCACCGTAATGCAGCGCCAAGACGAATATGAGGGGAGCCATCACGATCACGCTGGTGGTGTGGATGTAGAGCACCAGTCGCGTCCGCCCCGACGCCAGCTGCAGCGTGAACGGCAGGTACATCAGGCAGTTGATGGCCGTGCCCGCGGCGAGCAGAGCAAGCGTCGCGCCGGTGTTGCCCGCAATCGCCGCATCGCGGGTCCAGAGCAGCAGGAAGTCGGCTGCGAAAAGTACCAGCACGATGGCGACGGGCAGCACCGTGGCCGATACCAGCTGGCAGCCGCGGTGATAGAGCCGCGCCAGTTCTTCTCGGTCGCCGGTCAGCAACAATTGCGTGAAGCGCGGGAAGAACGCCGTGGCGACCGGGCCCGTGAGAAAGTAAAGGCCCCCCGCCACGCGCGATGCGAGGCTGTAATAGCCAAATGCGTCCAGCGGCAGCAACTTCGCCAGGATCATCTTGTCGAGCTGGGTCAGGATCACCGACATGACCGAGATTCCGGTCATGCCCGCGACGAATCGCCAGATCTCCGCTAGCAATCGCCTGTTGAAGCGAGGGCGCCGGGGCGGCGTGGGCAGGAACCGCCGCAGCATCAATCGGCCCACGAGCGTATCGACAAGGCTGATCGCCATGAGCCATGCGATGAGCGCCTGGATCGTGGGCGACACCAGCCAGAGCACCAGGGCGCCGCCGAGGCTGCTCGCGGTGCCGGTGATCGACATGAGCACGTTGGCGGCGACCTGCCTCTGCATGCCCATCAGACCCCCCGAGTAGAGCACCCGCGGCCACTGGAAGGCAACGGCAATGCCCATCATGGCCAGTGCCTGGGTAACTATTTCCGGAGCCATTGTCTGCGGCTTGATCCAGTAGGCCGCGATCGCCGGCGCCAGTGCCACCAACGTCGCTGCGATCGCGACGCCAACCAGCCAATAGATGACTTCAAGCGTACGGAGCAGATCGTGCATCTCCTGTGCGCGATCGGGCTGGACCGAATACTGCGCGAACCGCAGGTTGAGCGCCGTCCCGAGCCCGAGATCGAGCAGTGACAGGACCGACATCAATGACAGGAAGAATCCCATGAGACCCCAGGCTTCGATCCCAATGAAGTGAATGTAGATCGGGATGACGCCAAGCGACAGCAGGACCGCCCAACCCTTTGCGGCGGCGTTGGCTATGATGTTGCGGCGAACTACCGACACGTGGCTGTCCGCGTAGAGCTGGCTTGAGACCGGCATGGATTGCTGCAAATCATCAGCTCACGGCGGCCGTGCGCCCCGCAACTTGAGGCGCACCCGGACAACGATCCAGCCGATTACCCGGTACCAAAGTGTCGGGAGAATGTCGAATGGCCTCAAGATGAGAAACGCGAAAGCCACGCGAAGAATCCGCAGACTTGCGGGCGAAAGGTAATCCAGCATTGTCAACGCGAAACGCCTCCACCCCGGTACTCTTTCGGCTATCTCGACGATCAGCGTACCGCCCGACGCACGGACGGCTGCAAAGCGGAATCGCAGCGTTGTACGCTCGGTGAAATCCCCGGTGAAAAGCTTCGGAGACCGCTTCGGCCCGAGCTCCGCGAACCGCTTCAGCGTGGACTCAAGTGCCGCAACATCGGTAAGTGCGCCATGCAGGAAGCTGCCGGCATGCCTGCGAATCGCGGCGAACGGCTCGGGGGTGTAGGCGGCGCCCCGCAGGCTCGCAACCGTCAACGCCGCGAAGAGGTCCGCGGGGGCTCCGTACCCCGGGTCGAACCCGCCCGCCGCGCGGAGCGCATCCAGGCGATAAATAAGCGTCGTGCCAGTGAACCAGTTGCCGAAACGCCGCGCAAGCCGCACGCAGTCCTCGGGCGAGAATATGGCATCGTTCAGCGCGACGATGGCGGATGGATGCAGGCGGATCAGCCGGTCGTCCTCGTCCACCAGCCACGCCAGTGCGGACCACACTCCGACGCCTGGCGACCGCGCAAAGCACGTCTTTGCGCGTGCAAATATGCCGGGCAGGAGAAGATCGTTCGCGGCAAGAAACAAGGCGTGGTCGCTGCGGGCCTGCTGTAAACCCACTTCCATCGCCCCGTAGGTGCCCAGGTTGACCGGGTTCACAATGAGCTGAGCCCGCGCATTGCCCGCTATCAGTGACCGGATGACTTCGACGCTGTCGTCGGTGGAACCGTCGTCAACGATGATGAGCTCCTCCGGCCCCACCTCCTGCTCGATGACCGAGCGCAGGCAGCGCGGTAGGTAGCGTGCGTCGTTACGGTTCGGTACGATGACCGCGATGCTGGGTGTTCGCTCGAGAGTCATTCGCTTCATTCAAAGGCCGGGACTGTGAGACTGGGCGCCCGCCATAGCGCGCCGCCGCGAGCTTGCGGCAGGTTTCCCGGGAGTCCTCGAAGGCCTTCCCGAGCACGGCATACAACTTGTGCGGCGACATCGACGTGTCAAAGGGACGCGGCTCGGCAAAATCGAAATCGCGGATGCTGCAGGGAACGATCCGTTCCGGGAACTCGCGATAGCGCGCCGCCTCCGCCAGCAGCGTCCGCAGCAACTCCAGCCTGCTCACCGGACGCGGTCCGCAAACGTGGAACAGCCCCCTTAGACCGCCTTCAGCCAGACGCACGAATGCGTCCGCCGCGTCATCCACGGTCACGGGAGAGAAAATCTGGTCGCTTGCGCAGCGAATGGTCTGGCCGTTCTCCAGACTGTCCAGCCATCCGCCCAGCATGTCGCCCGCCCCCGGAGTCGCAGCGACCACTTTCGCCAGCCTCAGCACAAGAGCGGCATCCGACTTCCCGAGAAGATAGCGCTCCACGTCCACCTTCTGCCGTCCGTAGGTCAGGATCGGATTGGCCGGATCGTCCTCGCCCCAGAGCCCGCGCGAACCGTCGAACACGGCGTCGCTCGAGGCGAAAACCGGAACGACGCCGTGCTCCAGAAGGTCGTCGATAATCCGTTTCGTGCCGGCGACGTTAATTTCCGCCGTGCCCTGTGGGTCGCGTGCGCAGGTATCGATCGCGGTAACGCCTTGAAGGATGAACGCATGTGTCAGGCCCCGATGCCACTTCAGCAGGACGTCGGCGAGCCGCATGGTGCGGGCGTCGAATGCCACGCCGCCGTCCATCGGCCTGCGATTGAATGTGGGAACCGCGTTGCCGCGCCCCAGGACCTGGAAAAGTCGGCAGCCGACGAATCCCGAGGCACCGATGATGAGATAGCGCGGAGCCAATGCCCGTACCTGTCCCGAGAATTCTACACGAGGCGGGAAATCTCCCCACGCCGGTTCGTGATGAGAAATCGCGCGAGGCTCCGCACGTGCCAGAGGAGGTGGCGCAGGCTGTTGCGGCTCGCCCGCCGCGCGTCGTGCAGCGCTTCGGCCCTCGGATCCAGAACGACTTCCAGACCGAGCCGGCGCAACCGGAGGCACAGGTCCACGTCCTCGTAATAGAGGAAGTAATGCTCGTCAAAGCCGCCGAGCCGCCGGAAGATCTCGGACCGGAACAGCATGAACATGCCCGCCACCCACTCGGGGTGGAGCCGTTCGCCGGCGACTTCGTAATCGTGGTGCCGCGCGCCGGTCAGCGCTTTGCGCGCGATCACTCCCAGCGTCGGAAAGCGCCGGGCGCTGTCCTCGGTCTCTCCGCTCGGGCTCGTGATGCGGGGCGCGGCGACGCCGACGTTCTGGTCCTCGAGCACTCCGGTCAGGATCGGGAACGGATTCGCGTTGAGGCGTATGTCGGGATTGAGCACGCAGAAACACCCTCCCGCAGCATGCTTGAACGCGGCGTTGTGATTGGCGCCGAAACCCTTCGCCCTGGCATTGCGGATGATCCGCAGCGGAACCGCGAAGCTCGTCGAATCGAAGGCAAGCGCTTCCTCGACGTTCACCGTGAGCAGCACCTCCACGCCCGTGCAACAGCGCTCGATGTCGCGCAGGAGATCATGCACGAGGGTACCGTGCCTGTGGCTGACGATCGAGATTGACACCAAGCGGTCAAACTCGGCGGAGGATCGGGCGTGTTCTGCGGCAGCCATTTCGCGAGCGAGTTTAGCCTACGCAATACGCCAAAAATGTCCGCTCCATATCCGCCTTGATCTGATAGAATTTTAGCCTTATTCAACAAGACGTTAACGCTTTGACTTCACGCAGGTTGTCGCCATGACCGGATCCGCAAAGCGCATCGACGTGCTGCTGGTAAACCCCGGCAGCCGAAGCGCCGTCTACCAGGAGCTCGGCGACCGTTATTCGGCGATCGAGCCACCGTCGCTTGCGGGCCTGTTTGCGACTTTCCTGAGAAAGCACGGCCTATCGGTGGCGATCGTGGATGCGCCGGCGCTGAACCTCAGTCCCACGGGTGTGGCTCAATCGATCCGCGACAACTTCGAGCCGGCGCTGATCGTCATGGTGGTGTACGGCTTCCAGCCCTCCGCCTCCACCCAAAACATGACCGCCGCGGGCGAGACCTGCGCCGCAATCAAGGCGCTGCGCGCGGACTGGCGCATCATGATGACCGGCACGCATCCGGCCGCGCTGCCCGAGCGCACCCTGCTCGAGGAGAAGATTGATTTCGTCTGCGACCGCGAGGGACCGGAGACGATCCTGCTGACGGCGCAGGCGCTGAAGGCCCGCAATAGTAATTTCTCGAAGATACCGAGCTTGTGGCACCGCGAGGGCGCCGCGATCCGCTCGAACCCGCCGGCCGAGCTGATGGACGACCTCGACGGCGAGATGCCGGGAGTCTCCTGGGACCTGCTGCCGATGGAGAAGTACCGCGCCCACAACTGGCACGCCTTTGAGAACATCGACGAGCGCTCGCCTTATGTGTCGATCCACACCTCGCTCGGCTGTCCCTATAAATGCACGTTCTGCTGCATCAATGCGCCGTTCGGCAAGTCCTCGTATCGCATGTGGTCGCCGGAGAGCGTGATCCGGGAGATCGACCTGCTGGTGGACAAACACGGCATCAAGAACATCAAGTTCGTAGACGAGATGTTCGTGTTGAACCGCAACCACGTGCTCGGCATCTGCGACCGGATCATCGAGCACGGACACGACCTTAACATC
>Ga0208685_1000076_pt1 | contig 43839 bp, 57 predicted proteins | sample EasRivMeERMLT890_FD_187533 | JGI IMG/M metagenome (GOLD analysis project Ga0208685, IMG submission 187533) | Soil microbial communities from meander-bound floodplain in the East River, Colorado, USA - East River MetaG ERMLT890 (SPAdes) (version 2) | ecosystem: Environmental > Terrestrial > Soil...
TAAGAGCGCCCTGAGAATAACGGGGACTTGGGTTACTTCCGAAGCGTCCCTAAGGAGATTCATTGGAAACTACGCATCCTCTAGTGACTGCTATATTCAACTCAATCCGGTCTCTAAACCGGGACTCATTCGGCCTTCAAATGCAGATGTGCTTCAACTCCAAGCCATTCTCATTGACATCGACCCAATTTCTGACGACGCGCTCCCCGACCGCGGACTTCTGGCTTGTCAAGCCAGATTGGAAGAATTGGGTGTCGGACATGGTTGCCGCACAGTCATCGACTCGGGGAGGGGTATCCAGGTCTGGCTCCATATACACCCAATTCCCATCATCGGAGAAGGCTCCCTAGGCAGGTCCGTAAGGAGGTTCATCCATGCTTTGGCTAAGTCCATGGGTACGGTTGCGGGGTGCCGCATTGACACTTCCTGCGCAGACCTATCACGTTTGGCTAGACTTCCGGGCACCATCAACCAAAAGACTGGAAAACCTACGAAAATCCTTGACAAAGGCACTCCTTCTGAGGCATATTGGTTATACCGATGGGACGAGGAAGTAGCGCCTAAGGCGCCAAGGGTAGCCTCCCCCATCCGTACCAAGTGGCCAGACATAGAGCTTCATTTAACCAAGACCGCAAAGGACTTTATCCTTGAGGGTGTTGAAGAGCCTGGCAGGCACAAAGCGGCTGTCGCTGCGGGAAGAAGCCTTAGGGAAAATAACGTGGAACCTGGGGTGGCTTTGGGCTTCCTCGAACGCGGTGCTGAGCGGTGTTCGCCACCACTTGATCCATCAGATGTACAAAGGATCTTCCACCAAATCTGGGGGCAAAGATGAAGTTTAGGCATAGGATTGCTGCCGTCCTCCTAAGGATGGCAATATTCATCATGTGGCCCCCCGCCCATATGGCTTTGTTTATCACCAAGCTCGCGATGAAGGTTCATGGAGGAACCAATGAGAATCCTGACCGCCCCGGAGAAAGCGCCAGAGAGGGTGCTTATTTACGGGTCTCCGAAATCAGCAAAAACTAGACTTGCCACCGCCCTCCCTTGGGGTCCCAAGTGGGGTGAGCGAGCAATCTACATAGCTGCCGACCAAGGTGCAGCGTCCCTCCGCTCGGTCCTCCTCCCCGACCGATCGCACCTTATTCCGGTTATTCCCCGCCCGGAGGTCGGCAGCTACGACCCTTTGCATGAAGCGGTGGCTGCTGCGACGGGGGATTGGGTATCCCATGGCGCAGGGACCATCATTTGGGATACTATCACTCAGACCGCCCATGACCTCCTTGAGGCTTACGCTAAGATAGGAAACTATGCCCAACAGCAAATCACCTTTGGGAAGCGAAATACCCCCGAGTTTCATGCCCATCCAACCCCAGGTGATTATGGCGCTGCGCAGAACTCCGTATGTGAACACCTCATGGGGCATCTCTTTGGACAGCCTCTTAATCTTATCGTCATTGCTCACGAGGATTGGAGTGAGTCTAAGAACTCCGGTGAGGTCGTGGGGGGTCCTAGTACCGTTGGGCAAGCCACCATCAAGTCCCTCCCTGGACGCTTTGATACGGTCATTCGATGCGAGGCCAAGCGCCGGCAGGAGCCTGGCAAGCCGCCCGTAGCCACTTACATTGCGCATACCCAGCCCCATGGATCATGGATCGCAGGGGTACGCAACCCAGGGGTTAATCTTCCCGACATCATCCTTGCGGAAGATCCCCGACACTTCTGGCAGGAATACGATAAGCTCGTCAGTTAACCTTAGGAGGATAGAGGAATGGATTCCTTGTACAGCGGTTCAACCTACACTGAAGATAACGATCCCTATACCTTTGGGGAGGAGGCCCGCAAGGCTTATGACCAAGCAGGCACGTCCCTCCTGATGCCCCCTGATACCGCACGGACGCGGGGGAAGGATTCGCATGGAGAGCCCCTCTGGTACCACTGGAATGAAGAGGTCACCATTACCTCGGTGGACTTCAAGGCCCCAATCCCTGGGAACTTTAAGCCCGAGAAGGATGGGGATGTTACCTGCATCCTTACCTTTGGCCTTACGATCAGCCCTACTTCTCAGCAGGACGGAAGTAAGTCTCCGAACGTTAATCGGAAACTTACTGCTAACGCTCGTTATAACTTCTCCGCATACAAGCGAGAAGCCAACGCAAGCGGCGACTTCTCAAAGGGCCATGCCGCGATGACCCAAATGTCAAACGCCATGGTTAAGTCCCTCCTTAAGTCCCTTGAGTATGACCCTGAGCTTGGGATGCGGCCCAAGATCCTCGCTGAGACCTACCGCGAAAACCTCATCGGGAAGCGTGTGTGGGTCGCGGTTAAGCAAGGCCGCAAGAATGAAGATGACCAGAAGCGCGTCGATGTAGACCGCTTCGTCCCGGAGCGTGTGTAACCATGAAGATGCATAAGGATAATTCCACTCCTGAATGGGTAGGTAAGTACCGTGTTTATATTTCTAGACAGCCTGAGGAGTTCATGGAGTTTGACAATTGCTTCGTGAGCTTCGTGGGGAGTGACAGCTTAGCTGTCTACTCTTACACAGAAAGCCAAGGCCGCTGGGGAGTGCTCATCGCTGCATTCCCACGCTGGTCCTTCGTGGAAAAGGTCTAAGGCCCTTGGCCCCAGGGAGGTTCTGGTTCGGTTTGAAGCCTCCTCCCCGGACTGGTCCTTACCTGGGGCCTTTCTTCTTGAGGTTATGATGTCTGCGCGAATTGACTTAAGTGGACAATGGGGTACGGCCAATACAGATGACACCATCTCGGCGGTTGTCACCCACCCCCCGAGTGTGGCACACCGGGTCTATCCCACGGGTGCAGTAAGGGATTCCCGAGCAGGCAAAGGGAGATGCGATCTCCTCATGCCGCGGGCACTCCTTGAGGTAGCGAAGCATTTGGAAAGAGGGGCTGAAAAGTATGAAGATCGCAATTGGGAAAGTGGTATGCCCCTTTCTGCCTTCACTGATAGTGGCATGAGGCATCTCCTTCAGTTCATGGCAGGGGAGGCAGAGGAGGACCATCTTGTGGCAGCCGCCTGGAACATCCTCGCAGCCATCGAAACCAGGGAGCGATGCAGAAGCGGAATCCTCCCAACAGAACTTGAAGACATGCCGCCGAAGGGTTAAGCAGGAAGCATATGCAAAACGACTTCTTGGGGGTCGGTGTGGTAAATGTGGGCGAGAAGATTCAGCCCCACGATGTACCACGTGCCGTGCATACGCTCGTGCAAACAAGGCGCGGCAGCGAATGGTTCGCGCTACGCGAATCTATGAGCAACTTATTCGATACGCACCCGGGGCAGATGTTCGGAGACTTGCAGAGTCTTTCGCCCGAGACGATGCCGAATGCGCCATTTGTAAAGTTCCCCAATGGTGGATTCACCGATGGTGCGTTGTCGAAGGACGATGGCTTCCTGGAGGCCTACAACATTGGAGTCGTTTAACCATTGACCACATTAATCCCCTTAATAGAGCAATCGAAGATGGCAACGTTAGATTGCTTTGCTATGGCTGCAACCAACGTAGAAACCGTGGGAAGTTTACCGATGAGCAAGTCCGCATCAAAGCCAATCACTTTTGGACCCATTGGCTAGGAAACAAACCTTGGCGGAAACTTCGGTCGCAAGGATCTCGCGGGAGTTTACCCAAGCCTATAATGAGTCCGAAGCCTGGACTAAAACCTCCTGGCTAGGCGTCCAAGTCCTCAAGCCAGTTACAGACCTTTGGCTCTATCAGGAGATCATTTCCCTTGAACGCCCAAACGCAATCCTCAAAACCGGCACCCGCTCAGGCGGCTCTGCCCTATACTTCGCATCCATCATGGACCTTGTTGGCCTCAACGGCCTCGTTGTCTCCGTTGACACCCAAACGAAGCGACTCAGCCACCACCCTAAGATACGATACCTTATCGGGTCTTCCACAGATCCATCTACAAGGGATACAGTGGCTTCCCTTGTACCAAATGGATTTGGACTTGTGTGTCTTGACTCAGACCATTCAGTCGCTCATGTTAGGGGGGAACTCGACTTGCTATCACCTCTTGCAACTGACATACTAGTTGTAGAGGATACCTTTACGTCTGAAGCTAGGGATGCCGTTCGAGATTGGCTCGCAACTGACCCGCCCTTTAAGGTGGATGACTACCTCCAAAAGAAGTTCCTCTCGACCTTCCACACCTGGTTGAGACGCATTAAATAGGGAGAACATGGATGATCTCCTCAACAGGGCGCATGGACGCGCCCATCCTCGTTTGCGGTGAGGCGCCTGGGCGCCAAGAACTAGAGCAAGGCATTCCCTTCGTTGGCCCCACAGGCCGCATCCTTTGGGCCGTCTTTAAGGAAGCCGGCATTGACCGAAAGGATTGCTTCGTCACTAACGTAGTGCAAAGTGCCCCCCTCGGGGCAGGAGGCCAGCCCACGCCCTCCCAAGTCAAGGCTGAATGGGAACGCCTCGATGACCTCCTCAGTAAGAGCCACGCAAAGATCTTAGTCCTTGTTGGTGGGATCGCCCTCAAGCGCGTGACTGGCCTGACCAATATCACCAACCTCCGAGGGTACTGCTTGGCTCCCGAGGATTGCCCTCCGATGTTGGTGGGTAGGTCTATCAAGGTGGGCGAATACAAGACCACCAAGGCTGGGAAGTACGTCAAGGGCGACCCAAAGTACGCCATGAAGCGGATCCCGCAGCAGCCTACCCTCCCGAGTGGTTGCGAGTGGGTCGTGCCGGTCCTGCATCCCGCAGGGATCATGCGCATGCAATTCAAGACGTTGCCTGCCTTGAAGGCCGACCTCATGCGAGTGGGGAAGCTCCTACGCGGTGAGGCTAACGTCATATCTACCAAGGACATCTCTTGGTTGGAGGAAGACAGTGAGCTACCAAAGTCTAACGTCTGGGCTATTGACATCGAAACTCCAATGCCCCCTAATGATTGGGTCGTGGAGCGTATTGGCTTGGGATGTGGAAGTGGGGTGCTTTCAACTACGGATGTTTCTCATGCGAGTAGATTAGTTGAAGGGATTTTGGGCGACTCTACCTGCACGGCGGTACTCCATAACTCATCGTTTGATTTACCGAGATTGGGTGGAGTGGATTCAAAGGCCAAACTCTTCGACACTATGGCCGCTGCTCAACTACTTAACCCTGATCTCCCAAAGGGTCTTGAACGAGCCGCCACCATCCACCTCGATGTCCGACCGTGGAAGCACCTCTTCTTAGAAGATCCATCGGTCTACAACGCCATGGACGTGAGGGTGACATTGGCGTTGGCACAGAAGCAAGCGGTCATCTTAGACGCAACGGGCCAGCGGCCCGTCTTTGAGACCATGATGCGGGCCATGCCTACGCTCATGCGCCTCACTGAAAGGGGGATTAGGGTTGATGAAGGCAGACTCAAGGCGTGGCGGGAAAGCCTCGAAAAAAACCTCGCGGAAGCGCACGCCCGCTGGGCGCGCCCGGACATCTCGCCCACGAGCTACCCGAAGCTCGTCAAGTACCTCTACGAGGATCTCGCGCTTCCAAAGCAGTATTCAAAAGATGGTGGCCTCACCACAGACGATGCAGCAATCTTCCACCTATTGGGGTTATCCCCGCCCGCACCCGCTCGTAGAGCTTTGGAATCATTGCGAGACATTCGGGCATCCGGACGGAACCTGGGGACCTACGCGGCTGTCGAAGCTAGCCCGGATGGGCGCGTACATCCGCGGTATGTCACAGCAGATAAAGACGAGTCTGGCGCAACATTTTCGCAGAAGGGACATGGTGCGGGAACTGGTCGCATACAGGCTCGCGATCCCAACATTATGAACCAACCTGTGGAGGCACGGCGCCTCTACGTCCCTACCTCCCCAGGGTGGGCCTTTGCCTACGTAGATTGGGCCTCTGCGGAGGCCCGCGTGGAGGCTGCCCTCTCGGAGGATGACAAGTTAATGGAGGCTCTTGGCGATGACTTACATGAGGTTATTCGAGCATCTCTCAACATTGACCGTACACGAGCTAAGAACATCTTTTATGGTTGCGTGCCCATGGATACGGAAGCTCTAACTCGGGGTGGTTGGCGGCGGTATGAAGACCTCGAAGTAGGGCAGGACATTATGGTTTATGATCCAAAGTCTGACACCATGAAGTGGGGACCTATGGAGTATAAAGTTCATTATCGCTCCGCTCCTTTGATGAAGTTAGAGAATCAATACTTCAAAGCAGTTACTACCCCAAACCATCGTTGGTACGGCGATCGTAGAATAACTAGTAAAAACTGGCGGCGTTACACCCCGTTGGGTGATGTGACTTCTGAGGCGTTTACATACGAGCATCGCATTAGATTGGCTGCCCCCTTTGAAGGGGGATTAGGTGTTCCTACGGATTGCCTACATAAGTGGAATACTGATTGGATCTCCTACGTTTTAGGGGCCACACCATCTCAGCGTGCTGCTTTCCTCAATGGGGTAATTATTTCTGATGGGCATATGATGGGTGCTAACGATGGTTATTTTGGAATCTCGCAAAAGCCCGGAGAGCTTTGTGAAGCGATGCGTTTAGCAGCAGTTCTTCATGGCTTCCGGGTTAATTCATCTGTAGAAGGTATCAATCCTACTGAGCGAATGCGGCTTGGAACTCGGCGGCATATCACAGGCGACATCTCTAAGTCAAACGCTGGAACTGGAGATGTCTGGTGCCCTAAAGTTGCAACGAGTTACTGGTTGATGAAACAAGGACATCGCATTTCTATCACGGGCAACACGGGGCGAGGCGCTGGGCCACGCACTCTCTCGCGCAGTATGGCCGACGCAGGTTTTCCTACTTCGATTGCTGAATGTGAAGAGATGCAGAATAGGCTCTTCCGGTTGTTTCCGAAGTGGGCCGTATGGCGAAATAGTGTGGTGGATGAGGGACGATCGCAAGGATGGGTCTCTAACCCCTTTGGCCGGCGGCGCTACTTCTACACGAGAAACGTCGGAGGCCAAATGATTGGCTTCACCCCTCAGTCCACTGTGGCGGACATGCTTTGGACCATCATCCCTGAAGTCCCAGGCCTCGTAACCATGATCCACGATGCCGTCCTGGTGGAAGCCCCCTTGGATAAGATCCAAGCGACAGTCGCCCAAACCAAGGAGATCATGGAACGTGAATGGCCCATGATTGCGTCTGGCTTCAAGGTCCCTACGGATGTCAAGGTGGGGATGCCTGGGGAATCGTGGGGGGACATGGAGTTGCGCCTTGCGAGTCACTGATGAAATGCTCCTAGCCATGCTCCTCCTCAAGGAAGCGTGCGCAAAGGAAGTGGAGCGCGCAGAAAACCTACCCCAGGCGGCTGCGAACATCAGGGCCATCGACGTAGAAAGGCTGGTGCATGGATGATCTACACCTACCTGAAGCCTGGCATTAGCCGTAAGCCTTGGTCGAAGATGCGCCAAGAGCTTATAGACCGCATCGACTCTACGGTGGATCGGAAGAGTTATTATCGGCGTAACGACCCACTCGGAGAGAGGGATGGGGGCACCTCCACCCCCGAGTGGTGCGGTCCATGGGATGAGGCTGATGCCGTCTATCCGCCTATGGAGCAAGAGGTATGGCTTCCTTATCGCTTAGGGAACCTCATCTATGCAGCGTGGGGTCCTGGTGGGATTGCTTGGGCGAATACCCGCATAAAGGAGATCTCAGGATGCGCCTCGAAGTGACGAATGCCATGGACTTCACCATCCTGGTGATGGTAGGGTCGAAGATGTATGACCTAGACACTGCCCAGGCTTGGCCTGTGGTGAGTGGGCCATATGGCAAGGGCAAGGCACCCAAGGGTCGGTACAAGGTGGATAAGCCCAAGGCCATTGAGGCTACAGAAGCAAACAAGTCCTTCAGGGATACTGAAGGACTTGCCTGGTTTGCTCCGATCACGCCGTTGTTCCAAACGGATCGGACTAGCTTGGGGATTCACCCTGATGGTGGGGTGCCCGGCACCTTAGGGTGCATTGGTGTAAAGGGGGCTACTAAGGGACTATATGAGTTCCTTGCACAAGCTCCGAATGTGTCGTTGTTTGTCCTATAAAAAAGGACGCGGCTACACTAGTTCGACGCCCCGCCGTGTAAATTAATAAGGCGTGGGCGGTCGTAGCCGCGTCCGGTTTAAGCCTACAAGCCGTAACCTGTAGGCGTTAAGTTACGGCTTAACGGCGCCGGCAGCCGACAAAGCCACCGTCATAGCACGCTTCAGCACATCCTTGTTAGCGGTGCGCGAGGCGGGCGGCAGGGCTTCCACAAGGCGTGAGACAGCAAGCTCTATTAGCTCCGGCCACTGAGCATCGGGAAACTCAATAAGGAGCTGCGCAGCTACCGCAGTAGCAATGCGTTCAATCATCCGCGCGCGCTGCTCATTTCTCGCAGCGATAGGCAAGAGGATTGGGATAAGGATGAACTCGATTACGGCCGGGATCAGATTGCGAAGGATCTTGAAGATACCCATTTTTCTCCGGGGCTATTGGAACGAGGATAATACCTCGTTGCATTTCTTTAACGTCCTGTCGGACTTCTTGGACAAGTGAAAGTAAATCTTCCACCTTAGTTTCTAGGCGTGAGAGCCTACTTTCCTTAGCAAGCTCAGAGGTCCCCCATCCAGTAGCGCTCCCTATCAGGAGGGATAGTACAGCAACAATGATATTCTTGTCAAGTGGTTTATACACCTCGCGCTGCAAACCGCGGGACCTACTCCGAAGGGGTTTACTACGGGCCAAATCTACGGTTCCTTTCCTTTTTAGGCTTTTTCGGTAATGCCTCTTGATAAGGAGAGGTCTTCGGTAGATATGGGCGGCCCTTCTTCATAACACCCCTGCGAACAAGTTCCTCTTCCATCTCGCGGACGCGGTTTCTGAGGATTCGCCCCTGCGCCTCACTCAGGTCATATTCTTTCAGGTCCACCCCGGTGAAGAAATCCACTAGGAAGGACTTCTCATCATTAGAGGCGTGCTTCACATCAGTAGAGAAGATCCTTGCAAGGAAGTAAGACTTGAAAAGGAGGTAAGCCTTGAGTCCGTTCATCTCATACGCAGGCCCCTCAGGCGTCATTTCCTCCCGGAACTCAAGATAGTTTTGTATCTGTGGCGGGAGGCGCTTGATGACATTGGACCCCATGGTCCCAAGGGCTTGCCGCTCATCGAGGGACCGTCCTGTCCATAGGTTCCTACGGAAGCCCACTTCTACTGCCGTCTTGAGGAATGGATTTATGGCCGCGAGGTTTTGTTGGACTGCTGTGTGGCCGGAGGACCCAAAGACCTGCTCTATTGCAGACGTGATGGGGAGGTCCAAGCCGGTCACATACGTCAGCTTTCCATCGTTCCTCAGCTTGAGCTTGAAGTCACCCCGAAGGTAGTTCGGGAGCATCTCCCGCTCAGGCCCGCGGTCCTGGTCATTTAGGGCAAGCTGGGCCTTAACTCGTCCGGGGTGTTGGACAATTTGCTTCGCAACCAATCGAAGGTTCTTTGATGTCCAGGTGTAGAAGGGGAAAAGGCGTCTTAGCACATCACGCTCGAATGGGGCCAGTTGCTCGTAATCAAATAGCGTTCCATGGACCCGTTCAGCAGCCGTAGCAGGGTCAAGCCCGCGCTCAAGGTGCGTAACAAAGTTGAGGAGCTTTGCGTTGTCTTCAACCTTCTGCCCGACCTTTCTCCCGACCTTGGTGGCAGGATTCTCTACTAGGATATTCTTCTTGAAGTGGCGGCCTACAGTATCGGCAAGCGCCGTCTCAGGCGTCCCTAGGCCGTATCGCTCAAAGAGGTTCCTAATCTCTGCGTGTGTGTATCGCCGGCCACCCTCGGAGAGGAGGGTCCCATCCTGCCCAAGCATGATAGCCGCAACCTGGGTCACGCGTCTAGGGTTAAATGCTGCCAAGCCGATGTCTGTGAAGGTGGTGGCCAGGTTAGACATGGCATTTCGGATGTGGAACGCAGGGAAAACCGAAGTTATCCAGGTCTTGAAGATATCCTGACCTATGTCGAAGGTCTTGAGGAGCTGGCCCACTTCCTTCCGATTTACTATGGTAGTGCCAATGCGGGCGGCCTCCTCAGCCATAGCCTTGGGGAGGTACATACCTTGGTACGGCCCTGAGTCGATACGGGCGTAGGGCTCATTGAACTCAGAGAGGAAACGACGGCGGCCTATGCCAATGATGTTCCTGATGTCCTCCAGGACCTTTGGATCTACCGTGGAAAGCTCGTCAGCATGGGCCCTGAGGAGGCGCTCAAGCTCGGGGAGGCTTTGGGCTTCTTGGGCGCGCCCCATCCAATAGAGGGCTTGGACCTGGGGGGAGTAGCGTCCAATTTCCTTCGCGCCAATGGCTGGCTTCTCAGCAAGGAGCCGCCCCACTTGGTAGGCTTCATCCCCAGGGAATAGCCGTTGGAGGATGGTCTGCTCCCCAAGGCTTTCACCTAGGCCTTCCTCTGCGACGGCCTTTAGCTTCTGCGCAATCTCTGGGAAGGTCCGGCGGAAGGTTTCATCCGCCACCTGCTCGGGGGAGAGGCCCATATGGTTGAGGATTCGCGTGTGGTAGCGGCTAGCAGCCATGGTAACGGCGTTGGAATCCCCCCGCTTCGCCAAGACCTCGCTGACGTTCAAGACTGGCTTCAGGTCGAAGTTGATGATGCCCTCGTTCTTGAGGCGTTGGGCATACTCCATGGCATCAGTCAGCGTGGGGAAGACGCGGCTCTCTTTCCATGGACCGAGCATGAAGGTCTTGTCGAAGGGGATACCCCTCTCACGAGTCCAGCCCTCTGAGAGCTGCTTGATCTCATCGTCTGTGTTATCGAAGATGTGCGTGAAGTAGTTATCCCGCCAAGCCCTGGGGTCGATAGCTTCCGCGCGCGCTTCATTCCTAAACCACTCCGCAGTCATGGCGCGGATGCGTGGGATCTCATCTTGGACTGCCGGAGGCAGGTTATTCTTGGGGAAGCGCGCGGGATCATCTAGGTGGAGACTGACGTATTCCCCCACGGTGGCGATGGGGCGACCAAAGAAGTCGGCGGGCTCCTTGAGCTTCTGCTTCATCATGCCCTTGGTGAGCTTACCCACGCTCTCCAAGTTCATCCTGCGGAAGTTCCTATTCTCCGCGCGGAAGAGCGTCCGCGCTTCAAGGGCACCAGGGACCCTTCGTGCGGCTTTCAAAGTCTCATTGAACATGGAGTCAATGCCATGAGTGATAGCTTTAACCCCGCGGGAATCATTGATCTTCTTGATACCCGCCATGATTTGCGCTGCGGGAGGGAGTTCGCCAGCGGCCCGAAGGAACCGTGACGTGGGCGTCCCTACGGCCTTGAACATCTCCTTAGTGAGGAGGGTCTTCCCTGCAAACCGGACCACGGAGTCATTGGCATACTTATGCGCCCCCCGCTGTATCAAGTCATGGACTTGGGAGATGGCATTTTGGTGGGCGATCTCAGAGCCAAGTACCCTAGCTTCCCGCGCAAACTGAAGGGCTTCCGTGCCATCCACGCCCGTCAAACCTGAGTGGATGCTAGAAGGGATGGGCCTGGCGGCGAACTCCTCGACTACATTCCGTGTGTTTAGGAGCTGGTCAAAGTGGGCGACCTTTTCTGCGGCGCGCTGTTGCGCAGCCATGCGAACAGCATCAAGCGGCTCCTGCCGCAGCATATCATCCGCTGACTTAAGCTCTCGCTTAGCGAGGTCTAGGGCGCCCTCAAGGCGCGTGCGGCTAGTGGACTTCCTGGCTAAGCCCCCAACGGAAGCGACCTCTTCAGGGCGCGGTGTAGGGGTTGAGCGCTTCCGCATATTCCTGAGGATTCTCTCAGCGAGGCGCGTGGCTTCGGGGAGTTCATGCTCATATGCTTCACCCACGGCCTTGAAACCCTTCTTGGAGAGGGCTTGTTTTCCTACAACCCTCCCGCCCTTGGTGACTAGGACCCTAGCAAGGGGTCCTGCACCAAAGCTAAGGTAGGTGGTGGGATCTAAGGGGATGTCAAGGCCAAAACCAATGGTCCCTCTACCAGTTAGATCAAGCAAACCACCTTGCTTGAACTTCCATCCTTTCCCCTCTTCGTTATAGAGGAAAGGCGCGATGGAGGAGAGGTGGCCCATCTCGGGGAGGCCGGCAGCCTCAAGCACCGAGGAAAAGGTCTTCTTTTGTCCCTCAAGGTCCCCTACACCTGAGAAGAACTCAGTGCCAGAACGCTTGAGCGCATCCCGCAAGTCCGCGGTGGTGAAGTATTCTTCAAGGCCCCCTGCGGCTGCGTAGGCTGGGCGCATGAGGATGTCCACGCCCTTTTGCAACCCGGTGAGGGCAGCCATGGGGATACCCCCACTGGCTTCGAGGAGGGTTTCTGCCCTGACCTCGCGATCCTCTAAAGTTTCCCCTCGGGGTTGCGGCGCCTCGGCGCCGCGAAGGAAACTAGAACGGCCTTTGTTACGAAGGAGGAAGGGCATTAATAGCCACCACCACCACCACCAGCACGCTCAATAGGGCGGCCACGAACAACGTTCCCGATGTTCCTTGCGGCCTTCCCCGCCATGGCGCGGTTACGCGCATTCCGCTCTTCTTTCTGTTGGAGCTTGTATGCGCGAGTCTTTGCTTCAGTAGCTCCCTTTCGTGCTGCTTCCCGGCGGTTGATGGCTTGCTTCATGGTCCATTGCTGGAGTATTTCATCCACCGAAGACTCAAAGGAGGAGCGTGCCGCTTCACCCAGATTGTTTGAGCCATCAGGATCTTCCCCAAGAGCCGCAAAGTAGTTAACCACACCTTCTAGGTCATCTTCAAGGTATCGCTTGATCTCATCGCCTTGAAGGGTGATCTCCGCACCGGAGGAATCCTTGATGGTGATAGAAGGAATAGCGTCACCGCGGGAGAAACTTTCCCGCAGCTTAGCGTTGATCTCCCCAAGGGAAATAGTGTAATCCTTGAGGGATGATAGCCCTTCCTCTCGGTCGGGGTTTTGCTTCCGAAGCAGCTCACCCTTCATACGCTCAAGCTCCGCTTGGCTTAGGGCGTCCGCAGCTTCCATGCGCTCTCGATCTACCCCGAGGCGTTCCCTCTCCACCCGGAGTTCAGACTCCGCTTGGGAGATCCTTTGGCGATCGCCCTCTAGTTTGGCGTCATCAAGCATCTGCTTCGCGCGTCCCTCCCGGTCCTTTCGGTTTGCTTCCATCCCCTGCATGATGAAAGATAGCTTCTCTTCTCGGGCCTTCTCTCGCGCTTGGCGATTCTCTTCCTGGATCTGAGCTATGTTATTCTTCACCTGGAGGATCCCTCCAAGTGCCCCACCTATACCTCCTCCCCCGAGTAGGTTTCCTAAGGCCGCAAGGGTGTAGTCAAGCGCTTGTGAGCCACGCCCTGGTGCTTCCTGTTGCTCAGGCGGAGGGAAAGCCTCTGGGCTTTGGAGCAGCCCAGCGTAGTCAGCTGGGATCTGTGCACCGCCGAACTCGGGGAGGGAGACAGGCGGGGGCTGAACCATAGTCCCGGCAAGGGACGTAGGAGGTGCCGGACTTGTGGGAGGAGGGGTATTTGCTGGCCTAGTAGGCGGGACGAGGCCGGAGGGCATTATTGAACTCTTGGGCGACCGGCATAAGCAGAGCCCACTTGTGCAGCACCACCTAGCAAGGTTTGACCTGCTTGATCCCAGAAGGATCCACCGCCACGGTAGCCTTCAGCCAGACCAGGGAAGTTCCCGAGGCGGCCCATGAGCAACTGCAAGGCTTGCTGCTGGGCATCATTAAAGAGTCCTGCACGCGCTTGGTTCATGTTGTTTGCAGCGAGGCTCTGACCTAGGCCCCCGGTGACAGCACCAATGCCAGAGCTTGAGAGGCCCGTACGGCCAAGGGCGGATTGGATCCCGGTGTTTGCTGTCTGCCCGGCTTGGCCTGCGCCTTTGAGAATCTGCGCAAACATGGGGTTGCCAGCGAGGTATTTATAGAGGTTTAGGGTATCGGTAGCTAGGCGCTCAGGGCCAAAGAAGGCTTGCATCTCCCCCGCGGCCTTAGCCCCTCGACCTCCACCGGCAGTTGCGCCGGTATCGGGGATTCCATAGGAGTTAATGGGGGGACCCTGGGACCCTGGGCGTGGCATTCCTGCAGCGACATTACCTACCATATTAGGTATGCTTCCGCCTTGGATAGATGGACCCATTCTTAGGCTTGCAAAATTAGGGGTGGGGCGGTTTATGCCTCCCATAGGCCGGCGGACAATGCCACCCATCTGGGAGTTTCTATTTACTGGCATATATGTATTCTACCATTTTGAGTAGGGTTTGTCAACCTAGGGCTTATTCCTCGATGTTGCGCCATATCTGGACGGTGTTAGTGGTGAATAGCATGGTGGCATTGGCTAAATAACCTGCGGGGAGGCTTGAGAAGTAGGCAGCAAAAATATCTGCTGCTGGCGTGAGTTTATAGTTCTGGGTGATAATACTGACGCCTACCACAGGGAAGTTATTTGTAATGCTGTCGGCCGTCCTGGTCCTTAGGAAGAAGTTCACACCGATGCCTTGGGCAGACCATTCGATGACCGTCCCAAGAGAGAAATCTGTGACGATTTTCGTTTTGAGTATCTCTGCATACTTAGTGATCTTAGTAATGTTTGCCATTAAACCGCCAGCATGGTGTAGATAAACTCCCCATCAAAAGTCATGCCGTTGGCATCGCCACCAGTAGTTTCACCTGTTACTCGTCGCACCACTGCTCCTGTCGCTCGATCGAGGTACACAAGATCCCGCGTGCCGCTGTCAAAAGTCTGGGTAATGAGAAACTCGCCATCGAATACTAGCCCATTAAGAAGAATGGGAATGGTGTATTGTTTGCTGATACCATTGGTAGAGCGGTCAAGCTGGAATAGGATTGTAGTGCCCTCAGCTAAGATGTTAATGTAGTGGCCCCAAAGATAATGGCCATCGAAAGCTATGGCAATGGGGCTTTGAGAAAAGACCGAACCTATTAAGTTAACGCGAGCGCCTGACCGATCAAGCTGGCCAATGCCTGCGTTCCCTGAGACGGGGCCCCAGAAGTATTCCCCATCGAATACAATATCCTCATACGTCTCAACAGGGCTGATAGTTGTAGTCTTCGTAATGACATATGGTTGGTCAATATACGTTAGGTTTGCATCTGAGGCTACTAGCTGATGGCCGTCAAAGGTTAAACCACGAAATACCGTAGCAGGGAACATGGTGGGTGCTTGGTTTACCACCACGTTATCGCGGGTCCGCTTATAGATAATTGCTACAGCCATTAGTTCTTAAGGATGAGTGTGGCGTTTGACACTACAAATGTCGCCGAGGCTGAGGTCCCTTGGCAAACAATCCTGAAGCGAATGAAGTCGCCCACGCAAGTACCTGAGTAGCATCGAGAGATTCCCGGGGTGGTTCCTACAGCTACGTCATCATAGAGGAGCTGACCCCAGAAGTCATTTCGGTAGGCAAACCAAGTGGTGCCGCCATCGTTCGAGAACTCGCAAATGACCTGTATATCAGTCGGGGCATTCGCCCGGAAGACGCTCCAGAGGAACATGAAATCGCGGGCGCGCGAGCAATCTACTGTAGCTGAGGTTGCTGTGGTGGGCGAGTCATCATAAGTGATATTAAGTGCCGTTAAGGTAGTTCGGCTATACTTAACAATGTCGGAGATATGAAGTCCACGATCATCCGTTGCGCCAGTTGTGTTAGCGTTAGCTACCTCATTAGAGACTCTATCGTAGGTAGTACCGCTCTGCCGGCGCCCATGTACATACGATCCTACAATGGGCGTGGTAGGATTAGCTACGTTATCCGCAAGGGTAGCAGCATCAGGAAGTTCGGTGTTTGACCACAGGCGCCCTGTGCTATCAGTAAGGAGTGGGACGTAATCGCCATTCGCAGCGGTTGCGGCAGCAGTGTCCGCTCGGACGGCCAGGGCCATGACACCCACGTCTCCTGAGGCATGCGCGGAATCCTCTGCCTTCCCCAGGTCAGATGCGCCGGAGCCAGGAACAAGAGTGGTGACAAGCCTCCCTGAGGAGTCTGTAAGGAGGATTTGCGCATTCGTTCCATCATAGCCAGCAACGAGGCGTGCTTTGTTATCCCCAATGGCTTCCCCATCATCTACCATATAGGCAGGAATGATGTGGCCTTCCTCTGCGGTGACTCTTATTGCACGGGCATAATCACTTTGGACCGGGGTACCCACATCCACTTGGGCTGAGATCGTGGAGATGCGCACTTCCACGCCAGCGGCGGGATCAGCATAAGCCACAAGAAGGATGGCTTCTAGCTCATCTACAGTCCAAGGCGCTGAGGTAAAGGGATTTTCCTGCTGAAGCCACGCGACAAGCTGGTAAGACGAAGATCCACCAATATTTGTGTCGGTGGTAAGGTAGGTCACATCACTTGAGCCAGAGCTGTTGAAAGCAAGGATGGCTACACGATTGACATAGCTACCTGCGGTAGTAGCGCGGGTGATGTTACAAAACTGAACTGCATTGATAGGTGCGCTAAGACCTGCGGGATGGGTTTGCGTGAAAGACTGCCACCTATCGCCTGTACCTGAAACGGCAATATAAGATGTATCCCCATCATGCGGTATTGTACAAGCCTGATACCTATTAGGTGCGGCATGTGTCCCACCCCACACACTCGCAAGAAGACCATCCGCCGTAAGGCTCAAGGCATACACCGAGCCTTCAGGCGGGTAATCAATAACATTGATGGATGCACCTGCTTCAAGCATGATGTCATCCACAATCATGGTGTAGGTTCCTGCAGAAGCAGCCTTACCAAAGACAATGTTTACTACTGCATTGGATGCCGCAGGCGTGGCTGAGATTTCAATGCCACGGTTAAGTAGCAGGGTATGAGAACCTGAACCGGCAGATTCATACTTGCCGACTAGTTCATACCAAGTATCCACCAAGAGGGGTGTGGTACCAAGCGTTCCATCTAGGGATAGGATACCTCCACTTGTGAGGGAAAGAACGCTTTGATCTGCACCAGCTGCACCTTCTAGGGTAAGAATGGTGCGCGTAGCGTCGGGGAGGGCGCTAAAGCGTACCCACGCACGCCAAGAGACCGCATTGGAAGCCACCGTAGTCGAGGTTTGGCCATCAGCATCAATGATGAAGGCCATACTAAAGCTAGCAGCGGCAGCTCCATTGTTGGTAATAGTTGCAGCATAAGTCCCTGAGTGGACTGTAGTGCTTTGAATAACTACATTACCAGTGAGGGCATCCCCATTCAGGTTAATAAAGGTATTAAGCTCAAAACCCTCAATGCGCGTGATAATGTGATCGGATAAATCAACGGTATCAGCAAAATCCGAAGCGCGCCCGAAGGAAAGGATCCCCTCGGTGGCATCATGTACTACTTCAAACTCATCTACTTCATTTGGGCAGCAACTACTCACTGTACTACCTGAAGCCCCAGTTGCACCAGGCTGCCCAGCAAGGATACCTGCCCGTGCCACTTGGTCAAGGAAGCGATCAATCTTGAAGAAATATTGGCGACTCCGCTCATCCTTGATCTCCGGTATGGCATTAAGACCTTCCCAGGTTCTCATCGGCCCTTCGTTACCTTGTGCTCAAAACCCACATAATGGAGCGCCGCCGCAGAGGTGATGGTTGCGCCGAAAGCCTCCCCATTCCCATGCAGCTCTAAACGCACAAGGCGGTTCTCCGTAGTTGATGGGGTGAAGGACTTCGAGGTATCCGTAGTGATATTTGCATCCGACCGCCGAGCGCGAATGGCTATGTTATGCGTCCCACCAGTGTAAGGACCACAAAGGATGCGCACACGCTCTACATATGTCTCAGTGTCAAGGGAGCCAGCCTCGGGGTAGATGAGCCTGGTGGTCGCCGTGACCGTCCCCCCCGAGTCGGTTACATCTTCCTCAAAGACATTGGTGGTAGAAGCCAAGGCTTGATACGTTAAGGCGTTATAATCTGCTGCGCGTGTATCGAGGGATGTAGGCCCAGCTACCTTAAGGAAACCACCTTCTTTGAGGTGTTGCGGGTGATATGAAAGGATAAGGAGGCGATTGTTCGGTGCGCCTGACCCAGCAGCAATGTAATAGAAGAACAAACACCATAGGTGTTGGACATTGAGGAGTATAGCTGATCCAAGCTCATCTTTATCCACCAAGGTATCCCAATCAATGTCTTGGGTGAGAAGCCTGGTGCTGAAGCCATCAGTCATGTACAAGCCATCATGGCTGACGTATGCTAAACGGGGAGCTGAATCCACCATGGCAAAGATACAAGCTGCATCTGGTCCCATGATCCCATGGTTAGGCGATATAAGCTGTCGTACTCGTCCGCGGTTAAAGTCAGAGTCAGTCTCAAGGGGAAGGTAGTTAACACGCCATATCTGACTCTGAAGCCCTACAATGAGGGTTTCCCCTAAACCCTTGATGTTTGTTACGGTATCAGCTTGTTTCGTGGAGAAGCCAATGAAGTATAGCTCAGGGAAGGAGTGCGGTAAGCCAGGGAAGCTATACCGAATTATATTGCTGTTCTCTGTATCATTCACTACTACAGAGTCTTCAAAGACATCCCCAGTGTCCCAAAGTGGGGGCGGAATATCACGAGAAAAACTAGCCGCAGGGGCTCCTGCTACAGATATGGTTATTGCACCATAAGGCACATCAGAAGCAATACCTGTATCATCAAAGGTTGTAGTAGCAGGTACCCCAGGTATAGTTACCTCTCCGACTAACACACCAAAGGGAAAGATCCCTGGTTGCTCCCCAGACCCAATAGTGGTGTCAAGAGATTCAATAGACCTATAAATCCTCCATCTAGTGGCGTGATCTGTGTGCTTAGTGAGATACTGGGCCAAACCATATGGTATGGTAATAGTTACCGTGTCATCATCTGTGGTAACATTAGAGAATTGTGCCGCTAAAGGGGCAACCCCTGCACTCTCTAAGCCATTACTGTGGTTATATTCCGTGATCCAATAACCATAATGCCCTAAGCCTAAAGTTTCCCACCCATCTCCACCTGCGTTAGCTGTGCTTACCGTCCAATCATTAGAGTCTGTAGGCTCCATACCATGCGGGATTGTGGATGCAGCACCCCCACCCGCGGCTGCTGCAATAGGTGTATCTGTCCCATTAGAGATAAAGTATTCAGTGTTAGCCTCATTATAGTGGATGGATTCCACTCGAAGCCCAGTAGTAACCCCTGTGCGTAAGTCCGTCCATACTCCCAGGGGATTGGTTTGCCATACTGTCCCATGCGCAATAATGGTGTAATCAGTATCGAGTTCAAATGGAATGGCTCGAAGCCCAGTGATGTTCACTCCCACCGTAGGCATGAATTGCGCCCGTGCCTTGATGGGGGAGATAGCTTGGTTAAAGGGCCTATAAATCCCGTTGAGCGCCTGGGAAAGCTCCCCTTCATTAAGAAGGGAAGCATCCCGAGCAGTAACTAGCCCCCCGGAAAGTGGCTCAATATGAAGGGCCATTAAAAGCCGTCGATCTCAGCGAGGATATTAGCCACAGAGTCCAGCGGATACCTAAAGGACGCGGCCGCTGCAGGAAGGAAGCCCTCATCCTGATCCGGCGAGAACTGATCTTCCTGAATCATCATTTGAAGGAAGCGATCAGCGCGGGCTTGATAATACTGGGCGCGTCCCTCATTCTCTGAATGATTCTGGAGGAGAGTTGCTCTGGCTTGCATAATGGCCCAGGGCTGGTACCTTTCCACAATGTCAAGCGCTGTTCCATCTACGCTTGGGGTAGCAATGAGCTTATAATACCTAACCCGCGCAGTGTCCGCCGCCCCCGGAGGTGGGATAAACCTAATCTTACTTACGGTGTTCGAGGTCCTGAGGATGGTGTACGAGAAAGGCGTCCCGTTCGATGAGGGGTCTGATGCAACCCTATCCCAGAGCCTCTGAGGAATGTGCATAAGGGGACGCTTGTTCCCGAGAAGTCTAGCATCATACACCTTTCGCATGTCCCCTGCGGTGAAGGTGTAATCCTCGGTTCCTGCAACTAGTACGATGTCCTCAAAGGTAAGGAGCCACTCCCAATCCCGCATGTTAAGCTCGGAGATAGCATGTTGGATCTCCTCGCCTGCTTCCGTAAGGAGGTCTGTATCCGTTGACTTTCCAATTACCTCAGCTACTTGGGCCTTTGCCTGCGCGAAAGTTAAGATTGCGATGGTATTACTCTACAAGCGTCAGTCCGTAGGACGTGCGCAATTTTGGCTTCATAGACTTAGCCCACCCCCAACATCCACCCACATCAGCGTCCTTGACTGTCGATATAAGCCTCTTGGCTAGGGGGACAAAATCCCCCGTGAAGTCCACGATATACCCACGTCCCTGTGGGTCTACGCCCCACGCGACCAAGCCCCCATCATCCTCGTAGAACTTCACACAATCCGCCTCCAAACATCTGCGCGTCTGCGTGGCCGGCTTGAGAAGTTCCATGCGCGCCCCGGTCTTCTCCACGTCGCTGGGGTAGCCCAACTCGGGGGGGGAGGTGACGAAGAACGTATATCGTATGTGCTCCGACCACCGCCTCCCCCGAGTTAGGCGATACTGGAATGGACGCACATCAATCATGGAAGGGGCGTTCCACGCCGTCGGCTGCCCCCCAATGCCTTCAACCCAGTCGATGAGTGCGTCTACAGAGGAAGGCCGTGAAGCGGCGGACAGGATCAAGCCTTGATAAGGTGCCGCCGTGGGAAACTCGTTTAGGTCCCTGACGATAAGCGCGGTGGTTAAGGAACCACCTTCCCAAGCTCCAACAACTACTGGGCGGTCGGCCTCTAGCCACGAGGGCGTGACAAAGAGAGAGGTTTGGTGGGAATTAGCAACTAACCGCTCCCATTCCTTGGAAGCGGTATTCGCGGGCTTGGCTTGGATACTCATGGGACCTCAATGAGTTTCTTTGGTTGGTGGGCATCGGCGATTTCAGAGATGTTCCCGTAGAGGTCTTCGAGCTTGGAGCCCTGGTAACGGGCCTTCACCTTATCGGAGGTCCCCCGCATCCACTCGATGAGTGCAGGGACGTTCTTCCGAATGTCTCGATGCTCATGGACCCAATCCTTGGCATTATGCGCAAGGCGGCGCCTGAGCGCCGCGTCCTCGATGAGCTGGCCTAGCTTGGCTTCAAACGCAGCGGGGCTTTCGTAGAGCATGCCCGTCTGGCCATCCTCTATCTCAAGGAATGGGCCGAAGGCCCCCGCTAGGGTGGCTGCTGGCCGCGAGATCACTGAGGACTCATACCACTTGATGGCGCTCTTCGCCTCGTTAAACTCAGAGGCGCGGAGTGGGCATAGGTTAATGTCGTGGCCGATGATGCTCAGGCGATAAGTGTAAGCGTCTGGATCCACCCAGGGGATGTACTCAAAACGGTCACTAAACTCAGCAAACCACCTGGCCATCACAGGGGCTTCCTGCCCAAAGGAGATGAACTTCGCCTGGGGATATTTCCGCATGACATTCTTTAGGGGATCCCTAATGCCATACAGGTCTGCCATGTGGCTCGACCCGCCAGTCCAGAGGATGCGGACCTCTTCCCCATGTTCCTCTAGGTCCACTTTGGGATATTGGGCGAAGTTGATGGAGTTTGGCCATACGAAGATATTCTTGCACCCATAGGAGGCATAGACCTTCCGCAAGGGCTCAGTGGACACAAGAACACCATCGGACTCGAAGGCTACAGACTTATGGAGCTTTAGGTTCTCAATGTTTCGTGCAATATCAAAGAGGACCCCATGCTCAATGTTCACCTTATCCTTCCAAATTGGAAGGTGCTCCCCAGTGTCGTTCACCATGTAGATGTTCTTGCCTGGTTCAAGCGGCTCTCCATGCATACCGCGTGTCCCAAGGCCAGCAAACTGTGGGTTGTAAGGCTCTATTGCCTCTGTATGGTCATCCGCGCCGAATATGATGGCGGGGCGTGGTTCCATGAGGCAGAGCTGAAGTACCTTAGGGGAGTAGGCTAAGTGATAAAGGTGAACGTCTGCATGGGCCATCGCTTGGAAGCGGGCTTCCTCTGCGGGGGCGTCCGTGTATTCCTTAAAGGATTGGTTTCCTCGGTCAACGACTACATCCGCGATTCCTAGTTGCTTAGCTACCTTAAGAGGGCCGGTAATACGGTACTTTGAGATCCAGGTATCCGAGTCACCCCACATGGTATAGACCAAGAGGGGCTTTGGATCGTACTTTATTTCCTCTAGCTGGATGTCATCGCGCGATATTTTACGCATTGATACTCAGGGTGTCGGTTCAACCACCTATAGAACCGCTTCTTATTCTGAAAGAAGCCCGGTTCCACTTGCTCAATGCAAGCTATGACAGACAGCGGGATGGACGCTACTCGCATCCAATTCCCGCTGTCTGACATGCCTGCTACGCGCCTGAAGTTCGAGATTTTGTAGGCCTCTTCGTTGGCTGCTCGAATGTCCGATACAGCCTCAACGAAGGTGTCCATACGTCCCTCAGGGAGGGTATCCTTGAGGACGTGCGCTGAGGTCACTTCATCAAGGACGTTCTCAAACTTCTTAACGTATGCCATAGGTTAGTAATTCTCGTTCCGTCGCTTCTTCCTGAAGCGCACTCCCCGAAGCGCAGGTCCGAAAGCGCGAGCCTCAATTACTCGTTCTCGCACTTTATCGGATCCACGCTTCCCTTCTCCAAGGACGAGAGGTTGGTTGAACATGGCTTTCTTTTCCCTAGCCAACTCCTCTTCCTTCTCGAAGTTCGCGCGCGCTTGAGAGCGAACGCTAGGAGCCTTTCTAGCCACGGCTGCCCTGCGTGTGGCCGTCCGACCATTCAGGGCCCGTTCGCTTCACGCGGGAATCGCGTGCAGGCTGGGTCTTGAAGCTGTCGTTCGGCGCATTCGGGGGGCCGCTTTCAGCGGTCGTCTTATTCATAGGACCTTGACTCATAGTTACTCCGCGCCCACTTTCCCCGGAGCGGGGTCATGGGTCTTTGGTTTGGTGTTGAAGGTGTAAGGGGCTCGCTTCACCGTGGAATCTTCCTCCCGAGAGGGGGGGAGTTCATAACTCCCCCCCAGGTTCGGATCCACAAACTCCTTGGGAAAGCCGCAAGACAGGTATGAACCGTGGGTCTCCTCGGCCTTATCCCAAGCAGTGATGTGAGGCGAAAGCCGCTCAGGGTTGTCCGGCTCAGCATCCTGAGCCTTAGTGCGGTACTTTCGGTAGGTTGCCATGGTTAGACCGTCGCGATGCCACGGATACCAGTCAGCATACCCAAGGCCTTCTCATGCCCAACTTCCAAGGTGAGTTCACCCAAGACAATGCCTCGGGCTGCATCACCATTCGGCGGAAGGGGAACATGCTTGATAGGCCGCAGGAAGGCATGACGGACCATAGGCGTCTCGATGAAGAACGCTCGGCCGGTTCCGCTTGCGGAAGCAGTGGCGGTTCCACCATTAGGCACCCATCTGTCAAGGACGATCTGGATGATACCGAAGTCAGACTCATACAGATCCACCGAGTTGATGAGGCGCTTGTCAGCGAGGGCGATGTTCCGTGCCACCGTGGTGTTAGTGGTGTAGGAGGAAATCTGCCGCTTGGCATACGCCCCTACATACACCGAGTCAGGATTACCTCCATCATCGAAGATGTTCTGGAGCATATCATTGAAGATAGTCTCCGAAACCGTCGAAGCAGAGGCACCATTAACCACCGAGGCGGTATTGGTGGTGATGAAAGTCGCAAGATCCTTCATCACACGCGGCCCAGTGGAGGCAGTTGCAGTCGCCGCAGCCACAATGAATGAAGAAGCCTCAATGGAGCGAGCAAGCTCCTTAAGGCCCTTCATCACCTGGTAGGCATACTCGTCCTGAACGCCAGCCGGGTCAACCGCACGTTGGGTCTGGCTGGAGTTGATGTCCTTGCGGAAAATCATAGTCCAGTTGCCCACGCGAGTCCGTGAGGTTTGAGAAGCGGTCGAGAAGCTATAATCAGCACCTTCATCAGCGTAATACGCCGACGACGTGGCCTGAAGAGCATCCTGCAACCACTCGTGGAACACATGCTTCGCCACGGTCTTCGGAGACCGGACGAACAGCGGAGTGTCCGATGGGTCGATGTTATAGATGATGTCTAGGAGGTCTTCTCGGTTGGGACCCTGGTTCCCGGTAATCGAGAACCCCCCACCGAAATAGACGCCATATCCAGCAGCAGCCATTTCTTAGTTATTACCCTTCAGCATAGAGGCAGGCGGCGGTTCGCCAGGAGCCCACATCTCAATCTTCCCTTCAGGGCCGAAGAGACGCTCCCGAGCATACGCATTCTTTGCGTTCCAATCGCCTTCCCTAGCTGCCTTCGCCAGACTTTCCAGTCGTTCGGCGTGTTGGTTGGTATTGTCAGGAGTCGAGCGGCTCACTCCCCGTCCAGCAGGAACCTCGGCCGCCGGCCGCGTCTCTGCGCGTTCGCGCCGAGTTGCGGTGTCTGTCGTTGAAGCATGAGCTTCAACGGTTGCAGCTTCATAATCCCTATAGCGACGGGAGATAAGATCCGCAGCGCCCTGAGGATCAACAGATGCCATGCGCTGGAAGGTTGCCTGGGCTTCAGGGTTATCACGGAGGTAGGTCGAAATCTTCGCCTGATCCTCCCCGAAGTAACCAACAGCTTCAGCAGAGGTCAAGAGCGGATGGAGAATCCGCTGAAGCTCTTCTGCAATGAAGGTTCGCTGGTTATCGACATCCATGCCCGCTTGGGGATCCCCAGTATCTTCGAGGTTAGACAAACCTGTCACTCGAAGCTGTTCATTGGTGGCTTGGAGAAGCCGGATGCGCTCATTGAGCGAGGTCCTCTCCGCAATGATCCGCTGGGTTTCGCGGGCCTGTTCGTTGTAACCCTTTTCCAAGGCTTCCGGGTTGGCATACTTACCGGCCCAAAGCCGTTCCTGGTTAGTTTGCGAGGGGTTGTCCATCGTTATATTGTTTAACCTATATTAGGACGGGTTGTCCGTCGGGGGGGCATAAGGAGACTTATAACCGAACTCTGCATAGTGCCTGAGCTGACGCTCATTGGCTATACTACTATACACCAGTTCACGTTCTTTGTCAAGCACATCTTGCTCTAGTTCGGATTGTGGCCACTTGAGAAGTTCCTTTAGGGCTGCAATTCGCCCACGGCGTCGGTTGCGCTCTCGTTCTCGAGAGGTTGGCAAGCCAATCGCCCAAAGAACCGTCTCAAGGACCCCTGCTCGAAAGTCCTCATTGAGAGAGGAAGCCGCAATGGCTTCCATCTCAGCCACGAGCTTCGCTTGGTATGCTGGGAGTACAATCTCCGTCCAACCTGGCGAAGCTACAAAACTTTGGAGGTATCTAATGCGGTCTTCCTGATTCATGATCCTGATAACGTCCCTTCTAAGCTACCTTGCTGGGCCTCGCCGCCCATAGCTAGGAGTTGCATGGGGTCTATGGGGAGACCACCTACGCCCGGCTGGGGGAAGCCTGGTGCACCACTCGGGGGAGGGGCACCCATGGGCAACTGCCCGCCCTGGATTTGCTGCAAGGCCATCTGTTGGGCGGGCGTGGGTTGGAGTAACTCATCCACGTTATCCATCTCGAAGGTCTGAAATAGGTCGCGGATGAAGGCTTGCCAGTTGACAAGCTGCATGGCCATTGGGTTGGCTTGGAGCGCTTGGAGGAGCAGCACGGAGTTCTGCTGCCGCGCGGCTTTCCCTAGGGTTTGCGTAGCGCCGCGAGCCACCACATCATAGTCTTTGTTGATGTCCTCCAAGGTGATCGGGATGACCTCGGGAGGGATTTGCTCGCCGGTGATGGGATTGATGAGCGCGTTAATGCCCAGGATCTTGAGTTCCCGCGGGGTCTCAAGGAATTGTTGGTTCAGTGATCTGAAGGTATCCGCGAGGGGCTCAATGAAGCCCTCCTCTGCAAACCGGCTCTCAAGGAGGAGCCTGACGGAGACATTCTCCTGGCGGGCTAGGAACTCCCTTGCGGTTGTCCTTGACGACCCACCGCCCTCCGTCTGTAAGCCCTCGGTCAGGCCGGTGCCTTGCTCAAGGAAGCGCTTAAGCTGCTCGATCTCCCCATAGGCTTGCTGGATCTGCCGAAGATCCGGCACAATGGGCATGAGGGCCTCGGCGGGGTTTCCATCTACACCCACGAGCTTCCCAGACCTCATGTAGAGGTTTCTGGTTTCGACCCCCTTTGAACGATCGTAAGCAAATACGGGATCAATAAAAATGTCGAGAGCATCGAGTTTCTGATTCGCGATCCTGTTAATAGTGAGTTGGAGCTTCTCTCCAATTTCCATCTTGCCAATGCCATGGAAGAAGTGAGGGTCCTTGAGCGGGGAATAGGCGATGAAGGGCTTCTTTCCATGCCAGAAGGGGTTGGGTGCATTCCTCAGGACCTCCGTGCGGCCGGCTATGGTGATGACACGTTGGGTGGCCATCCCATCGGTCAGGAACTCGGAGGGGATGGTCCCCCACATTTCCAGCAACTCTACGGGCTTGGCGTACTTTTCCATCTTCTTCGCCTCAGGCTCGGCGAAGGGTCCCCGGAGCATCCCACGTCGGGCGTCCATCTCGCGGTCCACCTCGACGCGCAGGCCCTTTTCCTTGAGGCGGAGGAAGGCATTACGGTCGAACACCTCTGGCCCACCCTCCGAGATGGGCTTCGACATGAAGTCAAGCTCATCCATATCGAGGTAATATCGCCGGATGACCCAATCCATCTCCTCGATGGTACGGACATTTGGCTGGGGGAAGAAGTCGATCATATCGACCACCTCGAAGTTAGGCCCATCGAATTGGGTCACTTTCTCCGTGATGGTCTTCTCACGCTTACCCATCAGGGAAGCACCCTCAATGGGGGCTCTCTTCTTGAGGAACTCTTCTTTGTGGAGCCAACCTGTTTGGCAGATGGCCGTGCCATATAGGTCTGCGCAGAGGAACATATCTGCGGCCTTCGAGAGGATATGGATGTCGCGCATCTGAGCACTTAGTAATAGCTCGTTCTTCCGCGCGATGGCAGTATCCTCTGGGCCATACCCGAACATGGACACGTATGGCCACACGCCGAAGGATATGTTGATCTTCCGCGCTACGTCCGTCCACACAGTGGAAAAGAGGAGCGGGATGGATACATCATTGCGGAAGGCTTGATGCGCGCCTGAATGCCACCCGCGGTATAGGTTATACCACCGCGCGGTGCGCATAAACATGGAGGTGTAGACGTTCTTTGAGTGATTGAACCTGGACATAACCAGGTCGCGTACATCAGGAGTCATTCGTGCTCTATATAGATGGCGGTCTCTTGACCGCACATTGGGCATCGAGGAAAGTCAACAGAATCCTCGGGCATCATAACGGGCCATTGAAGATCACACTCTGGACACATAAACTCAATGGCGTACCACATAAACGGAGGATCTTCTAAGTCGGCGTTTATAAACTCCTCTTGGGAAAGGAAGTCAGCAAGGTTATCTTCAAACCACTTCGTCAGAGGTGGCGTCAAGGGGCACCTTCATACACACCGCCCTCGTGAAGATATTCCCGTCAGGGCTCTTGGCGGTGTCGCCGAGGCGGATATAGAAGGAACACTTGATGTCAGGATAAAGGAGCCGATGGTCGGGGGTGTTTACAGCGTAATATAGGAAGCTGTTCTTATTCCAGAAGGACACATGCGTTGGGTCTTGGAAGGCCCCCCGCCCATCGGTGGACGGCACCACAATGTCGATGACCCCGCCCATCTTGAGGACGCGCCACGCCTCGTTCATGGAGTGGATGGGCGAGCGCAAGTGCTCAAGGATGTGGGAAGCATCAATGAAATCTACTGAATCATCCTCGAATGGCCACCGTTCATTCAGGTCTGCAACGTGGGTGATGCCTGGATGTGGGTAGATGTCTACGGTAATCCAATCAGGCCGGGCAAACCTACCAGCGCCAAGTTGGACGGCAATGCCATCTACAGGAGGGGTGGCGGTATGCTCAGTTACAAAGGCTTGCTCAGTCATACGGTCCTTTGGTATATTGCCATGATATGGGCTTCATCTTGGTTGACTTCATATATCTCAGGATCTTGGAGTAGGTTTAAGCCTACCCATTCGCCTAAGGCGGCCATTCCATCTGGGAGGAAGCGCCAACAGTCGATCGGGTGTTGGTGGATAGGCCATCTATGGGGTACGATGATACACACCCACCCATCAGGCTTAAGTACCTGTTTGATCTGTTGCATCGTCACCCATGGATAAGCTACATGCTCCAAGGTATTACCTGAGATCACTACATCGTAGGACTCGTGGGGGAGATCCCACGCCCAAGGGTCATCTAGGACTACATCGACATTTGGTCCTTCCTGGATGTCTGCGCCAGTATACTTGCAATGTGCAAACAAACTCCGAAAGGTGTCCGTTTGGCCGTCAGCTATCCGTGAGCCAACATCAAGGACTTTAGATCCCGCGGGGATGCGCGCCCCAAAACTTGCCATTAGGTTCATGGACCGCTTATCCATGGAATACCTCAGGAACCTTCTTCTTTCGGAGAACTGTCTTCGCCAGTAATTAAGTCTTTAATAGTCACATGTGAAGGCACATAACCCAGGTTCCAAACGTGACGATTTAAGTTATTATTAACCGCTTGTATCACAGGCCATGCTCTCTTGAAGTTTTCAATGTATGGATCATTCATCGCTGGAATACTTCTGGGACCTTAAGGGGCATGGGATCTCCGTTAGGGGCAACCACATAACCCATCTCACGGATATGTTCGAATAAATCCCTAGTCAAATAGACATCCGCCAAACAATAGTCGAATAGCTCTCCAAAGCGGCCTTGCCTCGCGAGGACAGGCGCTAAGGCACCAGTCATGCCATCTAGCTTCCCTCGTCCAATGGTTCGTTGGCATGTGGCGTCAAGTGACCATCCTTTCCGCGTATCGGCCGCGTCAACAATGAGTTCAAGAAGATCCAAGTGGTGGCTTGGGGCCAATAGTCGTCCACCCAAGGCTGATACCAATGGGAAGTCGAATCCCTTACCGTTGAACGACACAACGTGACTAGCTTCATTTAACGATGACCAAAGGGAGCCAATGGTATGGAGATCGTATAGCCTGACTCGGGAGGAGGGCTCAGCCAGGACAACGGCTGCTGATAGACCGGCCCGGCCGGCTTTGGCCGCTTCCCACCCTCCGACGGCTTCGACGTTTTCGGTGATTTCGGTGTCAAAGAATAGGATTTCATCTACCTGATCGGGCTCCTTGTCCATTCTATTTCCTCTTGGTGGTCATAAATATCCCTCATGGCCTGGTTATTGAGCTTACCTGTCTTCAGGTAATCATCCCAAGGCCGCTGGGGATAAGGGGGCGAGGCATCCCTCACATCTGGTCTATGGGGGCGATAGACGACCGTAGAGAAGACATCAGCGGCGGCATCCGCCCAGTCATCATGGTCGGAGATCCCAATGCGGGACATCTGCCACATGAGGTTAGGGAGGCCTGGGGCATCACGGCAAAGATACACGTGACCATCTACCCAATAGCCTGCACTCTCCGAGATGCGCGTGACCTTCTTGGTGCCGCGCCGCTCGATCTCGTGGAAGGGCGGGAGCCACATACCTGAGTTGGAGAAGGCCGATTGGAGGAGGATCTTCCAGGTGCCTTCCTTCCCGCCGATCTGCTTCTCATCGGTGATGGCGCGGATGGTGCGGCTTGTGCGACGGTATCGCTGGACGATCTCGATGAGCTTGTCCGTGAACTCCTCTGAGCGCCACCTGTTGGAACCATGTCCTTCTAGGAAGTACACATCGCCAGACTCGGGGGCGTGGCCCCACACCTGGATTACGGACTCATCGCCCATCCCTATTTTCTTCGGGTCTTTGAAGGCGGTGTCGCAATGGATGGTGTAAGACAGGTTCTTAGGAATGTCCTTTCGGTCCATGAGGCGATCTTGGATCTGCTCCATCTGGAGGGGGACTTGATCGCCGGCTCCAGGCCGGAGGCATACCTGCGCGGCATAGTCTGCGGGGTATTTTCGATTGTATTCCTCCAGTTCATGCTTGGGCCACACCTTAGGCATGAGGGGCTCTCCATGCTCCGTGGCGGCGGGCATGAAGTACATGAACCACTTTCCCTTAGGGTTTACGTAGCGGCGGTATTCCGGCGGGAGGGGCTGGCCGATGACTTCTCGGACACCATCGAGGCGGATGGCGTTTGTTACAACGTCTCCGTCAATGTAGGGGGTGGCGCAGAGGATACAGAGAGAATTATTCTTGAGGGCAGGGAAGAGTGATCCCACATGTGTATTTGCAAGTTGGACCCATCCGCCAGTGTCGCGGAGCTTTTCGCGTGTGATGGGATCATCAATGACAAGGTGGTCGGGGTGGTCACCTGTAATGCCCACCTCCACGGCCGAAGTCTCAACACTAGCTTCGGAACGAGAGACGCCTCGGGCCCGGTGGGTGAAGCGTCCCTTGGTCCAGGGGTCGATGCCTTCCCATTTTCCGTAGAGCCAAGTGAAGAGCGCACAAGGATCCTTTCCTTCGTAGAGCTTCTTAAGGACCTCTACGAACTCCTCAGCCTTAGTGACCGTTACCGAGTCAACGACAGTTGATAGGTTTGGGTCTTGGAGGTGGAGCCAAGCCGTGAAGGCTTTGGTCACAATGACTGTCTTACCGCTACCGCGTGCGGCATCAATCATGATGTAGAAGCGCTTCTGCTCAGGCGAAGCCCTCATAGCTTGCCAATCCCTAGCTATCTTCTCTAGCCACTCACAGAGGGGCCTATGGACGGCTTCATCAAGCCAAAAACCGTCCGGGTTCTCAGCGACGCCAAAGGCGTATTGGACGAAGGGCCAGAAGTGTGCCTTACATCCATCAGCGAGGAGTTCTCGCTCTGCATAGAGGTCCCAGGCTAGGTGTATTTCTTCGCTCCCTTACCGCCCTTTCCTTCCTTCAGCATCTTAGTGGAATACTTAACCCCGCGGGCTCGCCGCTCATCTTGCTCCCTCACATCACCAGCGCCAACCTTACGGGGATAGTCCATTTCCTTGAGTTCGCCAATGCGGCTTGAGGCCAAATCTGGTGCCAAGGACGCACGGAGCATTTCTATGTAGGGACCCTTTGGGTCCACGGGCTTACGGCGGATGGTTGCACTTTCTGAGGGGATCTTTCTTTTAGCCATTATGTGCCAGACTCGGGGGAGGGGGTAGGCTCGCCCTTCAAGCCACAGATGCAGGTGTAGGCGAAGTCTCCCGGTGGGAGGGTATAGCCCATCCATGACCAAATGTGGCCGTCTGGGCAGGCATAGGATTCTTCATACAGGGGGGTCCCCTCCGAGTCGTAGCCTTGTGTCATAGGCGTCCCCAACGGAAGTTGCGATACCGGACCTCAGGGGTCCCGCCAAAGAGGGACAGGCCATCCATGTTGCCGACGGCGAAGGCGGCGATGTCATGGGAGTCTGCGTGGATGCGGACGGTGCGGGCGCGGCCATTGAGGGAGTAGACGATCCACTCGCCTGCGCGGAACCACTCGAAGCGCAGTGGGATCCAAACTTGGGGTTGGAGGATGATTCCAGTGGACCAGACATCAACTACGATGTCGTAGTCGCCAGGGCGGCGCTGGAACCAGCGGCGGCCCTCCCCATCGGCGTTGTAGGTGCCTACGCGAAGCTCCGCGGTCGTCCCGTCGATGCCACGGGTTTGGAAGTCTGGCCGCAACCAGCCGGGATAGCCACCATTCTGGATGGGAGTCCCAAGGGCTTTATGACCTGAGGCAGGGGAGAGGACGTGGAGGCCCCCCGTCCCCTGAGGGACGCGATCGGTGGCGAAGTAGATATCTACCTCGATGAAGCCTTTTGAGATGGGCGTGGACCCATCTAGCCACCGGAGGGCCTCGGCGTTGGTGCGCATGGCCCCGTAATCGGTACCGCTTTGGAAGTTGCGCAGTTCATCCCCACAATAGCCAAGCCACCAGCCCACCAAGGGGACGTAGCCGGAGTAGCACTTGGCAGGATCCCCTGGAGGGTCAGGGGGATCAGGAGGTGTGGTATCAGGGGGCGCCGAGTCCGCCAGGACTTCGACTAGCTTAAAGGACCCTTCGCCCTGCCATACGACCTTCTCGCCACCCTCGGTGGCGGCGCCGCTCAACGTCAGAAGTAGGAGGGCGGCGCTTGCGCTTAGGGGGAACCACTTTAACATCCGGAAAATCTCCTAGGGGTACTACTCGCTGGATAAGGGAACGGGGGATTTGGTAGGTTCCTCGATAGTGTCCATCGGACCCTCGGTCAATTCCGAGGCGGATATGGGCCTCGGAGTCAGAGATGAGCCATCCTCCGGTTTCGAGGATGCAAGGCTCGACGGGGCCGGGTTTGGCTGTGTCAACGTCGGTGTCAACGTCAATTGAAGCATCGAGCCATCGAACGAGGATGTATTTGGCCATAACTTCTGGATAGAGGTGATGAGGGTTTCTTGTCCTACAACGCTAAGGAGGCGGGTTAGCCGGCCTACGCGCTCAAGCTCCGTCAGAGGCGCGGGGGGCCCGAAGGTCTCGGCTGGCCGGTGGACGGCTTGGAGGGTGGCCATCTCCCGGATGGCATGGATTCGATATTGCGGCGGAGCCGTCTTGGCGATGTGCGCCAGGACTGAGAGCATCTGCTCGACGGTTAGGGCGTTAGAGCCACCCTCGGGGGGAGGGCCAGCAGCCGCGGCGATAGCCGCTTGGAGCTTCTCCGGGAGGACTTCATCGCGATAGTTCCTCCGGAAGCCATCTGCGGTGCCCTCACTTGAGAGTTGCTGGATGGCCTTGGTCGCGACCTCTACGGGGTCAGGGCCGGCTAAGGTCCGGGCGACGGTGTTGACGATTGCGTCAGTGACGCGGCCGGAGATTTTCTCGCGCAGTTCGGGATAACGTTCGATGAAGAGTTTCTTATACGTCCCGACTGTACGATAGCCCACGCCCATCCGCGCGCCGATCTGGGCGTCTGTCATCCCATGGCCGGAGGTCCCCTCTCGGCCGACCCAACGGGTGATGAGGAGTTCGAGGAGTCCCTCTTGGGCAGTGGGCGTGAGGCGGCACCACCCGCCGCCCTTCTTCTTCCGCGGGGACTTGCTTACGTCCCCGCCCTTGACATCGTGGAGGTTTCGGCCCTTCCCGAAGGGCACTTCGGGGGCTTTTCCCTTGTTTCCCAGTTTCGGCATTTTCTCAGCAAGTATATTCCTACACGCTACATTTGTCAAGTTTAGAAATTAGGAAAGCTTCACAAGGGGGGGCTCCCCCATGGCCTAGTCCTTGCTGCTGCACCACGCGTGCCATGATGTATGGACCAAGGCTTGCATAAGCATGCATCATGCCACGCATGAAGACATGCGCACACACTTGCTCATGGTGGTTTCCCGCAGGAAACCCCTATAAATATAGGGATATCCTAGCAAGGGAGATATATTTAGCAATTTAGCTAAGTGAGCTTACCTGAGTGCATTTCGCCAATTGCAATGGCATTTCGCCCGATACCATAGCCGTGGTTTGTGGTAGCGCAAGCACTTGCGCCCGGCACGCACTTTGCTCTAACCCTTGGGCAACCGCGGCGACTAGGCGTCGCGACAAGATGGAGAATAACATGAGAACGTCAAGGAAAATGAAAGCGACGAAGCCTCAACCGTGGCTGGCCGCATCTACAAATGCGGCTCGCCCAATACTACAGAACGTGCTGTTAGCGTCTAGCGAAGGGTCAGAAGACTCTTTTGACGTTACAGCCACCGACGGCCGTATTCTGGTTCATTGCCCGGGGTTTTTGTTTGCCCCGGACTTAGGGCGGAAGGCATGGCTAGTGAACGCTAAGGCTTTCGGGGCCGTGGTCAAGGCGGCAGGAACCCTGCCACCGGCTGTGGATCGGCTCAAGCTCGTGCTAACGGCCAGGCACGCGGCCGGATCGGTCTCGGCCGATCTAATTGACGAAGCCGGGCGTTTCCCGGCTTGGCGCCACTTGGTTCCAACGGGCGGGCCGACCGACTCGGCCGCGCTCCTGAATCCTTACCTGTACCACAGGCTCGCCAAGGCCATGGGGTTAGCGGATGATGGGACCGGGTTTGACTGCGAAACCTATGGGGCGACCAAGGCGGTCAAGGTCACGACCAACAACAGTTTAGGTCTGATAATGCCGATTTTTGGCAAAGCCGCTGAGCGGGAGCGGGAATAGCCATGCGGCAATGGCATTCCTTGGCGTCCACGAGAGGATGATTCCAATGACTAAGGAACTACGCTACCGAACTTACGCTAGCTTCTCCGAAGCCTTCGCGCGCTTCTCCGCGGCCCGGCGCGTCATCCATTGGTATGGCACTGACCATCATTGGGTCGTTGTCCTACGAGGAGCCTAACCATGCGCTCCCTAATTTACCTCGCGGTCTTCTCCCTAATCCTTTTCGGTTGCTACCTCGCCGGCCGCATGGTAGCCTTGACCATGACTGGATACTAAACTATGAACCCTTACCTTTGGTCACTCTATGAAGCCCTCGGAAACTCCCTAGAATGCCTCGGCCTCGGCCTCACGGCCGCCGCTCAACGCATCCGCCGTTGCCCTGATTGTGGTGGCTCACGCTACTACACCAAGGATTGCCGCAATGCCTAATCACCTTCGTCTAATCTCCGCCTTTGCCTGTTTCCTTAGCCGCATAGGCCACGCGCTTGACCTGTGGGCTTACACCCACGCCACCCAAACCCCACGGAGGCATTGGTAAAAAATGCCCCTAGAGGAGTCCCCCATGCGTCATTCCCCACTTTGGCTCGCGGCCTTGGCCTTAGCCTTGGTCGCTTGCTCGACCACGCGCTCTAAGCCCCAAACCTCCCCAGACCTGTTCACCATTGCCGAGGGCGACTCCATTGGCGGTCCACCGCTGATCGACGGCCTACCCGAATGTGAAGCGCGCTAGGCGCGCTAAGGAGCTACCCATGCGTGACTTTGACCGAATCAAGGCCCTCGCTGGCGAAGTCGCCAGCACCTTCGAAACCTCCACCCGGCCTGATGGTAAAACCTTTGTAAAACTTAAGGACGGGCATCCCCAGTGGATGCAGGACCTCTGCTTCGACGCCCATGGGGATGGCGCCATGCTCCCTAACGATTGGCGATACGAATACATCCGCGAAGCCTGCGACCGCCTTGCGGAAGCCTCCGACGAGGATGAAGCCCGCGACTCCATGGCCGAGCCTGATACCTACACCTCGCACCTCCTGGCCTGGCTGGCCTCAGGGGGAGGTCGCCTAAACTACTGCGATGAGGCCCTGGCAACCTACGGCAAGGTGGAATCCACCGAAGCCCTCATCGCCATTGGCCAAACCCTCGAACGCGAGGAGGTCTTTGGTCAAGTCCTAGCCTTCCTCGAAGCCTACGCCGATGACCTCGAAGACCTCGAAGACGAGCCCCAAACCTTGGGAGACGCCTAACCCCATGCAATTCAAATCCTTAGCGGAAGCGGAAGCCTTTCTAGCCGCTAAGTCCGCCCAATGGCGCTCAGGCTCACCCTGCCCAAAGTGCGGCCGCACCCTCTCGCCTTGGCCACTCCGTCGCGGGAAGGAGCCTAGATGCTCCCCCACCGGGTGGGTTAACTGCATAGCTAAATACCCCTTGGAGGAATCCCCCACATGATCCGCGCCGAACGTGAAACCGTCATCATAGCCAACCTAGGCGACCTCGATGAGGGCTTCTTCCTCATCTCGACCACTGAGCCTGGCGTACTCGCACGCCTTAAGCGCTTAGCCGCCTCGCGCCTAATCATCGAAGCCGCAAAGAATGCCAAAGGCCGGGAGGTCTCTTGGGAGATCCGCGTCCCCGCAGACCTATGGCGGGGGTCCGCCCTGAGGGTCGCCCGGCGCAGGACACTCTCGGAGGAATCCAAGGCCCTGCGCTCCTCCAACCTGAATGCCCAACATGCCCCAAAACCGCCCATAGCTATGGGCGAGGAATGACCTATCTCTATCCACCCATACCTAGGTATGGCTCGGAGGGCTTTACCCTCTGGAAGGCCCAATTAGCCATGACCCCCAATGATCCCGTTGCCGTGGACATCCTACTTGCCATAGGACGCCGCTTTATCAATAACGATGGCACCCTACACCTTCGAGGAGTGTGCTGGTGCTTTTGGCAACCTGGTCCCGACGGCAAACCTACCCATACTCCACCATGCCTAGCTGCCAAGGCTTACGTTGGGCAGCCTTTCACAATTCCTTGACATCCCCTTCCCCCAAGCGTATCCTTACTGAGCGCCCACCCTTACCCTAACCCCAAAGGAGAGCCCCATGCTCCTCACCATCCTCGCAGGCTTGAGCCTGGTGGATATTTTTTGGTTTCTCTGGCGTTGAGCCTGGTTCGGCGACGTGGAAGGGACACATGCCCAGACAGTGGGACGAGTCGGTGACGATCTGATGCAACTGACTAAGCCCGGCCAAGAGTAGGTTTCGAGTCCTACGCGAACCACTCGGGGAGGAAGGCTAACCACCTTCCTCCCCTTCTTGCTACCTGCCGCCACCCTCCCCCCGAGTCTGGCACACCCTGCCCCTACGCACCATACCTAGCCAAATCACCACTTGACTTGGGACCTGCGGTCCCATAACCTCAAGCTATGAAGATCCACCACGCACACGCCATCCTTGCCAAGGTCGGAGAGGTCCATTACCTCAAGGTCCCCTCAAGCCACAAGACCCCTTGGGGTTGGTCCATCCATTGGGCACCAATGGCCGCATACGAATCCTTGGTCATCGCTGAGGCTTCCTTAACCACCTACCGAAAGGCCAAGCCATGATGGTCACATCCCCTTCCACATGCGGCTTTTGCCATCGGACCTATCGCCGGGGGGTCCATTGGTGTTTTGCCTCGATGGGCTTGGCGAGCCTATCCACCTGGACCCACAGGGCCATGGCCGCATGCGACCACGCCCTCCAAGTGGCTGAGCGCGAACACACCATGGCCTCCATGCTCCAAGTCCCCGCCATCGAGGCCATGATCCTCGAAGCTAGGGCGAAGGGCATCCTTGCCAAACTCGGGGGGAGGGCTACCCGATGACTTGGTATAACCTTGCAAGTGCGCGCATTCGTCTCCGAAGGGATTGGCTCCTTTTGAGCCCCCAACTATTTCTACGGTACCACATTGGGGCAGTCCGCGAGGCCCTCATCATCCGCATAAAGGCCATCCCATGGACCAAACTGAACGGCTCATAGCCAGCCACATGTGGCGCGCGGCGAAGATCATCCACCAGGTGACTGAGCCAAAGGCCGACCCACGCCATCCCAGCATCGTCCTCAAGTCCCTGGACCAAGCGGAGATACACCTCCTGAGTGTCCTAAAGCACATGGTCTCCCTACGGGCAAAGTGGCATGAGAAGCCCTGAACTCCCGATCTTGCGGACTAAGGCTTGGTGGAAGTGGGTAGCACCGTGCCGCAACCAGCTTGAGCGGGACATTTGGCTTGGCACGCGGATAGGTTCCCCCGCTCCTGGGTCTCTAAACTTCATACAATGGATGGAGCGTCTTGTCACAGAAACCCCTAGCCTCTAAGCTCGTCACGGCTTACGCCGTAGGCACCCATTCCACTGGGAGGGCTACCCCAGATGCTTTCCATCCACACCACATGCACCTCCGAAGGATGCTGGGCATTCCAAACAACCACATGGGCGCCATGGCGTTTAATTTTAAAATGGGACTCGCCCGCGCCCCCAAGGCGGCCCCGCGGGCGGAAGGGTACTAGGGAGGGAGAGTAGGAGTGAGATACCACTTCCTCCCTCCCTCCCACTCACTCTCCTACTCCCTAGGGGGGAGTATGAGGGGGGGTATTGGGGAAAACCATGCGCCCCATAGACTTACAGGTAATTGGTGCTAATTATTACCTAATTAAATACATACACCCGCGTGTTCAATTTATTTTGCCAAACTTTTTACCAGCCAAATGAGGAGTAGTTTCCCACCTCATTTTCGCATTGACCTCCCTAGCCCAATGAGGTAGATTATGGACTCTAGTATGCTCCGTTGGAAAGGATTGAAGCATTGGGAAGTCTGTGCATGGGAGCCGTCCGACCATCCACTCCTGTTTTGGGGCCTGTTAGAGATTAGGAGTGCCATTGAAACTACTCACCGCAGCCCAAGTCACCAAAATCCAGATGCCACCTTGGGTGCTGGACGGGTGGATACGGGCTAAAACCCTAACCATGCTCTCGGCCCCTGGCTTCGCCGGGAAGTCAAACCTAGCCACTGCCCTGGCCGCCCACGCGGCCTCCGGCCGTGGTTTCCTTGGCCAACCCGCGCCTGTAAGGCGCATGAGGGTAGTCTATGTCGGAAACGATGCCGCAGATTGGGACCACGCCACTCAGCTCAGGCGCATACTTGCCGGCGCCGGCCTCCCCCCCGAGTCTTGCGACCCTACAGACGAGCACTCCGGCGGCCTTTGGTATTGCTTCCAATCCCTCACACTTTCTGATCCAAGTAGGTTCGATGAGATATTGGGTAGTGTTGCGTACCCTTCCGGGGCCCTTCCTGACCTCATCGTGGTGGACACGCTTAGGGCGTTTCACGACCTTGATGAAAATGATTCTACGGCGATGACCCATGTTATGCGCTTCTTCCGGGGATTTGCTGCAAGGAATGCCGCCATCCTCTTGCTCCATCATTCCAAGAAACCCCCTCGGGGGGAGGGTGCCGGCTCATGGGAATGGGATTCTGCCAGAGGCTCTAGTGCCATTCATAATTCCCTTGACACGCATATGATCCTCGTGCCATTCTCAGGGCGAGGTAGGCGACCGAAGCTGGGGGCCAAATCCTCAAAGATCAGCGTTAGGTGGGTGAAGGGAAGGGGGGGGGCTGCGGCACCTGCGTTACGCTACAAGATGGAGTGGTCAGATGAAGCCATTCGGTTCACGGAGATACGCCCGCCTGGCCGACCTATGGTATCAGGCGTGGAGAGGGTCCTCTGATATAGAGGGGCTTGCACCCCTACGAATCAAATTAGTTTGGCGGGATAGGTTAACCCACCCTAACTTCAAGTTTGCCTGTCAGCGTGATTGGTTCGATAACCTCAAAGGAGATAGCTCAAATGCTTAAGTCCAAGCAGATTGCCCAAGGTGACTTGCTTTTCGTCGCCGTCGATACGGAGGAGTTCCGTGGAGAAGTCATGGCAAAGGATGAGTTCGGCCGCTACATTCTCGCGCGTGGTGAAGCCACTGGCCACGTCCACGCCGTGGCAGAGTCCCCGAGTGTGGAGATTGTTGAGCGAGGTGGAAATCTCTATCTTAAGGTCCTTGAAGACACCGAAGTGACCCACGAGACGGCGCCCAAGGTCCTCACCATGGAGCATGGTACGGTCACCCTCACCCCTGGGACCTGGCAGCTTAAGCGTCAGTTTGAGTGGGATCAGGGCGCGCGGTTGATGGCCGATTAGGTGGCCTTGGTTAAGCTATACGTCCACGCGGTTACTGGACCGCTGTGTAGCGGGCCATTCTCTTACTACAGTGTCATAATTAGCTTGAAAGATAGAATGGAGGCCAGTAAGGATGTCCCAAAAGCTCACCAAGGAACAAGAGGCGCTGATCCCCAAGTACCACGCTAAGTGGGAAAAGATCGCGCAATCTACCACCTTCGATATGCCTGCGGCTGAGGCGGCACTGCGTCGGTGCTACGATGCTGGTGGCCTCCCTCAGCCGCGGGATATCTTCTACGCAGATGATCCAGTCCAGGGGCGTGATCTTTGGATGGAGAAGTCTGGCCAAAAGAACTACTCCGATGCCATCCTCTATGGCTCCATGGAAGCAGGCTGGCTAGCCTACTTCGACTTCATGGAGGAGGTGGTTAAGGAACCACAAGAGCCCATCATCCTGGCATTCATCGAGCTGGCAAAGGTCTCCGGCTGGTGTTTCGTCCACGATGAGTGGGCGATCATCACCCCGAAGCCTGCAACCCTCCGAGTGGATGATAGGTTTCGTGCCCACTCCCTCGCTGGCCCTGCACTGGCGTACCCCGGTGGGAAGCTGGTGCAGCATTTCATCGACGGGATCCCTATTCCTCCAGAGGACTACGAGGGATGCCGTTCTTGGCCTGTCTCTAAGCTCCTCCAATACCCCAACATTGAGATCCGGCGATGTCTCATCAAGCTCATTGGTGGGGCTAAGCTGGTTAAGGAAGCTGGGAAGCGCATCCACTCCGACGATTTCGGCACCCTCTACGAAATCGAAGGCGCCGCGGATGGGGATACCCGTTTCCTGGTATGCCATGTTGTTAACGGGACGCCAGAGCCAGACGGGACCTACCGGGACTTCTTCCTGATGGTCCACCCTGAGCTGCGGCCCATCCTCAATGACCGCGGGGACCTAGGCGAGCCGCAGAAGCTCACCGCCCGGAATGCCGTGGCCTCGACCTACTCCCTCCGCGGGGAAGACTACAAACCTGCCTTGCGGACATAGGTTGTCTAGGCCAACTTGCGAGACCTGTAAGCAGCCCTCCGATGACCTGGTGCGGGTGAGGGTACTCCATCCCTTCGCCGCTGCCTGGGACATTTGCGAGGGCTGCTACAGGAACATGGCCCATTACCTTGAGTCCCTTCGACCACAAGAGATGTTCCGATGAGGCTTGTAGACCTAAGAGATAATCATTGGGCTAAGTGGTATGCAGCCATGTCTGATATGTCGTGTATCAGGTTCTCGTTGCAATACAGCATTAGCTTGGCGGAACTAAAGCGAGTAATCCTAAAATGAGCCAATGGACGCGAGCGTACATTTTCGGCTTGGTGGCAGGGATGTTGTTCCTAGTGGGCTTAGTCACCTTGTGGAAAGGCATCGCCCCATGATCCTTCAACACATTGAAGGGCGGGATATGGTTGCGGCGCTTTCCTACCCAAGTTTCCATGGCTTCGTCTTCCAATCTGGTCAACATGACCCAGATGCCCGCGATGCTGCCCTAGCACTATGCAAAACCCATAAGGTGATGTACCTGTACAAGCAAACACTCACGCGGCCAGAGCCGGATTGGGTAGGAGGTGGGGATGCCTGGTTTGACTTTGTTGATGGGCTCCCCTTCCTTGGGGTAGATGGAGCAGCATCCATTGCGTGGGCCTTTGGGCGTAAGATCATTGGGTGGCCTGAGTTAACGCAGACCCAAATAGATACCATGGTAAACCTACTAGTCGAGCAGATGCGCTCCCTCACCCCCCCGAGTGATGCGACACCAGGTCTTTTCCTTGATCTAACATGGAGGCGTCCACATCCTTGGATGTTCCGGGAGGGGGGGCCAATGTACCCAGATTATACCGCGGAAACCTGGACGCAATGGGAGCGCCGTTTCATTTACTTCCTTGAATCCCTTAAGGATAAGTCTATTCCATTTTTAGCTAATGGTGATAGGTCCTTAACGCCCCATGCGCTCTATCGAGAGCATTCCCAAAATAATTGGCTTGAAGATTCTTCAGCTTGGCTTATGGAGCCAAGCCGGGATGTTCTCTCAGTCCTTGCAGAAGACGGGGAAGCAGTCTTCCGCTTGGTGGATTTAGCAGCTATTCATCGGCGGAAGTGGATTGGCTTTACCGGGCATGATCCTCATGCGATTAATGCAGCCTATGCTTACGCAGCTGAAGTACTTGGTTGGAGGGTGGGGAAATGAGCGCGGAGCGAGACCTGGCCATCGCGCGGGCGTGCACGTCACTGCGGTACTCCAATGGCGAAGTGAAGATTAACGGGTACCCGCCGACTAATGCCGACCTGCGCGCCATCATCGCGCAGGTCAATGCTTCGCTCGGGGGAGGTGATGCCTCTGATCCCAGTGACGGTCAACTATCCGTACCAGCCATTGAGTCCCTACCAGTGACTTCGGGGGCGTCCGGGATAGACGAATCGAGCAGCACTATCGGCCAAGGAGCCAGCGCGGAATGCTCGTCCCGTATGTCTGGACCTCCGGCGCAAGCGGCCGAGCCCCCGAGCGATCTTCCGTCTATCTGCTGCCAAATGTGCGCGGCAATCGCTAGGGCCGCCGCCCGCGAGGCTAAGCGCGAGGCGGTGTGGCTGATACGCGAACTCGTAGAACTAGCAGCGCACTACCCAAAGCATCCAGCCGTACAACATGGCCGCCTCTACATCGCCGCCGCCGAAGCGGATGCAGCGGAGAAGGGGACGGCGTGAACTTCCTGCGCCTGCTGTTCCATCGTTGCTGCCGGCATGAAATGCACACCAGCTACAAAGCTGAGCCGGGAAAATGGGGGAAGTGGATGTGGATGATGTGCTGTAAGTGCGGCCAACGAGATGAGCAGTTTTTCCCGGCCGTAGCGTGTAAGGCCAAGCCATGACCACCGACAGCGCGCGTCTGGCGGCGGAGGAGTGGTTAATTGACCAATTCGAGGAGATCATTTTCCGCAACGAGACGGGACTAGAGACGGCCATAACGCTAGCCAGCATCGCCGCCGACTTTGCGGAGAGGTTGGCGAGGGCACATGGCGAGGCCGTGCGTTTCCCACTCGGCGTCTCGGTGCAGCCAGACGATCCGATGATCGGTCTTAAGCTTATAAACGCACGCAATCGGGCCTGGGCGGTTGCCGATGCACCGCTCCCCTGGGCCGAGGCGATGAAGGAGGGGAAGTGACCGTCGCAGAACTTATCAGCTTGCTTCAACGTGAAGATCCAGCATCGAAAGTGATACTTGATGGATGCGATTGCTACGGTGATGCTTACGCTGTTAAACGTAAGGTCTCAGTTAAACGTAAGGTCTCAGAGGTTTACATTGTGCGCCCAGATGGGTGTTGGTTAATGGACAAATGAATCCCCTCATAGCGGCAGCTAAGGTGTGGCATGGCGTTGCAAAGCAACGCGGATGGGTGTGGCTTCAAGGAGACCGAAGGGCATGGTGGTTAACATCTCACAGGTCGAGTCTTTCCTCGAATGTCCTCGGCTTTGGTGGTGGAAATACCACCTCAAGCGAGGGCATGATGAGGGACGAGCAAGTTATGATACAGATGGAAGCAATGCGCTTGATGTGGGAAAACTTTGGCATAGGGTCGCAGCCGGTGAGGAAGCTCTCCCCCTTGATGCGCCTCTTTGGATGGTGAGGGCATATGAAAGCCTCCTTGCGTGGGAAGATGCTCACAAAGATGTCACCACCATTGGAAACGAGCTTGAGCTGCGCGCTACTTTGGAATCACACGTACTTGTCGGACGACTTGATCGGCTGGTTTCATGGAGAGGGAAGCTCTGGCACTTCCAACATAAAACCATTGCTCCCTCAAAGCCCCTGGGGGTCTTTAAACGCCTGATAGCGAGGTCCTTCCATGAAGTCGCATACGCCTACCTCGTATGTAATACGAGCGAAATCCCTTTGTCAAACTATGGAGGAACTATACTCGCGGTGGTGCGAAAGCTATCAGATAAATCCCTCGCTTTACAGGAGCCTTTCTCTGTCGAGTACCTCCCTCTTTCGGGATATATGGAGATGGTTAAGAACCTTAAAACGCACATAGACGCTATGGAAAGCTGGATCCCTCCAAGCTACCATCCTTTTGGCCTAAACATAACCGCAACTGCCGTTGCCTTAATTAATCCCCCAAGGAAACCCAAGGGCCTCCCCCCTCAAAACCCATCAGCTTGTGGAGGAAAGTATGGAAACAAGCTCTGCCAATACATCGACGCATGCGAAGGGCGGGCGGATATCTCCTCCTACCCTCAATTGGACCCGTTTGAGGGCTATGCGGAGAACCGAAGTGCTCTCCTCGGATCTTAGATGGTATTGGGGGATATGGATACTTGGGGACTTCTTCCTTTGCCTGCGGGACAGTACAGGTACGTTTTTTCTAAGAGCGCCCTGGGAATAACGGGGACTTGGGTTACTTCCGAAGCGTCCCTAAGGAGATTCATTGGAAACTACGCATCCTCTAGTGACTGCTATATTCAACTCAATCCGGTCTCTAAACCGGGACTCATTCGGCCTTCAA
>Ga0208685_1000077_pt1 | contig 43672 bp, 84 predicted proteins | sample EasRivMeERMLT890_FD_187533 | JGI IMG/M metagenome (GOLD analysis project Ga0208685, IMG submission 187533) | Soil microbial communities from meander-bound floodplain in the East River, Colorado, USA - East River MetaG ERMLT890 (SPAdes) (version 2) | ecosystem: Environmental > Terrestrial > Soil...
CAGTTCTTCTGCTCGACGGTGTTCGGGACAAATTCCTCATCGAAGAAGTTGTCATCCGTCGTCCCACGCACCGGAGAGAAATAGATGCGACCCGCCGTCGTGCCGCCAATCAGCCGGTTCTCGTCGGTCGTCAGATAACTCACCGCCGTCCAGTTGGTGTACCGTCCCGCCAACGGCGCCGCGTCATTCGTGCTGTAGGTCGTCGTCGCTGCGCTATCGGCATAGGTGGTCGTGGCGACGACGATCCACGCCGAGAGCACGTACCAGACCGCGTTGTCCAGCGACACCTCCACGCGCCAATGGGTGGCGTGCTCGACGGTCGAGGGCTTCGTCACAGTCGCGTTGGTGTCCGCGCCGCTCGGGGTGAACGATGTTGACGCGGATGCCTCCCCCATGAGCCGCGTGACGCTGCCGGACTGATAGCCCATGCGGGCGCGGTAGTACCGCAGGGTCGCCGTATACGCCCCGGCCCCGCCGCCGTCCGCGACGGTCGGCGCAGACGGCGTGCCCATGCCCGCACGGCGCAACGTCGTGCCGTCCCAGACATGCAGGCGGTTCGTTGAGGCGTTCGGGTACGCCACAATCAGATTGCCGCTCCGCATCTGCGCGAAGCGCACAGTCGCCGTGGTGGGTGAGTCAATCGCATCCGCCACCGTGATCTCGACCCACTGCGTAGCGGCTGGCGCGAGGTACGCCAACTGCCCCGTCGAATCCACCGCGTAGAGCGTCCCGCCCGACCCGCGATAGAGCGATCGAATCGTTCCAGAGAACGGACCACCGGCACTGAACGTCAGGCCGAGCGCCGTCGAGCCCGGCCGCTTCTTCGCGAATCCCACGCGATCGAGGTCCACGTTCAGGCACTCTTTCGCCTTCGTCCACGGGATCCCGCCAAAGTCAGGTGACACACCCGTCGCGGGCGTGCTGCCGTCCCGACCGCGAATCGACGTGAAGACGTGACCCTGTTTCGACATCAGGGCGCGCTCTCCGCAACCGCGTTGAACGCCGTGGCCGCCGCCTGTGCCGCCTGCACCAGCGCCGCGAAACTCGTGGACCCAGTCGTGCCAGCCGATGACATGCCCAACGCGCGCCCGAGGCACGCCTCTGCAAAACTGAAATAGCTATAGAGCAGCAGCATCCCCCTGTTGACCATCTGCGCGTTCGGCGCATTGCTGCGCCCAGCGAGCCGTTCGCCAGGCAAGAGCACCAGCGCCGCCGCATCGGCTGGTGAGACGTGCATTGGTGGCGTGCCAGACCCGATGCCACCGGCGATCCGGTGATAGTTCGGAAAGGGATTCGGCGGCTTGTTCGTCAGGTGCTCGATGAAATACTCCATCGTCCGGCCGTCATCCGTGGCCAGCGCGATCGTCCGCATCTTCCAGATCTGACCCGCAGGCACCGGCTCACCGAAGACATGCGCCGAGTTCGCGTTGGGCGGATACGTGCCTGGATTGGCCGCGTCGTTGCTCCAGAGCGTTTGGCCCCAGCCGTAGACCGGCACGCACTCCTGCGCCCCTGCCGGCGCCGGCAGACAGACCGCGATGAGCAACAGCAGTCGGCGCATTAGGTACCAGCCGGAAACCAAGCGCCCAAAGCCGAGTACTCATGCAGCCGTGGCGTCCATGTCGGCCGCCAGTCGGGATGCCCCACAAGGAACGTCTGAAGCGCCGCGTCGCCTTCCTTTACCTGTGACTGCAACATCTGCCAGCGGTTCGGGTCGTCGGACTTCCGCAGCTCGCGCAGTTCCGCCATGTCGACCACGAGATCCTCAAAGTCCACCGGCAGGAGGAATTCATCGGTGTCGTTCGCCATCTCGGGAATCGACCGCAGGACATCGGCGGTGTACGTCACGACCGCTGCCGGCGTGTTGTAGAGCTGAAACGTGGTGAACTTGGGCGCCACGTCACCAATGGCGATCCTCGACAGTTCCGTGCCACCCGTCGCGTCTTCGTGCAAGGTGACGATGCCGACCGCCGCCGCCGAGAGATAGAACTTCGTGATGTGGATGAAATTGGTAATCGTGGACGAGAGCGTGATCGCCGTCGTGCCAGTCATCGAGACGGACGCTGTGCGGTAGTACCCACCCGTGATGAACCCTTCGATGTACGCGGTGTTCGTATCGCTCGCGCTGGTCGAATCGACAAAGATTTCCGAGGCGTCCGATGGCTGCGTATGCACCGACGACAGGCCGCGCGGAATCCACGCCCACGGGGTGCCAGTCGTGGGATCTGGTGCCATCGCATCCAGCCAGTCGGGTGTCTGGTACACCATCCGCCGATCGTTGGTCGTCTCCGTGATGCGGTTGATGCGCGCAATCCCCTGCTCCGGCAAGGCGTACAGCTTCTGGCTCGCGACACTGGCGAACGTGATCACGCCGTAGCGCAGCGACTCGCGGCCAGGCTTGCGCAGAATCGCCCGGTGCGCCTCGTTCAGCGTTTCCTTGTAGCGCGTGGCGGTGGCGGTGTTCAGCGTGGAGTCTTTCGCCCCACGCCTCCGAGCCAGCCGCTGCTGCGCGTTCAGGAATGTCACGCCGACACCAGCGCCTGCTTCGCCAGCTCATTCGCCATCGCGACAATCGACGGCATCGTGAGATTCAGGTTGCGCTCGAACCGCGCATCGCCGGGATTCTGTCCGGGTGCCACGTACGGCGCGATGGTCAGCCGAGACATGCGCCCCACCGCATCGGCCTTCGGCAGCACGCACACCAGCATCGTGGAGCCGTCGTTCTTGGTAATGGTCGCCTTCGCGATGGGCTGAATCGCGTTCAGCGCGTCCACTTCTTCCTTGGTCAGCGGCGAATCGTTGTAGTTGATCGAGCCGAAGTACATCTCGCACTTCAGCGTCGAGGCCCACGGCTCGCCATTCCCTTGCAGGAAGATGCTGTTCGTGACGTAGTTCGGGTTTTCCTTCGGTGCCGTGCGCTGGTTCTGGATCTCGGCGTTCTTCGCCTGCTGTTCGAGAATCGACAACATGCGCTCGGCCGTCGAGAGCTTGTCGATTTCCTTGAGATCCACGTCGCTGTAACGAGACATGCTCACACTCCTACTGATTCAGGGGCATACGTAGGTGCCCCGATTTCATAGCCGTAGACCTTCTCCGGCTCGCGATAGCACGAGGGCCCCTCGATCACGAGGTCCACGCCAGCGCCCTGCGCCCGGCCGATCCAATACGCAATTCCCTTGTGTGAGTACTGGAAGCTCGATTCGAACCGTGTGCCGATCCCGTTGAGCACGATCCGCTGGAATCCCTCCATCAGCGCGAGCCCGATCATCCAATCGACGCTGACCGTGAACCGCGTGCTGCCACCGAAGAACGCCTGCACCGCCTCGCGAGGGAACCGCGCCGAGTCGGGCACGTCGGGATGTGTCTCCAGCAGATAGATCGGTTTCCCGCCGCGCTGACGGGTGTACCAGTCCCACGCCTCTGGACGCTTCGCGCGGATGCCCTTGTGAAAGTCAGTCGGCTCAACAGGATGCAGATCGAACCAGCGATCCCAATCGGTCAGCGACTCCCGCCAGTAGAACGTGTTGCAGCGGGTCACGCCCCAAAGCTCCGCGTGCGGCCATCGCGCCTTCGGTGAGAGGTGGCCGATGCGCCGGCCGGTGATGATGACCGTTCGCACGCCATCGTCGGCCTTCGGGTTCGGCCCGAGGTCAGTCTGGATGTCGCCCGTGTATGCGAGATCGCTGAACCGCGTGTCCCACGTCCGCATCTTGATCTTCATGCGTGGGCCAACGCTTCCCACCGACGCAGCGCCGCGTCCGGTGACTCCATCTCGCCAGCAACTAACCCCTTGGGCGGGAGCTTGTGCGTGAAGTTCTCGGCGGGCCGCAGGCGTTCAGCCCGCACCGTGCCGTCTTTCTGCGTCGTCGCAACCGCCTGCTCGGCGATCAACTTGGCCGCGTACTTCGCGGGCGTGCTGTGCGACTCGAGCCCGTAGACTTCTGCCGGCGTGTTGAAGGTCGGATGCCCTTCTGGCATCACGATCTGCACACCCTTGCCGGCCGCCACGCCGAGCCAGAACTTGAACGCCAACAACTGTTCGTCCCGCTTGTCCCCGTCACCGACAGGGGCGGTGTACTGCACGCCGAACAATCCGAGATGCGTCACACCTTCCGAGAGCGCCAACGCGATCATGAAGTCCGCCTGCGACCCGAAGTGCAGACGACCGATCATCGCGCGACACTCGCCGAAGATGCGCTCACGCGGATACCGCACCGACGACGGGATGTCGGCGTGCTTCTCCAGCATGTACAACGGATACGGGCACCGCTGGAGCCATTGCAGATAGGTGGGCCACTTCGGTTTCTTGTGCTCGCGCCACACCAGCTCAGGGTGCATTTCAAAGACGCGCGTGATGCGCTTACACCGATTGACCGAGATCGAATGTGTCCAGATTTCCCACGTATGGTCGTACCACGGGGCGTGCTCGATGGTTTCCGCGCTCCCGACGAGCGCAATCTTTCTGAGCCGACCGAGTCCGGTCAGCGGAACGGGCGGGGGAGGGGGCATAAAGCCCCCATCCCCTCGCTTGAGCACTAACGGAGTCGCTTTACGTGTCATGCAGTGACGCGATCTGCGGCTTGTTGAGGGTGTACGGGTAGTTCAACCACACGCTGAATCCGATCTGCACCGTGGATGTCCCCGACGCAGATACGAACGACGTGGCATACAGGCTCGAGGTCGCCCCCGAGTCGGCCGCATTCACGGCATACGCGCCGAAGATGACCACCGATGCCTCGTCCGAGTCGTTGAAGCCAGCGAACGCCGCGAGGTCGCATACGGCAACCGCCGCACCCAGCACTTTGCTGGACGCCACGTTCGACGTGCCGGCCGCCCCGGCATACAACCCGTAAATCTGGGCGTACGCCTTGGTGTCCGACGCGCTGACCGCCGCCGTGATCACGCCCACGCGAGCCGTCGCCGCGTTGGCGTCGATGAACCGCGTGGCCAGATTCGCCTCGTCGATGTACACCGGCTCACCCGCCACGAACGCCGACTGACAATCGACGACGACGAACACCTTGTCGCCGATTGCTGTCGTCCAGAGTGATCCGAGTGCCGGATCCGCTACGGACGTGCCCACCGTCTCAGACGTCGGGAACGGAGCCGCATAACCGCCAAGACCGCGAAGATTTGCCATGGTGTCTGCTCCTTTCCTTAGCTGATGGTGGTGATCGCGCCGAGGTGGCGCGGGTTGGTCATGAAGAGATTCGCCTTGGTCTCGATCTTGAAGACCTCGGAGAACTGATTCGCGGGGTTGACGGACGGATAGCCCTTGTTCCAGTAGCCGTTCAGGTACCCGAGCTTCAGGTAATTCGAGTTCAGCGCGTAGCCCGTCGCCGATGCGCAGTCACCGTCGTAGCTGACCACTGCGCCCTTGAACTTCAGGACTTCGTTCTTGAACCCGCCATCCCCCACGCTCTTGTCGTTGAACCGCTCGTTGGCGACGAGCAGCGACTCGTAGCCCGCGAAATCGGTCGAGGTGAACGTGAACCACTCCGGGTGATCGGTGGAGTAGCCGTTGCTGCACGCGCTGTAGATGGTCCGCATCGCCGCGCGCAGGTTGTCGTAGGCCGTCGCCGTCTGCGTGCCCGCGGTCGTCTGGTTGCGCCAGAACGAATACGTCACACGCGAGATCGATCCGGGCGATCCCGACGTCGGGGTGCCAGCGACGAGCAACTGCAACCCACCGAGCTGCAGCGATCCGGTGCCGGTGCCGTCCGAGTGGACGCCGACCGACAACTGATCCAACATCGACTTCTTCAGGTTCTCCAGCGTCGCGGGCTCGAGGTCGATCTTTTTCTGCCCGCCCTGGTTCTCGGCCTGGTCCTGGGTCGAGAGCACGGCGTGACCGCCGTACATCTTCCAGGGGAAGTCGAACTGATCGAAGACATCGATGTGCTGAATCGTCATCGTCCCGTAGGGCGACATCGGTTCAACGGTGCTGTTGAGGGCGTACTCGATCGGCCCCTGAATGGAGGTGCCGCCGTCGAAGCCCTTGAACGCCTTACCGCTCTTGAGGCGGTCGAGCGTCCAGTACTGGGGGAAAATCTGGTCGTACGGCGTCTTGCCCACGTATGCGGGCCATGCCACCGCCAGACGTTGCCCCACGGTCACTGTGGCCATGTGCTAGTCCTCAGCCCCCCAGCACCGCGGCCGCGTGCGCCAGTGCGGCGTACGCGTCACCGATGGTCTGTTTGGGGACCGATGCAGAGGCTGCGGCAGGGTTTGCGGCCCCGGCGACAGCTTGCTGTTGCAACTTGGTCAGCACTTGCGCCTCGGTCTGTTGCTGCTCGGCGGGCAGGACCTTGTCCCGGCGCACTTCACTCCACGCGTACTTGATCGCAATCGCTGCGGTCTTCGGCGAGAGCGCCAACTGTGTGAGCATGGGATCGGCGTCGATCACCCTCCACACATCCGGCATGTGCGCCTTGAACTTCGGATCGGCAGCCTGTAACGCGGTCACGATCTGATTCGTCGTGGCGCTGTAGGTCGCCGTTGCCTTCTCCTGCGCGAGTTCCTGCGCGGTCTGTTGCAATGGCGCGATCTCCTTGCGGATTTCGCTCATCCACTGCTTCTTCAACCACGCCTCGCGCTGGGCCTGTCGTTCAGCCGAATAAATCGGCCGCGTGCCCACGGTGTTCCCGTTGGCATCCTTGACAGGCAGCTCGAAGTCCGGTTCGGGCTCGGTGTCTTGCGATTCGGCCTGCCGCTGTTGCTGTTGTGCCGCCAATGACTGGATGGCACTGAGCGCCTGCGGATTCGACCGGATGCGCGCGATGGCCTGCGGATCCCCATTGAGGGCCGCCCGCCACACCAGCAACCCCGCGCGCTCGTTCGCGTCGATGCTGCTGAAGTCCTTTGCCCACTGGTACTGCTGCTCGACTTCTTGGCGAACCCGCGCCTCCGTCTCTTCGGCGGTCTTCTTGCGCAGGCTTTCCTTGATGTCTTGCCACCGCCACTCTGGCGGCTCGCCTTGCGGCTTCTCCGAGGTATCCGTGCTGACAGGAACCTGCGCGGGATCCGTGGACTGTGCCGGCGTTGTCGCATCCGGAGCGGCGATCGCAGTCGGGGTTTCCGTAACAGGGCTGGCGGTTGACGAATCCGCCCAGGCGAGTGCCGCACTGGCATCACCAATCGTTGTCGTCGGTGTCGCTGTCGTTTGCGACTGTGTCGGCGTCGCGCCCGAAGTCTCTTCCATCACGTCCTACTGCCGCTGTGTCGTCGCGGCGCACGTCCGAAAATGCGAGCAGAAAAGCAAAAGGGCCACCGACCAACGACGCGGTTAGCGTCATCAGTCAGCGGCCCTTCGCTGATCTGCCCTTGTCGGCTCTGGAACCCGTGGGCTACGGGTGTTCGGGAGCTACCCTATCCAGACCGTGCAACCTAATTAATAGTCGCTGTGATACATCTCCACCGGCAACATCACCAAGTCAGACGCCCGCACCCATGCAAGCGTCCTAGCCATGCGTTCATTGCTCACGCGGATCGGCCATGTGTGCTCGATCGGCATGCCGTCTTCCACGTACGTGGATCTCACGCGCTGTTTCTTGCGCGGAGGCTGCCGAACAAAGGGCTCCCGAGGGACGACCGTTTTGAACGGCACGGCGTACCACGTCGGAATACACGTCGGGATCGCTGGCACAGAGACCGGCACAATTTCCGCGCGCGGCACTGGAGTCACGACCTGGGTGAAGTATCGCCCCCAGATCGGCTCGCATGTCGCGCACAGTTCCTTCGGCGCCGGAGTGCCGCATGTGTAGCAGTGCATTCAGCACTTCTTCTTGCCCTTGCCGCCGCTTTTCTTCACCGCGTGTCTCCGAGTCCAGCCAGCACGTCATCGGGATGCCACACGCCAACCACGGTGCGACACCCTTCGCACTCCCACATCTCCAACGTGCCCTTCGACAGCGACAGGGCCTCTTTTCGGACGAACTGCGGAGGCTTGATGTCCATCTTCTTCGGGCACGCTGAGTGAAACAACTCCACTATCGCGTGTCTCCCAGTCCCGCGCGCCGCACCTTGCGCACGAGCGGCGATCCCGTCGCCGTGGTCGCCGGACTGCCGAACACCTGATACGTCAATGTGTCCACATCGGCCACCGACAACACGCGGAACGTGCCGTTGTATTCCTTCTGCACGCAGCCGCTCACACGCACGAAGTCGCCGACCACCATCCCGTGCGCGGTCGCCGTCACCGTCGCGGTGAGGCTGCTCCGCGAAATCGACGCGGATGTGGTCCCGTCGTACGCGCCGGTTTCAATCGGCGGATCCGGGGCTGGCGAGTGGACCTGATTCACGAGGTTCTCTCGGCCTGCGCGACTGCCCACTGCGCGATTGTCTCGACCGACTCGGGCGTTGCCGTGAACGTAAGCCATCTCAATGCACTCCCGGATTCCGCAGCACGCGCCGCGTACACAAACACTCCATGACCCATTGCGTATCGGTGACGGCGTTGTTGCACACGGGTGGCTGCTGACACCGTGGACAAATCACCGCCAATTCCAGTTGGCGAAAGGCATCATCAGCGAAGGCCGCGAACTTCGCCAGCCGCGGCTCGGTGATCCGAATCTCGCGCTTCGTCGCCGGCTGTCCGTTGGGGGCCAGAATCACACTCATCGTTCGCCTCGCACGCGCGTCACGCCCACCTCGGTGGCCGGCACGAATCGCTCGATCCACGTCTGCGGCTCGGCATCGTGGCCGCCCTGTCCACCGATGCGCTCCAGCATCTGCCGCGCGCCGTCGAGTGTCTCGCGCGTGATGCCTGACCAGCGCGTCGTGTGCGGGCTCTTGTCGGTGCCTGGTACGGGCTGATGACGGACAAATTCCTCAATGCCGTGGGTACGCATATACTGCGCCTTCTCTCGCGGTGAGTAAAATGTCTGGGGCTCGTGCGCCATGTTCTCGAAGGTCTTGCCCCCAGCCCACGTCACATCAGCCGCGAACGCGCGACGATGGCGCAACGGTTCCATTGGGCACAGGTTCACGCCGTGCTCGCCTCGCTCCGCATCACGTCCGCATCGATCGCATGTCATGCGCCGTACCATCTGCGTTGTGGGGCGCTCGACGCTGGCGCACCGCAATTCTCGCAATTGTCATACGCCTGCGTCGTTGACGCGCAGTACTCGCACTTCCGCTTGTATGCGCGCCTGGGCGCGGCTCCAGCCGTACTGCACGACCAATTGAGATCGTCTTCGTATTCGTTCAACAGTTGTATTTCTGCCTTCGTCACGCGACCCTGCCCACGCCTTCCAGCCCGCCCGTCCTGTCAGAGCTTCTTTTGTCGATCCGCTCGGTCTTGCTCGCGGGGCCGCCGTGCTCTGGTGACTGGCTCGCCTGCTGCTGCTCCAGTTCCTGCATGCCCTGATTCACCGTGGCCTGCACCATCAGCGCGTCCTTGAGTTCCTGCGGGAAGATATACCCGTCCTGCTCCCACATCGTGATGGCGACTTGCATCGGGACAGGCTGCGCCTGATCGAGTGAGAGACTGAACGAGGTCTTCGGCGGTTCCGGCTTCTCTTTCACCGCGTCCTGCGGGACCATCTTGCCGGCGTCGTAGCCGAGCGCCGTCACCACCGACCGCGTCAGTTCGGCCGCGTTGATCAGCGGATCCTTGCGAATCAGGTTGTACTCGTTGACCTTCTGCGTGCGGTACTCGTCGGCGTCCACGTACCGGCCGGAGTCCGGCTGAATCTTGTACGCGTACTTGCCGGGAAGGGCTCGCCACTGCTGCCAGAGCGCCGCGCCTTGGATGCCGAGAATCTTGGTCAGTTCCTGCGGCGTCATCGTGCGTTGCACAATCGCGTCGAACTTCCGAATCAGCCGCACGACATACTCGCGGACGCGGTCCTCGTCTGTTCTCGCTCGAGCACCGGAGTTGCCCTGCACGAGTCGCGCTTCGGTAGCCGTGGTCTTGCCCTGCTTGAACTGGCCGCGCTGATTGGCTGAAGAGCCCATCGCGTTGTCCCAGTCGTGCTGGATGATTTCCTGCGCGGTGTAGTTGTCGCGCGGCTCGGTCCCCGCCTGCGCAATGGCGATCACTCGCTGCGTGCCGCCCTCGCCAATGTGCTCTGATGGGACCGCAATCGGTCCATCGTTGATGGCGATCTTCTCGATGAGCGGTTGCCCGAGCGCATCGCTCACTAGCGTGACCGGACGACGGCCGCGGCGATTCCGCATCAGGCCAGTGCGGAACTTCGTCAACTCCACCGACAGCCGCTCGCCGATCACGAGATCGCTCGGGACATGCGCGGTGTCCGGCATGTCGCGCAAGGTATCGACGTGAATCGGGTTGCCGATCATCGAGTCGTCCGTCAGCGACCCCTGCGGGTCCAGCGACTGGTACGGGGAATCGACGTGCCACGCTGGCACCTCGGACGACTTCACGAGAATCAGGCAACGATACAAGTCGGGGTTGAACACCGCTGGATCGTAGAGGCTCGCCTTGTACCAAATCTCGGTGAACTCGACTTGCGGATCGATCGCGTCCTTGTCCATCGAGCCGCTGCCGTCGTCGTAATACAACTCGGATGGGTCGTAGCTGGTCCCCCCATAGCCATCGGGCAAGGTCCAGCCGAGACGCTTGGCGGTGGGAACCGGGATGCAGCCACGCACCGCAAGCCACGGCGCCTTGTCGAAGTCGGTATCGCGGAAATCGGACGGAATGACGAGCCGCTTGAACGAGACGGACTCAACATACCGCCGCGACCAGATCGGGACATTGACGGTGACTGTCTCCGGCGGCATCCCGAGCATGCCCGGCCGTGTCGTCGTCGTCGGCAGCGTGACCTGCTCGTGACCGAGCTTGAGAATGATGAACCCGCCACCCGCGAGCGTATCGACCAGCGTCTTGTGCAGCGCGCGCTTCGCATGCGCCGCCTCGGGGCCGAGCAGATGATTCAACACCTTCTCGCGCAACGGCAGCACCAGATGCGCGGGGATCTGCGGGTCTTGCGGGTCCACCGGCAGCAGGTTGATTTCCGGCGTGCGGTGGTACAACTGCGCCTTGCGCCCTTCGACGTGCGAGTAATCCAGCAGCGGATCGAACTCGTCCACCCCAGGTGCCGGAGTCAGCGCCATCGCGTACCGCTTCATCGAGCGTTCGGCCTGCGGGTGATAGAGCTTGTCCTTGGCAATCCCGCGGTCCACGCGCGTGCGGAACTGCTCCAAGACTTCCGGCGTCATCGGACGGGCCTGGCCTGGCATCCACGGAGCCGTGGGTGGCGTGGCGGCTGGAGCCTCAGCGGGTGATGGTGCGCCGTAGGACGGGGGCACTGGTGTGCTCACTTCGCGGCCTCAGCCTCGGCCAATGCACGTCCGAACGCGCGGCCGTCCTTGGGTGTGCCACACGAGGCGATGATGGTGTCCGTCTCTTGAACCAGGGCCACGTACTCGTAGACGTTATTGTCCCAGTCCATCGCACGCACGCCTGGATGCTCTGTCTGCACGTCGCGCACGAACTCGCCATCCTTGAACAGCCGGATCGTGTACATCCTCATGCGCCCTTCACCCGAACCATTGGCGGATTGTGCGAGAAGAACGCCGTGAGGACCCACGTCCCGCCCACTGTCGTATTGTCAATGGACATCGCCGTCACCGGCTGTGGGGTCCGTCCACCCCACAGGTCCGCATTGTCGGTCGCCGCCTCAATCGCGTAATCCGCCAAAATGCTGCCGCTCCCCGGTGTCGCATTGTCCCGCACGATGAAACTCTGCGCCGCCGTCAACCCCGTGCCGCGAAACGTCAGGCCCACGAGCATCGGGAACGTCCTCGTCCGCGCCAGCGTGCGCCGCGCCGTGCATCCTCACTCGGGAACACCACGACCGCATCGGTCGCCACGAACGGATCCGGCAGCGACTGGTTCTCATCCTCGCGTAACGTCTTCGCGCCACGCGACATCAGGGCCAGCCCGATCGCCATCAGGAGCAGACAGCCCGCGAGCAGCCACAGCGCCACCGTCACGCGGGCACCGTTCCGCCATCACCTGGCGCGTACGCGTCGATAATGTGCAGCATCAGCGTGCGCTCACGCGCCGTCATGGCCTCGTCCGCTTGCGCCATCAACAGCGCACTCCGGAGGCTGCGTCGCTCATCCCTCGCGCGCACGCGCACGCGCTCCAACCACGGCACCCACTTGGCTATGAAATCAGCTTCAGTCACGCGATCACCTGTGTCTGCCTGCGCATCTGCTGCTCCTGCCACTTCGTCTCGAATCCCCACGTCCCCGGCCCAGGCTCCGTACTCTTGTGAATCCGCGTGGGACTCGGGCGGCTCATCGCGCCGTACCGGATGCTCTCGAGGCCATGCACTTGGGGAAACGCCTTCTCGTCAATCTCGTCGAGGTCCAGCGGATCGCTCGGCGCGTTCGGCAACGTGCGCCTGGCATACGTGCAGCTCGGGTGAAACACCAGCCACGGCGATCCCCAGCCCGTGGGCCTCAAGAGTTCATGCACCCGATACCACCCCGGTTTCCGCGATTGATCGGCGGCACGCACCGGCAGCCCGAAATGCCGCAGGGTTTCGTCCACCGTCTCCCCGTGTGGCGTCCGGAGGCCGTGATGGGTTCTCGTGTCGCCACCGACCACGACATACCGCGCCCGCGTCCACCCGACCTCGTCGCGTGTGATCCGCCACCACTCCTTCGCGAAGTCATCCGCCCAGATCCCGGAGTCCTTCCACTCGCGGCGGATGTAATACCGGCCATCCGGTAAACACACCCACCAGTAGCAGACGAACGGATCGTTGAATCCCCAGTCGAGCGAACAGAACCCCTCGGTTCCAGGCGGGACATCAATCACCTGCACATGGTAGGGATTCCCCTCGAGGTCGTTCTCGCGCCACTCGGAGAAGAACTGGCCCTCGAAGACATTCTCATCGCCCCACCGCAACTGCCGGTACCGCGCCTCACCCAACACCGCCAAGGACTCTTCGTAGTCCTCGTCTCGATACGGGTTGTCCGTCAGCAGCCGCTTCTGATAGACCCACTTCTCTGGCTTGTAGTACTTCTTCAGCGCCGGGAACTGCTCGTAATCCGGTGTCTTGTTGACGAATAAATCCTTCAGCACCGGCCATGCTGGCCCACCGGGATTCGTGCCCACATTGAACCGCGCCCCGCCCGCCCTCTTCACCGCGGGCTTACTGGTTCTCGCGCGGGTGCTCAGCTCGAGCAAGTGCTTCGGGTTGAACGTCGAGCCCTCGTCGGCGGAAATCTCGTCATACTCGGTCGAGAGCCAGCGAGACAACGCCACCTCGTCGTCCAAGTGCCCCGCTTCAATCAGCGACCGCGGCCCGTTCGGATGCTGGAACTCCACCATGTACGAGGACGGGTAATACACCCCGCCCAACATCGGCACGTCCATCGCCAGACGGCGCAACTGCGACCGCTCCAATTCCCCGTAGGTCCGGCGCAGAATCAACCCCTCATAGCCGGGAATCGTCGCCGCCTTCCGCAACATCCCCCACCGGAGGTCGTGACTCTTACTCCCACCCGCCGCCCCTCCGATCATCCGGTTCTTCGCCGGACACAACTCGTAATCGACGCCATGACTCGTCGGCACATACAACCAGCGAATCGCGCCGGTCTTGTCGTCCCGCACCGACACCGCGCAACTCGCCTGCGCCGCCTGACACGCCTCCGTCAGGCACCACCACGCCCCCTCCGCCCACACATACGGACGCTCGCACCACCCGCACGGCCCCCCAGGCCCAATCGGATCCTCCGCGACTGACGGCAACGCCGGACGAGACTTGCTCGAAGCCGATCGCCCCACCTACGTCACGTCCACAGACGGCGAACGCGGGGCCGGATGATGCTCCACGGGCGGAATCGCCTGCACCGGCGCCAACTCCCGCACCGCCTGCACCCGGTTCACGTTCACCCACCACTCCGAAATGGCCTCACTCCCAGCCGCACTGACCACCACCCGCAACCAGCCGTCTTTCCCCACCGCCAAGACCAACCAGGCTTCCTCGTAACAGAACTGACTCTGGCAGGCGTAGGCGACGTGATACTGCTTCCCCACCGCGAACACAGGCGAGCCGGTGCGCTTCTCTTGGGCATCAAGCGCCACCGACAACAACACGCACGCGATCCACACGAGCAGGACTATCGCTCCAACGCGAGCCATCAGGACTCCCCCACGACGGACACCCAGTCGTAGTCGCACGCCTCACAGCGGCCACCGTCGAGCGCGTCTGCCTCCACCGGCCGGCGACACAGCGGGCAATACCTCCGCACGTAGTAGGCGTACCGCCACGCCGTCACCCACACCTGCGCATCACCAGTGAGCAGCGTCATCAGGACTCCCCCACCATGCTCTCCGGATGCCCCACCCCAGTATTCAACCTCAGCCGTAGCGGAATCTCCGGTACCACACGGTGGGAGGGTGCCATTTGTCCTAAGGATTTCTCGCGCCTGCTAATTTCTTCGCAGACCATCTCAGACAGCTTTAACCTCATCAGTTCGTAGCCGTCACTCTCACCAGCGAGACGCGGACTCTCACACACACCGTTTCGTCCTGTCTCGCGCTCGCCGCCGCGATGTCACTGTCAGTGTAAGACGAACATACAGCGAAACCGCTCATCTGTAAAACCCCCACCCCAGGGACCACCCAGATCGCCGGGTTGAGTTGGAGCCCGACTCGGGGTGCGGGGCCCCCCGTGCATTCCAGTGCCGCACTGACGGGGGCCGCCTGGCCCTGCGATTTCATTGGCATTTCCGCGTCAGTTAACATAATCACTGCTATGCGACGCTAACCCTTGCTGTCTCTAGTACTTAGCCTGTGCAAACCATCGCTAACTGAAGGCGAAAGTGTCGAGGCTGATGGCGAAACGCTGGACAGCTGCGATCCCCTACCCGTCTCGAGCGCAGGGTGAGTGCTCGGCATGGTTGTGGGCGGTGTCTGGCTCACGGTAATCACTGGACGCGGTTGTTCGGTGTTGCCTGGGATCGCGACGATGATGGTCAGTCCGCCCTGTGCGCCTGCGTGGGTTTGTGGCCTGAGGTCTGGGTAGGCGGCCTCGAGCAATTCTCTCGCGGGTCTGTGATCGCCACGTTCTGCGGCGACTTTGCGGGCCTTGCGCCAATCGGCGATGGTTTCGTCGGTTTGGCCTCTGAGCTGTCTGGCGACGGATTCAGCCGTGCCGGCGAATTGTTTCAGGGTGTTGCTGACCGTGGCTTGCGAACAGTTGACGACCTGCGCGATCTCGGTCTGCTTGTAGCCGCCATCGTGCAACTCGAGCACGGTCCTTATATCGGCCGCGGACAATCGCTTGGATCTAGATGTCGCGACGGCTGTCTCGGTATCAGTTGCGAGCGCCTGTTCGGTGCTCATGCGTACCACTTCGGAACGGCAACATACGCCGCGGCGATTTCTGGATCGGCAATCAATCGCAGGAGCAATTGGTCGGCGTAGCTATGGGCATTCTCGATGTCGCCGAGGCCGTCAGGGCCAGCCATCCGGCGCAACTCTGACAGCGCCTCATCGCGCGTAATGAGCTTGGCTGCAGCCGTGAGAATGGCCTCTTCGTACGCGGTGTCGCTCATGCCGGCCCCATCGCCTTCGCGTACGCCTCGGGATCGTGCTGGCGCATCCACCGCAATTCCGCGAGTCTTCGCTTGAATCGCTGCTCTATGAGCTCCGCCTTGTCGTCCTGAAAATTGGGCATGTACGGACGATCAGCCGCAGGCACCACGCGCGCGGCGCGCTTGTCGGTGCTGTACGTGCGAGTGGTGTCGATTTGGGGTGCGGCGCGTCTCGCCACACGGCCATTGTGCGCTCACCTATCTAAATAGGGTAGAGCCGAAATTATACGGTGGGAAAAAGTGTACGTGTTTCCAGTGGAACTACGCTGCGGCGGTAGCTCTCTTGGACGACGGCCATTCCTGGGCATGTGACGCGATGAACTCTCGCAACGTGACATGGTCAAGGAACCACTCGCCGCGATGGCGATACTCGGCGAAGGTTCTATGCGCGTCCTTCTCGATCGCCGTCAGGTGCGAGGCATCGTCGGCTGGAATCCACCCGAGCGGGACCACGTCATACGGCGTCGATGTCTGGATGGTTCCGTACCGCGTGCAAACGTCTGCGGCCTTGCCAATTTTGATGAACTCCCCGCAGGCCAAAAAATAGACGCCCCTCTTATGCCTGGTGACTGGTGCGCCCACAGACAAGCCAGACTTGGCAACCCTAATGCGAAAGTGCCCCCCATCCCCTCGCCGATCCACGTCCAAGTGGCCGCGCCGAATCCAGTCGCGAACGGTCCTCGGGGTCACCCGCATCATGGCCGCGTACTCCTTGACGGTCAGCAGCTCGAAAATGTGATCGTTCATCGAAGTAGCCCGAATAGAAGACCGGCAAACGCGAGCACGCCGAACATGGACAGCAAGGCGATGACCCAGATCGGCGTGTCGTCTCGATCTTGTTCGTATTTCTTCCGATACATGCGTTCTTCTGGTCCCATCGTTCCTCCCTTGGGTGGGCCGTCAGCGTCGAGATCGGCGTGAGTCACGAGGAAGACTCTCCCGCGCGTGGTCGGCCTTCAGCCACGGCGTCAGAACCTTGGGGATCTACCGCAGCGACCGACTGTGGCAACACGTAGCGATAGCTAACCGCCGACGTTCCGAGCCTGGTTATGACTCGGCGCTTGCACGCCAAAATGCACGCGCCCTGTAGTGCGAGCTTTTTCTTGTGTGGCTCGACGCCGAGAATGTCGTTGATAATCTCTGACAAGCGCATCGGCTCGCCGCGCGCGGAGAGGGACGCCACAATCTCGCGCTCCCACTTGCGCGGCTTCCCCGCTGTTGGATGCTCTGTGCGCTTCAATGTTTCTTCAATGGTGTCGGCAATCTCGTGATGGGCGTCGGCATACCCACCAGCGTACGTTTGGCCTTCACCGCCGCATCTCCGGAGGTCGTGCATCAACTGTAGTATTTCTTCCCGTAGCGTCGCCACGAATCACCCCTCGTTTCCATTGCGGTAGATCCCCATTGCGCCGCAGCCGCTTCTCGGTGATGGCGAAATAACGATCGGCTATCGCCTGGCGTTGCTCGCGTGTGCCTCTTCCGGTCTTGACGGGCCTTCCCTCGGCCATTCGATCCTGGCGCCACAGTTTCTCGTACGTGCTGCGACACGGCCGACACTGGAACGTGTGTCTCCTCTCTTGGTACGCAGTGGGCGTGCCCTCTGCGCCACATGTCCGACACTTGGCCATCATTCCTCGTTCACCGTCGAGACAGCGCCGACTGACTGAAACGCACCGAACGTCCGTGTTCTTGTGTTCTCCGCGTCGGGCAGCGTTGGGACAGCATTCACGCCCTGAGCCTCACCGGCCGATGGCGACTCGGTAATCAGCGCGGCAACAAGCGACTTCACTGATTCTGGTGACAAGCGCTTACGCGTCGCTCCAGCGAACGCCTTGAGCGCGTCAGACCACCCGCGAGCGTACTCATCGCTTGGGCTGGTCGATGGTTCGCGCGAGATAGCCATCTTACACGCGGCATTGTGGACACCCGTAATCGCGGCGTGACATGTACAAATCAGTCGTGTTCTCGCCACCATACCTCCCTCCAGTACCCGACATGGTTAGCTAGGCTATCGTGCAACTCTTTCTCACCGCGTAGCACGCGGGATAGATGCCCTGCTGACACTTTAAAGATTCTGGCCGCGCTACGCACGCCACCAAGGCGTTTAACTGCACCGCGTAAATCTTCAAGCACGTCATTTGTAGTCGTGAGATGAGGCGCCCTCATTCGGCCTCCATTTATAGCGACCCCTTCGGGGACCGCCATGTATTTGAGCCGTCCACTTCTTCAAGGGTCCGCACGTTCACAGGCAACCAGCCTGACGCACGCAATTGGCGCACCCAACACTCGACGTCCTGATAACCACAATCCTTCCCCGCGGTCGCATCCGGCGTTGGAACCGGCCGCGTCGAGTCAATGCGCGCCTGATCTTCTTCCGTTTGCGGTCGGGGGATCGCCGCAAGGGCAGATTCAACAAAGCGCAAGTCGCGCAGCACCACCGTCAGCAGCGCATTTTCGGCCGCTACGACCTCGTTAGATACGATTTCGCCATTGAACGAGCGCGGTGTTTGCCGTTGATACGACTCGTATCGCTCCACCAGCAACCTCACCGCTGTCAGTGCGTCACTCATCGATCTCGAGCCTCCGTGATGTGCGCTTCCGCGTCGAGGATGCGCCTTCCGATCCACTCTGAGATTTGCGGGACGATCGCGTTCCCCAGTCCCTTAAGGCGGTCCACTCGGTTGGGTATCCCATGAGCCACTCGACCCACGTCGGGCTCAGGAGCCCACCGACCACCCAAGGCAGCGTCTTGCCCATCGTCATCGCATCGCGCGCCGCCCGGAATTCCGGTGAACACGAGTCGCTCTTGTAGTCCCTGGCTGTTGGGGTCGGCCAGTACCGAGCGTGCTTCGGATCGTCCCGATACAGCCCACGAACGCGAATGTCCAGCGCCGTCAGTCCCGGTCGGTGGCTCTCCGCAAAGCCGTACGCTCGCGGGGTAGGCCACGATCCAGACGCGATCTCTCCGGTGAGGGGCGCCAACGGCTGACGCTGGTATGCAATCCCACTCCGCGTCATACCCGCTCGCGGCCAGGTCTCCGAGAACAACGCCAAGCCCCCGTCCAAGCAACGCTGCGACGTTCTCCACGAGGACGTACCGGGGTCGAAGCTCGCGAATGAGTCGGAGGTATTCGGACCAGAGTCCGCTGCGCTCTCCGGCCAGCCCAGCGCCTTTGCCGGCCACGCTGATGTCCTGGCAGGGGAATCCTCCGCAGATGACATCAACGCGCTCAAGTTCGGCTCCAACGGTTCGGACATCCTCGTAGCGCCTCACATGGGGCCAGTGCTTCTCTAGCACCGCCCGACAAAATGGATCGATCTCGACCTGCCACTTAATCTCGAACCCCGCGCGCTCAAGACCAAGGTCAAACCCGCCGATGCCCGCGAACAAGCTGCCAACGGTCAGCGCCCACCCGCTCATCGCTTGCCTTTCTGAGAGGCCGCAAGGGCCTCGAGGACTTTGCGCTGATGGGCATGCCAGCACGGACAGCGAATCATCGCGCCAATCTTCGATCGCTCGTGCGGGTCAAGCACCCATCCCGACTTGCACATTTCGCACGGCGTGAACGCGGGCACGAGATCACCAACGCGCTTCATGGGTCAATGTCCTGATTCCCACATTCGTAGCCGCTCGCGAATGCGTCGCTCAGCGCAGATCGAAGATGGTCAATGCGTTGCTGACACTTCTCGCACCAGTGACCGACGTCGGGCCGCTGGCAGATGCACAGATCGCCACCGAGTTCTTCGTACAACTGCTCGGCCTCAATTCGCCATGTTTCGCTCACGAGGCCCTGCTTTCCTTCACCGGCCGCCCCATCTCCGTGGAGAGCTTGCACATCTGGCGGCCGTTGCATTGATCGACGTGCGGACACACCCACGGAGGCCGAACGTCCGCGATCTCGTTGGCCCATAGAGTGGACACAATGCCCGTGGTCGGATCCTTCGCCACTCGCGGTTTGCGATTCGCGAATGCGATCACCTTCGGCAGACAGCCACGGAACGCCCCGATGCTGTACCCGCTCTGCGCGATGAAGTCATCCTCGATCGCGAAGAACGCCTGCATGTAGCGCGCGATGTCCTCGTCGCTGTAGATGGCCCGCAGTCCCTTGAGCAGTGCTCCATCCTTGCCTGGGTTGACCGGATAACGGGCACCGGTCTTGCTCTGATACAGGGTATCGAAGATGGTCAGCAATGATTTACTCACCGACGTGCAACTCCGAACGGTGGCAGATGACGCGCTCGCGATTCGACCGCAACTCGATGCACCAGCGGTTGTTGCGGATGTGCGTGATGACGACTCCGCGCCTGCGACGGCCGTCAACTTCGACAATCACGCGCCTGTGACGCAGGTTGTTGTCTTTCGTGACGTGGAAGCCGATGTCTCTCATCCCTGTACTCTCTTACCCAATGCCTTCGGTTGCCGGTTGTTATTTACAGGCAAAGCTACCGCCGTGATTGGCAGCGACCTTGCCTGCTATGGGCCCATGCCTTTCGGCGCTCGGCGTCACCACAGGGCGGACTCAGTAAAGGCTGGTCCACTCTCTCAGACTCTCAGGCCCGCCTTACAGGCCCCCGTACCGCGCTCTAAGAGTTGCGCTCCACGCTGTGGCTGTGGTACTCGCCGGGTAGCCACTCAGTCACGCACACGCCCGCCCGCCGCCGTGCTGCTCGGGTCCATGTACGCTTGCCGCGAAATATGTGGGAAGATTGGCGATGGTTTGCCGGTCTGTGCTCCACACAGTCGGTAGACAAGGGGCCGGTGGAGCCTTAGAACTCCATCGGTCCCGTTACCATACGCGCATCTCATCCGCAAGTCAATATTCACAGCCACTGTTCCCTAAGAAATTCACGCACCTTCGTCGGTGGTTCGCCCTACTCCTTGTCGTCCATGTTCCGCGACTCGCGCCCGACTTACCGCCTCGCGACCTTCAGCCGCCGCCCGCAGTAGCCGCAGAACCGCTGCTGGTTCTCCACTGGCCCATCGGTGAAGAACTCGTACTTCTCACCGCAGCCGGTGTCCCACACGCCCTCGTCGTCCACGGTCCATCGGCACTTCTCGGCCATCTGCCGATCGTCGTACGACCTCGGATCGAATGGCATCGGAGGCAGTTCCTCGCCGTTGCTGTTGCGCCTGGTCATGCCGTCACCTTCAACGCGTCCTTGAGTACCGGAATGATGAGCAGGATGTTGCCGGGACTCGTGTACAGCACCCGCCAGCCCAAGGCCGCCGCCGCGTTCAACTTCTCGTGCTCCTTCAGCAACGCCGCGCCCCTCGTGTGCCGACCCTGCACGAACAACCCGCCCTGAATCTCGAGCGCCACCCGCTCGCGAGGCCACGCGAAGTCAAACCGCCAGCGACGTGGCGGCGCGAAGACCACTTCCGCCTCGGGCACCGGCAACTGATGCTCACGACACATCGCCAGCATCACCGCTGCGTACTTCTCCGCGTTTGATCGCTTCGCCTTGAGCTTGAGCTTCATCTAGTCCCTGATTGACTGGCGCGCACTCAAAATAGATCCCCCGCGCGTGACCGGTCCGCGCTGACTCGCACTTGGGGATCTACCGCGTCGCTGTTGGAAAAGCCCAAATCCAGCGCCCCTTGCAGAAGCCGCTCGGCTGCCACGGCGCAGTACTTCTCTTCCTTCTCGATCAAGATGCAGCGACGACCCAGACGCTTGGCCGCAACTCCTGTTGTGCCAGACCCGCCGAACGGATCGAGAATCAGATCGCCTTCGTCGGTGAAATCAGAAATAAATGACGCAGCGAGGGATGCTGGTTTTTGAGTCGGATGCTCGCCGTGCTCGACATGCGCATACCAGATCCCGTGTTTCCCGCCGCCGTTCCATCGCTTGCGGCCGGAGCGATGCAGTACTAAAACAGGCTCATAACCCATGCCGGGACGATCTCCGGTGAACTGCGGTGCGCCGTTGCTTTTTACCCATACACCGAGACGCACGAAATAATCGCACCCGAATACGCCAGGAGCATGCCGGTAGTCGCATGTCATCACGACCCACCGGGCGGCCACACTAACAAGGCGATCACAGAGCGCCACGAACTGACCGAAGCCAATAGCCTCAAAGTCTATCGATGCACGCCCATGTGCTACCGACGACAAATGATCCGCGTGCGTAATGGCATCGTACGGCGGGTCCGTAATCACATGGTCCACCGACTCGATCAGCGGCAACACCTCCAGGCAATCGCCGTGATACAGCGTGACCGCCGCGTCCTGGTAGTACGGCTTCACAAGTTTCCGTGCTTGGCGGCGAATCCCAACGTACTCACCCCCGGTGACGGCTGCGGCTTCGAGAGAAACAACTGCTCCATCGCTTTGGTGAAGCCTTCACGGGGGCGATTGAGCCATTCACTCTTGTCGCTGACTGGCTTGGGATCTAGTCGGTTCTCGCGCGTGGTCATGTCCTAAGCCCAAGATTCTTCGCGAGCGCTTCGCGGATCGTTGCGGTCAGCACCGCGTCCACTTCGGCCTTGAACTTGTTACGCGCCGCGTCGATGTCGGCCTTGAGTGTTTTGTTCAACGTCTCTTCGACTTGGCGCTTTACCGTTTCATCGATGTACGAGCCGCGATTGCTGTAGCTGTCTTTCGCGTTCAGGATCTTGCTGATGCGGTCTTTCACGGTGGCCGTCCCACGCGCCTCGCCGTACTCGTTCGTGGTCGTCCAGCCCTCGGCCATCACGCGCTCGACTTCCTTGTTGACGCGCTCTCGGCCGATGCGATCCACGAGTGCCGTGACGGCCTTCTCCACTGAATCAGCAACGGCGTGCTCGACGGCCTTCTCCACCGATCCCTGAATCGCCGCCCGTACGTAGTCCTCTGTCACGGCGTGCGACAGGTTGAACGTGATCGGGATGTCTCTCTCGACAAGCCTGTCCGTGGATCTCTTTGCCATCACTTCACCCTCACAAATACGTCCGTGTAGTGCGGCATCTCGCCGCCAATCCGCCGTAACCGATGGCTGGTGATCAGCTGGTGACATCTGCCGCAGGCGTGCAATTTCCGCTCGGCCCTCAGCGACTCACCACGAGCTCGCCTGCCCCACCCGCCGATCAAATGGTGTATCTCGGTTGCCCGATGGTCACAGCGACTCGCCGCCGTCTTCAGCTCCCACACCACCTCGCACTGCCCCTTGGATCTGATCTTGACCTTCGCGCTCTCGGCCTCGTCCTGGGCCTCTCGCGTCCGCGTACGCGCCGCCTTGGCGTCCGCCTTGGGGGTGCCCTTGCTCAACGCGAAGAGGCTCCAATCGATGCTCATGGCTAGGCGTCGGCCAGTGACGGAATCTGCGAACGCTGAGCCGACTTCGGTTCCTCGTCCTTCTCCAGTGTCTTCTTGAACAGCACACCCGTGGCGGTGTGGAACGCGACGACGCCCTCGGGCTGCATGAACCCTGGAGCCGCGAGCGACCCTTCGGCGCGCAACTTCGCGATCATGTTGTCCACGATCCGATCGCTGAAGAGGCCGCGATAGAGTTCTGGCACGACAGAGCAGCACGCTGGCCGGTCGGTCGGATACTTCTCCCTGTCGCGTTCGTCGGCCCAGCGCGAGACGTTGAACAGGCTGAATCGCTTGTCGCCCTTCAAGAGCCCGTAGCCGCGCTGAACGCCAGAGCCCCACCACTCGCCAAAGTGACGGCCCTCGCCAAGCGCCCAGAGTTCGTCGGCGTGCTCGGACACCCAGCGCGCGAATCCGTGATTGTCCATCTCGGGCGTGATGTATCGCGTGCGTGAGCCCGCGTACATGAACAGCGCCCCACGGACGGCAATCGGGCTCGCGCTGATGGTGTGCGGCTGGACGCTGGAGATACATACCTGCGCGTTCGTGCCGTCAATCTTCTCGGTGATGACGCACTCGCGCGTCAGTCGGCCAATCTTCGGGAACTCTTCAAAATGCATGAATCAGCTTCGCCTTTCCATTGCGGTACTCAGGTGCGGCCCGTACTGTGAATCTGCCCCGCGCGCCATCTCTTCTTCTCCTGTCCTGTTGTGAACAGCCATCACCGTGTGCCGGTCGATAGAATCCGCGTCAGGGACGTGTGATCGCGCGTGGTCAGTCACCGCGACTCGACCAACACATCAACCGCGACAGGCAACGAGCTGGCGTCAGCCGGTGGGACTGTTGGATCTAACGCCTCGATGTGGTCCGCGATGCTCTGCCGACTCCAGTGATGCATGTCGTTTAGGTGAATGGCAAGCCCTAGCGCACCCCAACATGAGCGGTCGCCGCACGCCGGACAAACCGGCTTTCCGTTGCGGCACCACGGATAGCGGCTATGTATTTCAAAGTCGCAACAATGCATCAACTCAGGAGCCACACCGATGGCCTCTGCCACCGCCGACACCGCGCACGCCGACACTCCGCGCACGCCAAACGAACCGAAGGCCTGGCTGGTATTCATGGCGCCAAGCCTCATCGCTTCCGAAAGTCGCATCTCTGCTCTCCGTTCTACTGGTCGAATTTCGCTCTGACGTCAACGCGGTGGGCAGGCTGGTTGTTCAACGCAGGCCCCTCCGTGTGCGTAGCAGTTCCTTCTCGTCCAACTTCTGAATCCAACTCCATCCGGTTTTCTGATCCCACGATCGCCTCGTGCGCCATTCCTGCCATCGGAGCTTCACGTTGCTCACGAACAACGCGAGGACGCCACGGGCACCACTCATTGAGGACGAACGGGATCGCCACCATCGCCAGGAACAGCGCATCAGAGCCAATCACCGCGACCTCTGGTGCTGCCGAGACAGCGACGCCACGCGGTTCCGCTTGTCGCGAGCCTTCCGGTATCGCGCGAGGCTTCGCTTCGTCTCCCACTTGTGCGTGCCCTTGGGTGACGGATCGTGCCTGATGCCGGACGGGTGACGCTGCACGCGCTTTGGCTTCTTGCCAACCAGATCAGCGAGGCTCGGCCTGTTGCGCGTCACGATGCCCTCTGCTGTGGCGTGGCGACCAGGGCCGCACTCGCCGCGCGCTGCCGCTGACACGGGTTACAGATCGGCTCACCCGAGACATACCGCCGCGCCGGCCGTCCACACGCACACTTGGGCAGGAACAGCGGGCAATCTTCTTGGTGCGGCTGCGTGTCGAGTGCTTGGCAGTAGTCGCACGAGTCTTCGGGTTCGATGGGGCGCAGTTCCCAGTCCTCGCCCGCGCTGGCATCCCAAATGATTCCCATCACAGCACCGCCTGCATGACCGCGACGTGGTTGCTCATGGTCAGAATGGCCGCCACTTCGGTGTCCACTTCCGCGAGAAACGCGAGCGCCTGCTTTTCGTACTTCTCGACCTCGGCCTCCACTCTCGGCACGCGGATCAGTTGCGCCTGCAATCGCTCAGGAAAAAACGGCTGATACGAGAAGAAGTCGCACCACTGCCGGCCGGTGATCCAGAACTCGTGCAGGATCTGGCGCTGGTACGGCAGCGGGATCTCGCTGGTCTTCAGATATTCCCAATGGGTGGCCGGAATCGGACACTTCACCGACACCAGGCCGTCGTCACCCACGAACCCGTCCGGCGAACAGCCAGCCATCGCCGTGTCATGCGAGCAGAACCCCACCGCCCGCACCAGCGCCCCCGTCATGGCCTCATAGAGCGCCAAGGCTTGCGGCTCCCGGTCGATGCCGTCTTGCATCGCCTGCGTCTTGTAGCCGCTGTCGTGCGCCCGCCCAGTCACGCGCTCGAGCGCGAGCTGCATCATCAGGTTCGCCCGTGAGGCGGCCCACCCCTTCGACGTGGTCGCAATCGCGTCGTGAGACTTGCTGGCCGTCAACCGGCCTGCTCGCAGCGCGTGCCAGTCGTCAGACCGCTGGATGACGTCGTGAATGGTCATGGCGATCAGAAGGGAATATCGCTGTCGTCCATGTCGGCGGCCGGCGGCGGCGCAACCGGCATCGGACGTGCGGCGCCGTTACCGTTGGCTGGCGGCGCCGCCTTCACGCGGATGGCCTCCACCGTCTCGCCGTTGAACTCCACATTGGTGGCGTAGAGCTTGATGCGGAAGCCGGCCCAGTCGTCGGTGTCCGGCGACCCGACCAGATTCGTGATGTTCTTCGCGTTGGTCTTGTTCAGGACAATGCCCTTGTCCTTACCGGCGAAGTAGACGATCGGCTTCATCTCCTTCTCGCGGCCCACTGGCTCAAACTCGACGCGGTCGATGGTGACGATCGGCTGCTGACCAGCGAGGTCAGACGCCTTGAGGTAGTTACTGGGGAACGCATCGTTGATGTTTGCCACTGTGCTCTCCTATGCAAGCCGCATTTCGGCTTCGATACTTTTGATGACGGCTTTCAGCGACCGAATCATCTCGATCACCAGCTTTGTCGTGTCTTGCGCCTCTCGCGCTCGCTGATATTGCGGTGTCGCCTGCGCGCGAATCTTTGCCCTGTTCGCGGCCTCTTCCCCATCCAGTGCCTTGAGCAGCACACCGTTGTAGTCCGCGTCCGCCTGCCGCATCTCCGCTGAGCAGTTGCCAGACAGCGCCGTCAGCTCAATCAGCAACTCGCGCGCTCGAGATGGGGCGACCTCGGTATCGCGCAACTCCACCTGAATCGCCTTGACCATGTCGCGAACAGTGGTCATTCCTCGTCCTGCCCGTAATCGAAGTACGGCCCGAAGAACAGCATCCCGCCGACCACCACCACGAGACACACCGCCAGGATCAGCAGGCTCATCGCCATTCAGCCTTCGCGATGGCGGCAGCGACCATGTCAGGCGTGCGCAGTGCAGGATCGTTGCTGCATGGATCTGGCATCCGAATGAACCCCAGCTCGATGCCGTTCGCGATGAACTGATTTGCCGCCTTCAGCGCCGCCAGCAGTTCGTCAAAGTTGTTCACCGCGCGACAGATGAACTCGGCGTTGGCCTGATCAACGTAACGGGCAACGACATCGCCACTCACGCCGTCATTGCGATGAACAGTCCCGGAGCCAGCACGATAGGTCCACGGCAGCGGGCTGTGTGCGCTACCGGCCGGAGCATCAGTCTTCTTCATCATCGCCATCCCTTGATCACCACACGCACACTCGGGATCTGCTCAGACAGGTAATACAGACCCGATCCGATCAGGCCGACACACACCGCGAGCCCGCAGGCCGTTAGCACTTCTGCTCCAGCGCCGCGATCGCCGCGGTCAAGGCCTTCACCGTCGTCTCGTGCGCGATCCGCGCCTGCCGATAGGTGTCGTCCGCCTTCGCCAACTGAATCCGCAGACTGTCGATCACGTCGGTTGTCTTCGCCATTACAGAACTCCCGTCCACTTGAGGACCACGACCACCACGAACGTGGCTCCCGCGAGTGCCGCCGCGTAGACCGCAGCAATCACGCCGAGTGCCGCGATGGCCGTCATGCAGCCGGAGCCGTCTTTGCTCATCCGACTTTCCTTTCCAACTCGATGACCGTGCGAATCGTGGCTCCCGGTGTCGCTTCCGCCTGCGCCGCGATGAGTGCAGGCCCGAGCAGGTCGTGCGCCTGGAATTTCCAGACGTGTGCGTTCTCCTTGCCCGACAGCCAGCGCGAAAACTGCGCGCGTTCGACGCCCAACTGCTCGGCCGCGTCCTTGTCGATCAGCCCCGACAACTCCACCGCGCGGCCCAAAATGCGGCCGAATTTCGCGCGGCCGGCGTCCTCGTCAACTTTTGTGAGAACCGCCTTCGCTGGTACCGGGCGCACGTCATCAAAATTGTGGCGATGACTCGCCTCGAAGGATTCGACAGCATGGGTGCGTGATGACGAAGCCACTAGCGATCTCCAGCCTGCTGGCAGTAGGTGCGGCCTTTAACAATCAACGAGATCGCGGAGATGCTTACCCCGTAGCGTTGCGCGAGCGTCTTCTGCACCACCCCGCCAGCGAAGTAATCAGCGCGGATGGTGGCGGCCTCGGCGTCGGTGAGTTTGGCCGCAGACGCCGCGCTGCCACGTTGCGTATTGTGGCGACGACGGCCGCGAGCATCCATGTCGGCCATGTTGTCCGCATGCGTTCCCACCAACAGGTGCTCGGGATTGCAACACGGCGGGTTGTCGCACGTGTGGCGCACAACCATGCCGGTAGGAATCTCTTTGCCGTTCGCCAGCATCCAAGCGAACCGATGCGCAGACAGCCGATTCGTGCTGCCGTATCGCTCTGTGACCATGTACCCGTAGCCGCGTTGATTGCGCATGCTGCCGGTCCACGGCCAGCACTCGTTCTCAGCGCCAACCGCCACGTTCTTTAGGAAGGCTTGGATTATGGAAAACCGAGCACCATACATCGACGTCACACCTCTTCGAAAATCAGCCGCTCGAACTCCCGAAGCACCGTCGCGTGGGCGGTTGCTGCCCTTCGCGCCAAAGCCTGCTGTGCCGCCGCAGCCCTATCTGCGCGTGAGGCCAGACCGTCGCAGTCAGTCGCGGCTAGGATCTGCTTTGGCGGCAATGCAGACGGCGCTCGATGGTCGACGGGCATTCGTCGCACGGCATCAGACATCGGCCGACGTGAATACGGGTTCCGGCTCACAATGACTCCAGGCCCGTCACCTTGTAGACAAAACAGGCATCCCTTCGGGCCGCGGTCTTCACCAGCAGGCCAGCGTGCTCGAGGGCGTTCACACGGGCAGCCACAGATGCCCGCCCATACCCGCACTGCTCGCTGCATTCGCGCTGCGTGCCCCCGTGCGCGCCCTTCACCGAGAACCAGCCCAGCACCGTGGCCGATTGCGGACCCGCGATCCGCGCCGCTCGAATGGCCGCATCGCGTGATGTGTCGGAGTGCGATTGAAACGGGAGAGATGGGACGGTGTTGAGATACGGCATGTCAGGCGACTCCTTCGACGTCACAACACGTCATCGACTTCTGCGTGCATGGCTCGTGAATGGCGACGTAAATCTTGCGGTCCAACCTGCCACGCAGCTTCCGCGGCTCCACGGGGACCAATCGGAAGCCGTGCGTTTTCAGATCGGTATAGCCGTAGATGGTGTAACAGCGATGCGTCCACGAGCAGCGGCGGATCGCAAACGTCACCGAACGCAGGTCGCCGTTCTGGTACCGATTCACTTCGCGCACCACTCGCCACGGTCCACCACGAGACGCCAGCACAGAACCGACCACGACATCGGCCATCCACGGCAACTGCTGACGCTGAAATCCGTTGCGATAACCGCGAGGCATCAGCCAACCCTTTCGATGGAGTCGTATTGCCGACGAGCGCCGCGAACGATCATCGAGACGAGCGGCTGAGAGACGCCATGCTTGCGCGCCATCTCGGTGATCGCCCCTCGCCCGTTGCGCGCGACGTGGGTCAGAATCTCGGATACCTGTTCAGTGGTGAGCTTCCTCGGCATCGTCGGATGCGGCACGGCCAGCAACCCACGAGCAGAGGCGTCGCGCATGTTGTCCGTATGGGTTCCAGGCGAGAGATGTGATGGATTACAGCAACGCTTCACGTCGCACGAGTGAAGGATGTCCGCGCCGTCTGGAATAGGGCCGTATGTTAGACTCCACGCGACGCGATGTGCGCCCATGCGATGACGACCAATGCGGAACGACCCGTAGCCTTCGCCGCTCCGGCCACCCTGCCACAGCCAGCACTCCGTCGCTGCACCAACGGCCACCTTGGGCCAGAAGCGGCGTATTACTTCAGGTAACTCCGCGACTTGACGCTCTGCCAAGTCGCAGTGGTTCCGATACGAGGCGTTATGTAAACCTTTTGACATGCTCGTTGACGCCTTGTGCAACTAGCGCTTAGCGCGACTGACCGGCTCGGCGATTTCGTGGCTGTCCAGTTCGCTGGACGCCCAGACTTCCACGGGGATGCCGGTCTTGCGCTCCAAGTGCAGGGCGTTGTCGAGTCCGGGCAGACGGCCTCCGGTCAGGAGTCTGGACACGTAGGTCTCGTCCCAGCCCAAGTACTCGGCCATCTCGCGCTGCATGAACCTGCGCCGGTGCATCCAATCCTTCAACTGCTCGGCTCCCGTCTTCATGGGCTTCATTCAAACATAGCTTGACACCGGTGTCAATACCCAATTACACTCTTTTTTCAGTCGGGTGGACAGCGGCGTCCGGGGGTTCCGTGGTAAGTGTTCGGCCACCCCGCATGACGGCCAATAAAGTGATGAAGGCGAACGTGGACGCCTTGCTGCGCGCTCGCGGTCAGACCCGCAAAGATTTAGCGGTGTGGTGCCGAAAAACGGAGAGCTGGATCAGCAAAATCATGAAGGAAGATCGCCGCGAGTTCCCGATGAAGTACTTCGATCGCATCAGCGACTTCTTCGGCATCGCGACGTATCAGCTCTTACAGCCTGGGATCACTCCGCTGACGGAACGGCGCAGCAAGCTCCCGCGCCGGAGTGGGCAGGATCGACGTCTCAGTGCGTTGCATCTGACAGCCTCACCACGCCCTCAGTTGACAGTCGCGCTCGATCCTGAGGAAGTGGCAAGGCTGCAACGGCTCAGACTGCTTTCCGAAACTGACCGGCAGAAGGTTGACGAACTACTCCGCGAGGTGACACGCAGGCCGCGAGGCGTCGCGCCCAATACAGAATGAGCCGACGACGTCGCGGAGTGGCCGAGCGGTAGAAAGAGAGCAGCTCGGTTTCATCAGGGCCGAGCGACAGACGACTGGGCACAAGGGAACCTCCGGGGTCGTAGGTACGCAGGGACGAAGAAAACGAAAAACTGGGAAGGTGTACTTGTAACCCGGACGCGACCTACTGAGCAATAGGGAAAACACGACAGTGGAAAATTCCCCAGCGGAATATGTGGCTACACAAACTCGACTTACTTGGAGTACCGGACATGCGACACCATCCAGATCACCCCAGGAGCTGGCGTGAGATTCAACCCACACTTTCGACCGCCGAGCAGGTTCGGTTCACCACCTACGCCGCCCGCCTCGGATTCACCGAGCTTGCCATCGAACCCGCCTACGTCGTTGAATCTCTCTTTCACGGCTGGCGGACAGAGTCGGCTGTTGCGGTTGGCGCGTAGACCGCACGCCTACGTGCCCTTTGTGCGGCCCTACGTCCCGCCGCTGTTCTCGACGGTGCTGTGGATTGTCTGTGCGGGGGCCGGACTGATCGCGATGGCGTGGTGGGTTAAAACGCATTGACGACGCGCGTGGTAGGCTTTCCTACGGGGCGCATGGGGATCTACCGCAGAGAGGCAACGAGGTGACGTGGACATGAATGGCAGCCTACGAAGTGACCGCGTCGGCGTGATGGTGAAGTGCTTGCGGTGTCACCACATGAAAAAGCCGGTCGGGAGAAGCGCGGCGCTGGGGACATCGTATTGCGATGATGACTGCGCTGGCTATCGCCGTGCGCCGTATCCTGGGTCGTTGTGGCCGGGTGAAAGCGAAGCCGATTTTGGGTACGCCGTTGGAGTTGACGGAACGTCCGACGCGGTAGATCCCCAAGCGCCCCGCACCACTGGCTGACCACGCGCGACTGAGTCTTTGTGCGTTGTCGGCCACTCCGATGCCCTGCTGGACGCAGGAACAGATGAAGGCACTCTGTTTTCCCAGCACCGGAGCGGCCGAACTTCTATCGCCGACTGAGAACAGTAATCAATCGAGACGATCGCCCGAGTATCTGTGACTGGCCATCGAACACCGCAGCCGTGACGGTCATCGATTCGCCAGCCGGTACGCGACGCCATTCGATCCAGTGCGTCTTCCGCGCCTGCTCGCCGTCGAGTTGAATCTGGCTGGACTGCACCACGTCGCCGCGATCAATGTCTGGTTCCACTTGCACCATGATCCTGACGGCCTGATCCTCCCAGACAATCGCGGGAGCGTGGACGATGGACACGCGCGGAGACGGGGCCATCAGGGCCACGATCAACAGGGCAGCGACAAGGCTGTAACGCATCGGTCATTCAGTCGCCGTTGTTTTTGTACGCGTACGTCTCGACGTTCCGCCGCTGGTCTACTGTGCCGTGGTTCCACACGCGCCCAGGTGAGCCGTCGCTGTCGGTGCCCCGGAAGAACGCGCCTGGATGCTTCGGGTGCATGAACTCGATCATGGCAAAGTTCGCCACGTCCATCAGGTACTCGGTGTTGCCAGTCTCGGCGTATTTCTCCAGCCGCAGGCGTAGCGAGTCCAGCGCGTTGACCTTGTGCGGGTACGCATCGGCCACCCGCCCGTACTTGCAGAACGACACCGCCATCCGGTTGACCATGCCGTCGAGGAATTGCGCGCTGTACTCCGTCTCTGGGATGCCCGGTATCAGTTTCACTGTCACCATATGCACCTCATTCCCTGTCGTCGTCCTCGTCGCCGTCGTCCAAGTTCCACGTCTTGCCGCAGACGTTGCAGAAGTAGGCCTGCGGTTCGACTTCTTCGACCATGTGGCCGGATTCCGAGCAGCCAGGGCACATCACTTCCATGCCCTTGCGCTTCGGACCCTCACGCCGTGGCATTGGCCTTGTTCGTCTGCACACAGGGGCCGTGATGCGTGACCGTGGTCACGTCGTTGATAGTGCTCACAATCAGCACGGGTTCACCGCACGTGGGGCAGACCACGCCAATCGAGGACCAATCGCCCACGTCGTCCTTAGTCGGCATCGACGTTGACCGGCCTTCTGCGCCGCTTGGTCCGCACGTACGCCCTCCACCATCGCGCCTTGGTGGGCTCATCCATCCGTAGCACCAGGGCACGCGCGGTCCGCGTAACGGTGCGCTCGCCGAGCCGAGGACGGGCCCGATGCAAAAGCTCGTGACAGAGCGTCTCCAGAATCGCCGGCCGCGGGTCGATGTAGATGTTCTGACCATCCTGCAACCCGTCTACTTGGAACCGCTCGCTGTTGAGACTGCATTCCCACACCCTACCCCTGCGCATTTCGTCCATCAGGTCGTCCAGCGTGACCTTCATCGCCTCTTCTTTGCTGGCTTCTCTTCGACCAGCTTGTAGGCTGGCAATGTGACTGTGCGCCCGTCCGAGCCCTGCACGCGCTTGGTCGTGCGCGTCGCCCTCCCAGCCTTGACCAACAACTTCAGCCGTCTCGCCGCCGCTGACCGATCGATGTTCAACATTTCGCCGAACTCGCCAGTCGTGATTGAGTCCGGGTCATGGATGCACAGGTCGATGTTTGCCTCTTGTAGTGCGTGCAGCCATTCGTCGCGACTAATCCCCATTCACTCCTCCGGTGAGCGGTCCATCGACTTGACGAACGAGCGCACGTAGAACACGCCCTCGTCGTTGTAGCGAATCACCAGCCCGCCGAATTGCGGTTCGGTCAGTCTGGCGCCGGCAATCTTCCACGCGAACGGCGTCTTGCCCTGCCAACACGGCGTGACAACGGCGGTTGCTCGGCCTCGCTTGGTGGGCAGCTCAATCGCGGAGTACCTATGCCGATGCGAGCGCACGATGATGTCAGGCGGGACTCGGCCCCACTGCGCAGCCTCGTTGAACTCCGCAGCCAGTTCCGCGTTCACCGCCGATGTCTCACGCGCCGAACTCGACGTCGTGCCGATGTGATGCAGGAGATGCACGAGCGGACCCTGTTCACCGCCGACGCGCTTCCACAGGTCGTATCTGGCGTACTGACCTTGCTGGTTCGGCTTCGCGCCAAGCTCCTCGGCGAGTTCCTCTTCATACACGCCGGACTTGCCGACGTGTGCCTCGGTGCCCCGAATGTGGAAGTAGGTACCGCCCGTCTTCAGGCAGCGATCCACTTCTGGCTTGATGGCCGCCATCGCGATCTTCTTTTGGTCTTTGGTGTTGTGGCTGATTTGCGTAGTGGAGTTGTGATGCACGCCATCGATCGCGTCACCGTTGTGAACGAGGTCGTACGGTTCGCCGTTGGTGGCTTCTGGCATCCACACATCCCAGAACTCGCGCCAGAACGCCCAGACCTTCTGCTGAAACTCTGACGGGACGTAGAAGCCGCCATCGTCCAGCCCGATGCCCATCGCTGGATACAACCCGAGCCGACACCCAGAGTGCGTGTCGCTGAAGACGACCAGGTTCCGAATGTGCGAGCGCGTGCCCGATTTGCGAGCCATCAGCGCGGTACGTTGAATCGCGTACCCATTACGTTGGTTCGGTCTGCCCAACCGGTGTCGTCGTCATCTGCCGCATCGCAATCGCGATGGCGCCCTGCACCAGCGGAACGAACTTCACGTACTCCGGAGGAATGACATCGCCGATTCCTGGCATCATCAGAATGGCCGCGACCATCGCGAGGCCGTTCACGACATGACTTCGATAGCCCTTCATTCGCGCCATTCCTCCATCGGATTGAAGTCGAGACACCGCCGACATTGCCGCACGCCCCGCCAGCCCACTGACGAGACATACGGCCGCCAGTCGTGCGTCCACCACCAGCACCACAGCGAGAGCAAGAGCCGCCACAGCATCAGTCCGACTCCGGTTGCGTCTGGCCGTACAGCGGATCCGGCGTGGGGCTCGGCGTCAACCACGTGGAGCGCCAGAGCACCGTCCAACCCTGTTTCTTCGCCGTCGTGATCGCGTAGTCGTCCTCGATGATTTCCTTGAAGTCGTGTTGCCTGGTCACGGCGTTCCAGATGAACACGAGACACATCGGCACTTGGTCCATGTCATTCCGGCTCAACTCCGGTACGAAGTGCCTCAACGACCCAGTCGCCACGACGCGGGCCAACGTCGGTGTACCACTTGGAATCTTCAAGCTCCGAGGCGGCCACTTCATGCAGGCCGGCAGCCATTGCAGCGATGGCCTTCTTGAACCCATAGAGTTTGCCGATGCCGACGTTGAAACACAGGTCGCACCACACCCGCTGACGCACCGCATCCAGTTCCACAAACCACGGAAACGACGCCGTAAGCTGGCCCAGAACCATGTCAATGTCGTTCTTCAACAGGTAGAACGCTTCGGCCTGCGTGATGCCGCGGTCCTCCAGATTGCGACCACAACCGATGGTGAGCTTCCCCGCCGTGCAGGTGTAAACGCGCAGCTTGAAACCTTCGTGTCTGACCAGTTGCGTGACCAGCCGCTCACGCGATTCGTCCGTCACGACGCCACACGCTCGATGACGCGATCCATCTTCGCGTTCAGCGTCTCGAGCGATTCACCGATGGCCTGGTGCCGCTCGTCTAGCCGCTTCTGACGTTCCTCGCAGGACTTCTCGTGGGTGTTGACCCGGCCCTCGAGCCGCAAGGCCCAGACCAAGCCGGCCACGGCTATCATCGCGATGGTCACAATCGTGCCCGGATCTGGTGTCATCTACGCCGCCTGTCTCTCGACCGTCTCCGTGATCGTGACTACGAAGCGATCCTTGTTGATGCCGCGATACCGATAGGCCGCGAGATACACGGCGATCAACCGCTGTTGCTCTCGTTCGATCGCCGCGATCTCGTCGGCGGTCTTCACCCGATCCGCACGTTCTGTGGCACCGCAGGCACCGCGATGATCAGCAGCGACAACGGCACACTGGGCGCACTCGACAGGACTTGCCCGTTCAGTGTCACCGTGGCCGTAATCGCCAAGCTGTGCCCGCCCGTCGTGAGCGCCGGCAATCGCGCGCCACACAGGAACGGACTCGCGGTCCCTGAGCACGTCACGCCAGGCAGGATGGTGGCCGCCGATGCGCCGTCGATGGAGTGGTACGTGTAGCCCTGCACCGCGGCGAGGCTGGCCCCTGGCTGATCCCAGATGACGCGCTCAGTCCCGACGACTGGCGTCTGCGCAGAGGCGAGGACCGGAATCAGCACGAGCGCGAGGGTGAGTAGGGTTCGGGTCACTGGACGTTCTCCTTGGGGGAATACTGCAACCACGCAAATCTGAGCACGCGGATGCGCTTGTCGTTGAGCGGCACGGACTCTTCGGCCGCGGCGCCTGCGAGCCCGATCTCTTCGGTCTGCCCTGATGTGATGTACGCGCCGGGCGGAATGTTGTCGGTGGTGCTACTGTCACCGTCCAGATCGAGGATGTCTACACCGAGCGGAGTCGCACGGACGGAACTTTCACCGGCACACGAGGCATCCGGTGTCATCGCGGCAGTGCAGAGACGGAAGTCGCCCGCTGCCGCATTCGCGAGTCGCGGGTCGGTATCGACGCACAACGGAGTCACGGTGCATTGGTTCGCGTATGCCGCCTTGAAGGCGGTCAGGTCCATCTCGTCGCCATCGGTGCCTTCGTAGAACTCGGTGGTCGTGTTGTAGTAGACGTTGTGCTCGAAATCGAGCGCCGTCGAGGCGGGCATGCTCGTCGTATCTGAATAGACCATTCGCGCAGCGGTATGAAAGATGTTGTTGTAGACCAAACACCCGTCATACGAGCCCAAGTTCAACGCTGCCGCCATGTTGTAGAACGTGTTGTTGACGATGCGACAGTTCAAGGCCCCGGGCTGGGCTCGTGATTCAATGCCGATAAGGCCCGGGCTGTCGCAGGTGTTTTGGTAGATGTAGACGTCTTCCTCGAAGTCCGGATCATCAATCGACCACACGAAGCAGTTGATCGTCGTGTCGGTGACTTTATTGAACCGGAACGTGCCGGACGCAATGCCGACCCCGTTGTTCTTGACGATCCATCCCGACGCGGACCCGCTGCACTCGTTGTGCTCGACCAGAAAATTGGACGAGTGATAGACCGTGAAGCAGGTCCCATTCAGCGAGCCTATGAGATTCTGAAAGTCTGAGACCGAGTTGTTCCGCGCGACGCAGTTGGTGCAGAAGTTGAAGCGGATGGCCTCCCAGTTGTCGGTCCACACCGTCTGGATGCTAGAGATGATGACGCCCTCGACCCACACGCCCGTGGCGCTGCCCAGCAAGATGGGGCCGGTGTCCGGGATCGCCGCCCACTGGCTCCCGTCCGTGCATTCGTCAGTCGCGCCGTTGGTCGGGTCTTCGCCGCACGCCACAATCGTCCAGCTGTGGCCGGCGTTGCGATCGGCATACCACTTGACGTAATCGCTCTCGAACGCCCCGATGGATGGCGAGTTTGCCGTGTCACTCGTGAGTGTGCATGTCCCGACACAGATGATGGTGATGAGGTTGTCGCTGGCTGTGCCTTCCGCGACAGGGGAATACACGCCCTCATAGCGGCAGACGAGCCCAGAGCCCGTGCAGGTGCCGGCGAAGTCATATGTCCCGCCGAAGACGTAGACCGTATCCCCCGCCGCTGCGGCCTTGGTCGTGTCGCCATCGGCATCGGTGAAGCGATTCGCGTTGCCCCATGTCGCGATGATCAGGTTTTCATAACACGTCGAGCCCGCCTCGTTTCCAGCGATGTAGTTGAGTGAGCCCTTCGCTGTGGTGTCGTCGCCGCCGCTGCCATCACCGACACAGAGCGTTGCCGCATGTGCAGACGAGGCCCAGAGCAACACGCACAGGACGAGCGCGTGCCTCAAAAGATGCCCCCGCCGATGATCGATCGGTGACTCGGCTCTGTCGCCGCTGCACCCGCTTGCCGGATCGCAAAATGCGAGAGCGCGCGATCATCCGAGGCCGCTTGCGTGAACCCCACGCTGCGCGACCCTTGACCAGCCGTCGTCTCGTACACCACTTTGGCGGCTTCCAGCCCGCCGTACGTATGGTCCGGCCCTGCCGTCGAGTTCGCCCCGGTCGCCATGCTCGACGCATTACCGTACCCGGTGTAGCCGCCAGCGAATCGGACACTATTCGTCCCTGGCGATCCGTCGTCTACCGACTGCTCCGCCAGCACGTCGTCACCCTCAAGGAGCACGATCCCGGTCGTATAGATTTCCGTGTCGCCGCCTGCGGTGACGGTGCACACGATGCCGTACAGGACATCGGTGTCATTGGTCCGCGTCACCGTCAATGTCTGCATCCCGCTCGGTACACTCGACCCGAGAAACCAGATTTGCACCTGTCCTGGCTCGCCTGCTGCGTCGTGGGCGTCTGCCGACGTGTTCTCAACCAGCGCCGAGCCGCCATAGTCCACCGACGTGACCTTGTCGGCATCGGCGTGGAAGTTGACCACAAAGAGCACGATGCCGCGAGGCGTGCCGGCGGGCGTATGCGAGATGGTGAACGTGTCTGAACTGGCCGATTCGGACGATTCCGTGCAGGCGTCGAAGGCGACTTGAGCCGCGACAGGCTGCGCCCACAGCAGCAGACAGACGAGAAACAGATAGCGCGTCATGGACCTCACCGATAGCACCAGCTCGCCGTCACGGTTGCGCCATCCACGGCCGTCGTGCTGTTGATCGCGATGCCCTCGTTGATCCGGATCGTGATGCCGTTGGCAAACGACATCCCACCAGGGAAGCTATGCACGCTCCCGGCGCCGTTGGTCGCCGTCGAGTTCAGCGGGATCGGGAAGGTGTATTTCGGCGTGTCGTTCTCGTCCACATCGGCGGCGTCGTCGTCGTAGATGCGGACGTAGGCCACGGCCGTGTTGATCCCGAAGACCGAAAAGGAGTCGAGATAGCCCGCCGAACTCTTGATCTCCACTTCGTCGGTGCCGTCCGACACGTAGTTCACAGGGGTGCAGGCCCCGCCATACACCACGGCGGCATTCGTCACCGGGTCAATGAGGATGGTATGCAGCCCGGTAAACGAGCCTTCGGTTGCGGCTGTGATGACGGTCGGCGTACCGCCCACGTCTCCCTGTACGTCGATGTTGCCGATGTTCGCCGTGCCAGCGGCAATCGAAGCGACATCCACGTTGCCGATGTTGTTATCGCCCGCCGCAATCGAGGCCACATCGACGTCGCCGATGTTGTTGTTCCCGGCCGCGATGGTCAGGACATCCACCGCGTTGGCATCACCGGTCTGGCTAATTGAGACCGTGCCAGCCGAACCGCCGCCACCGCCGCCTCCACCAGTCGAGAGCGCCAGCACCTTCACCGTGGTGTCGGTCGCCGAGAACCCCGAGTTCGCGTTGATTTTGATGTGCGTGCATCCCGCGACATTGACTGTCCAGATGCCCACGAGATCCGTCACCGAATAGGCAACATCGGTCTGCCCGTCCAGTGTCAGCGCCAACTCGTCATCGGTGTCGTAGGTCGTGCCTCCATCGACGGAGCACTGCACTTCCCACACGCCCGAGTAGGTGTCCAGCGTTTGAATACGGGCCGCCGCCATGCCGCCGACGTTGACCACGATTGAGGTCGTCGTCGCGGTGAGGGTGCCAGAGCCGGCTTGTGTCGCCAGTCGAGTAATCGGCTGCGCCCACGCCGGAGCGGCCATCAGCAGCAAGGCCAGGACGAGAATGTGAACGCGCATCAACTGAACTCCTTGTGTGGTCATCAAAATCCGCCCATGCTGTGCAACTGCCGCAAAATCTCGTCTCGCTCCTGAGGACTCAGCGCCGGATCGTCCAACTTGGCCGCGTGTGCTTGCCCACCCGTGTACGAATCCATCAGGCCAGACGCCACCATCAGCGGCAGCGATGCCGCGCCCGCGATGCGACTGAGAAATCCAGCACCGCGCATCAGTGGACCGCCGGGCTGACGCGCGCCAACGGGTAACAGTTCTCCACCGAATCGCACCATCCGCTGCACGGCTGGATTCGTGGACCGCTGCGCCATCGCGGCCACTTTGGGTACCTGTGACGCCGCCGCCGCCGTGGCCGCAGACGTCGCCGCGCCCTTCACGTCACCCCTGAGCACGTCACCGGCCGCGTCGAGCGCAATCACGCCAGGCGTCAGTCGTCCGACCTTGGACTTCGCCGCGCCCTCGACCGCCTTCGCCGCCCTGTTCACGCCGTGAACAACAGATGGCGTTGTCTTCGCCGCACCGATTCCGGCTGCCGCGATTGGCGTCAGGAACGTGCCGCCATCGTCTGCGGGCTTCGGCTCAGCAGCCAACGCCGCGCTGATGTCGGCCTCTGTGAAGTCATCCGGGAACTCGTGGACGACGCCGTTGAACTCGACGCGCTGTGGCATTACGGCAGCCTCACCGGACGGCCCTGCGCATCACGGCCCCACTTCTGTACAGTCCCAGAATCTGGCGCAGCAGCCGCTTGGCCCGCCCCTGCGTCGTCGCCATACAGTTGCTTGGCGAGCCGATAGATGCGCTCCAGTTCCTGGGCCGCTCGCGTGTCCGAGATGTTCGGGCTGTTGAGTTCTGATGCCGCGTTCTGGAGCAACGTCAACTCAGGCCCAGACAGCGCACCGAACCCCGTCGCGCCCGTGGCCGACTGGTTCTTCATCTCGTTGAGCAGATCGACAATCGCCCTGCCTCTCAGGCGATCCAGCGCCCCCTTGGCCGTGGCCGTCTTGGACCCAGGAATCAGTTGCGCGAGCGGATTGCGCACACCGAACAGATTCGCCGTCTCAGGCCTCAGCGTCGCCTTCCCTTGCGCATCGAAGTCCGCGAGTTCCTTGAGCACATCCACCGTCGCGCCCGATGTCACCCGCGCCGCGTCTCGCGAACGCTTGTCGGCCTTGGCCTTGTCGTCGGACTTCTGCTTGGCCGCGTCTACCTGTGTCTGCAAGAGGTCATTTCGCAGCGCCGTCGTTTCCGCTTTCCCAGACTGCGCCGCGCCGGCAATCGCCGCGCGCAACTCGTTGCTCTCACGCGCACGCTCGGCCGCTGCCTGTCGATTGAGTTCGGCCTGCTCTGCCCGCGCCTGTTCCGCCGCCCGCGCACTGAGGTACTGAGAGCCGCCGCGCATCCGCAACTCGGGAATCACCTCGTACTGCGGCACGCCGGATTCGTCATCGCCGAGGAACTGGCCCTGTTTCGGTGTCTCTCGGACCTGACCGCCGAACCCGTGCTCGCGCAGGAGTGCGGCCGTTGACGTATCCACGGCATCATCCGGTAGTGCGGCGCTCGCAATCGTGGTGGCACGCCGGAACCCGCGCTCGTGCGCCAAGTCCTCCTGCTGGCTCTTGCGAATGGCTTCACTGGATGCCAGTTGCCGCTCTTGCAGCCGCTGCCCAGTCTCGCCACGTGCCGCCGCCTGCCGTGCGAGCTCCATCTGCTCCTCGGCCTGCTTCTGCGCAAATCGACGCAGCAAGATCGCCTGAAGCGTGTCGCCCGCTTCGCCCGCCGCCCCGCCCCAGCCGAACCCTGCCACCTACCACCGCCTCGCGGGATCGCTCGGGTCCAACTGATTGGATCCGGAATACACGTCACCGGGCGCGTCATACAGACCGCTGTTGATGTTCCATGACCCAGGCGCACGAGACGACGACACGCCGTTGCCGCCGCCACCGCCCAAGAACGGCAGCAGCTTCCCAAGCACGCCGAGCACTGACGATCCGAGCCCCAATCCGCCGAGCGTCTTCTCGAGCCCGCCCGCTTCGGCGAACTCGCGATTCGGTGGGGCCTGATAGCGCGGGGCCTGCGGCTCCTCTGCCGCCAGCAATGCCAGCAGCGCCTCACGATTGCCCCCCGTGAGGTTCGACGGCCGCGCGCCTCCGGTCACAGTCGGCATCCGAGCCGCGATGTTCGGATTCCCAGGCGTGATCTGCTGGTCCGTGGTGTTGTTCAGCAGTTGCGACAGCACCGCGGCCTTGCGCTTGCGGTCCTCGGCTTCGCGGGCGAATCGCGCGGATTCGGTCCCGGCCGAGAATCGATCGCGTGCGCCCTGTTGACGCAGCGCCTGATTCCGCAGGTTGATCTCGTCTTGGGAGAGCCGCGAGTTTTCAGAGCCTCTCGACGCGCTGCCGAAGACCGACCCCAGATCGCCGAAGATGCCCGTCCAGTTCGCCATCGTCAGTCCCTCAAATCGCGTTGAGCAGTGCCGCCAGAGCCGCCAGATTGCCTTGCTGGTTCAGCGCCGAGTACGAAAACGCTTGCGAGTCGTTGAAATGGCTGTCCTGCATCGCCATCAGTTCGCGCTGAATCTCGCGTGCCGATTCCGCGTCCCCGCTCGCCAGCGCCATCCCGAGCAGGCTCTGCAACGCCTGACGCCGCTGATTCAGTTCCGCGCCGAGCACCTCACCCACGCCTTGCGCTTCGGACTCGCCGCGCGCCTGCTCGATGCCCAGCCGATTTGTTTCCGCCGCGCCGGAGTCCGCCAACCCACCACTCGCGAGCACTTCCGCGCTCGAGCCACGCTGCCGCTCTGCGCTGCGCTGCAACGCCAAGCGCCGGCCGGCAAGGTTCTCGCGGATGCCTGGGTCGTCAACGGTCGGGGCTTTGCCGAGCGCCCCGAGTTGCTCCCGCAGGATGTTCCGCATGTCCTGCGTCCATTGGTTGACCGGACGTGGCTGACCGAAGCTGCTGGAGTACGGCGAATTGCCACCGAGGGACTGACCATCCTGGCCGGTGCCGGTCATGCCTTGGAGATTGGCCGGCATCGTCCCGCCGCTTCCGCTTGGCGACGCAATGCTTGCTGACCCGCCCCCGCTTGAGGTGAACATCCCGCCGCCAGCGCTCTGCATCTGGCCGGTGGCCGGATCGATGTCGTCGTCCTCGAGCGAGCGCGTGTTCTTGCGCCAATCGAACTCGTCGCCGTCGTCGTCAAAAGTCCAGTCGATGGGCATTTACAGCAGCTCCAGTTCGATTTCGTTCGCGTCCGTCCGATCCGTGCTCCCGATGTTCAACGCCGCGCCAGAGTCTTGATACGCCTCGATGTGCACCGCGTCGCCTGGTGACACCGGGATGCTAAACGTCGTCGTCAGGCGCGTGGGACCACCAGCAGTGGCCGCACGCACGAACGCCGGACGCCGCACAATCGAGTCGTTCACTTTCACGCGGACCCCGCGATCCCCGTCCGCATCCGTCGCAAAGATGAGCCGCACGCGCCCGCGAAGCCATCGCGAGGGGCCACTCAGTTCGCCGGGAATCAGGAACCGATCCGTCCGCACGGTCTTGCTGTGCCCGCTCGTTGGCCACGACACGATCCCGCTCACGCCGCGCAAGTCGTCTTCGCTGTTGAATGACACCGCCTCGAAATTGCCGGAGGTCGTGTGGCTCTGCGTGGTCGAATGAAACGCCATCAGCACACGATGCGCGGTGCGGTCGTCGTCGGTGTGGCCGACCTGCATCTGCTTCGACAGTTGCGACGTCAGCGAATTGAAGACGTCCTGCATCCGCTGATCGAGATCGGTGAGGTGCGGGAGGGCAATCTTCACGGATACACCACCGGCCCAGGCTCAATCAGCACCCGCAGTTCATCGATTTCCCACGTCTGCGTGCTCGCTGCGCTGTCCCCGATCCGGAGCCGCAACGCACTCGCGAAGTCATCCGTGAGCGCATCCTCGTACACCCGACGTCGGCGTGTCTCAGACCCATCCGCCGTCATCGTCACATCGAAGGTCTGCGCGGACTGCGCGCCGTAATCCTGCGTGACCGTCAAGCGCAACGTCTGCGATCCCACCGTGCCCATGACCGAGGCGCCGCGCATCCGCACCGTGCGGTCGTGGCCGGCGAAGTGGCGATCCGGCAAATCCACGTACGCTTGGAATGTCACGCTATCGTCGGAAGTGACTGGCGATGTTTCCCAGTACGGCGTGAGGTACAGCAGCTTCGCCGCGCCGCCACTGGTGCGATGCGCAACATACGGCCGGAGGTCGATGTTGGTAGACCCGCCCGACACGCCGCTCGGATACAACACGCACGCCGTGCCTACCGCGAAGTCGCCCTGATACACCGACCAGCCATCGCGGACATATCCCGGCCGCTCCACTCGTCCAAGGAACGCATGGAAGACCAGCGCGTGATACGTGGCGGAACCAGATCCGCGCATGACCCACCAGATTGCCTGCCGGGTGGCTTGGCAGTACAGCCCGAAACACAGGGCCGGCCGACCGACCGCGATCTGGTCGTTCCCGGCAGCCGCCGAGTACATGTCCTTCAGGTCTTCACCGAGAAACTGCACGCCAGACGACCCGTATCGATACGGCCCGAACAACGACATCCAATAGAGCGCCGGGGCGCCAGACTCATCCGCGCCGACGAAAATGCACTCCTGAAACAGCGGCCCATTGAACGTGTCTTTGGTGATCCACGACACGCGGAACGGCGCGGTGTTCACTTGTGTCGGGACCAGCCGACAGAAGGCGTCATTGCGGAACGCGAAGATGTGCCCCTGGAACGGTTGCGTCAGCCCAATCAGCGACGAGTTGTCATCGTCCAGGTCCAGCCAGTTCTTCTGCTCGACGGTGTTCGGGACAAATTCCTCATCGAAGAAGTTGTCATCCGTCGTCCCACGCACCGGAGAGAAATAGATGCGACCCGCCGTCGTGCCGCCAATCAGCCGGTTCTCGTCGG
>Ga0208685_1000081_pt1 | contig 41169 bp, 39 predicted proteins | sample EasRivMeERMLT890_FD_187533 | JGI IMG/M metagenome (GOLD analysis project Ga0208685, IMG submission 187533) | Soil microbial communities from meander-bound floodplain in the East River, Colorado, USA - East River MetaG ERMLT890 (SPAdes) (version 2) | ecosystem: Environmental > Terrestrial > Soil...
GGTGGTGCTCGCGTTGCGCCACTGGGTGATGCCCGATATCGAGAGCTACCGCGAGGACATCGCGCGCATCGTCAGCGAGCACACGCGGCAAAAAGTCACGATCGGCGCCATCCACGCCCAGTGGGACGGGCTGCGCCCGCAGCTCGTGCTCGAGCGCGTCACCGTCCGTGACGCGGCCGGCCGCTCGGCGCTCGACCTGTCGCGCGTCGACACGACCCTTTCCTGGCGGTCGCTGCTCGCGCTCGAGCTCCGATTCCACGCTCTAGACATCTACCGCCCCACGCTCGCCATCCGGCGCGACGCGCGCAACGTCGTGTCCATTGCCGGCGTCGAGCTGGCCGAGGGCGAAGGCGGCAATGGCGGCAACGGCTTCGCCGACTGGCTGCTGCGCCAGGAAGACATTGAGATCCACGACGCCACCATCGTTTGGAACGACGAGGTGCGCAAGGCGCCGCAGCTCGAGCTGAAGAGCGTCTTCCTCCACGTCATCAACAGCGGCAGGCGCCATCGGTTCGGGGTGCGGGCGACGCCGCCAAAGGACCTGGCGGCGCCGCTCGACCTGCGCGGGGACCTGAGGGGCGGCTCGGTCGCTGCGCTCGGCGACTGGAATGGAAAGCTCTTTCTCCAGCTCGACTATGCGGACATCGCCGCCTGGCGCGCCTGGGTGCCGTTTCCGATCGAGTTCACGCGCGGCGCCGGCGCGTTGCGCGCCTGGCTCACCTTCAGCCGGGACCGGCTGGTCGAGGCCACTGCCGACGTGCAGCTCGCCAACGTGAACACCCGCGTCGCCGCCGACCTGCCGCTGCTCGACCTGTCGCAGCTTTCCGGGCGGGTCGGCTGGAAGCAGTCCGATGAAGGGTTCGAGCTGAACACCGCGAAGCTTCGCCTGGTCACCACCGGAGGCCTGACGCTTCCCCCGGTGGATCTGCTGCTGCGGGTGAACGCCGCCGGCGCGCGCAATCGCGCGGGCGGCGAGTTGCACGCGGACTCCGTCGAGCTCGCGCCGCTCGTCTCGCTCGCCGATCACCTGCCGCTTGCGCCGGAGACGCGCAGGCAGCTCGCCGAGTACTCGCCCAGGGGCAGCCTGCGCGAGGTGATCGTGCACTGGAGCGGGGAATGGAGCGAACCGCGACAGTACAGCGCGCGCGGCCGGTTCCAGCAGCTGTCCCTGAACCGCTCGGGTCGGATCCCGGGATTCACCGGCGTGAGCGGCACGGTGGAGGCGAGCGAGCGGGGCGGGACGCTGTTCCTGAATTCCCAGAAAGCCACCGTGGAGATGCCGCTGATATTCCGGGATACGCACGAGCTCGACGCGCTGTCGGCGCAGGTATCCTGGTCGAGAAGCGGCGGCGATACCGAGCTGTGGATCAACAGCGCCGCGTTCTCGAACGCGCACCTTGCCGGATCGGTATTCGGCGTCTACCGCACCGCGGGCAGCAAGAGCGGAAGCATTGATGTCACCGGCCGCCTCACGCATGCCGACGCGCGTTTCGTGGGCCGCTACATCCCGCTCGTGGTGGCCAAGTCGGCGCGCGACTGGCTCGACGCGGCGTTTCTCGCCGGCCGTTCGAGCAACGTCACGCTGCGCCTCAAGGGCAGGCTCGAGGATTTTCCGTTCGATCGGGGCCGGCCCGGGGTGTTCCAGGTTACGGCGCGGGTGTCCGATGGCGTGCTGCACTACGCCAACGGCTGGCCCGACATCACCAACATCGCCGGCGACCTGGTCTTCCGCGGCAGCCGCATGGACGTGCATGCCTCTGAGGGGGCGATTCTCGGCACGCGCCTCGCGAAAGTGCGCGTGGAAATACCGGACCTCGGGCCCGGCAAGTCGGTCCTGGGCGTGGTGGGAGAGTCCGAGGGCCCGACCGGCGAGTTCCTGGCCTTCATCGAGAAGAGCCCGGTGTCGGGCATGATCGACGATTTCACCCGCGGCTGGCAGGCGGAGGGTAGCGGCCGGCTGACGCTGAAGCTTTCGCTCCCGCTCGACGATACCGCGAAGAGCACGCTCGCGGGCGCTTACCAGTTTGCCGGCAATACGGTCACGATCGCCCCGGAGCTGCCGGCCGTGGAGCAGGCGGGCGGACGGATCGAGTTCACCGAGACGGCGTTGCGCGCGCAGAACCTCAAGGGCGTCTTTCTCGGCGGGCCGGTTACGATCAATGCGAACACCGCGCGCGACGCAGCGGTGCTGATCGGGGTGCAGGGACGTGTCAATGCCGACGCCGCGCGGCGCACCGGCCCGCAGTGGGTCCAGTACCTGCGCGGCGCAACCGACTGGCGCGCGACGTTGACCGCCCGCAAGCGCAGCGCGGATATCGTGATCGAGTCAAACCTGCAGGGTCTCGCGGTCAACTTGCCCGCGCCGTTCGTGAAGCCCGCCGCGGAAACCTGGCCCACGCGTTTCGAGCGCCGCGTCCTGGGGCCGGGCCAGGAGCGGCTCTCGCTTTCGGCGGGCGACATCGTGAGCATGAATCTGGTGGCGCGCAGTGAAGGCAAGGAGAAGTCCATCACGCGCGGCAGTGTGCGCCTGGGTGGCGGCGCCGCCTTGCCCGAGCGCGACGGCGTATGGGTGAGCGGCACGCTGAAGGCGCTCGACGCGGACCGCTGGCTTGCGCTCCTGGGCGACGGCGGGGACGGAATGCGCATTGCGTGGGGCGGCATCGAGGCGAGTGTCGGGACGTTGGACGTGCGGGGCTTTCGCCTGAGCGACCTCTCCGTCAATGCCACGGTCCAGGGCGGGCAATGGCGCGCCGCTTTGTCCGGCAAGGAGCTCGACGGCGAGGTGACGTGGCAGCCTCAGGGCAGCGGGGCGCTCGTGGCGCGGATGACGAAGCTCGCCATCCCGCCCGCCACGCCCGATGCAGATGCGGCGGCGAGCCACGACACCCTGGCAAAGACGGAGCCGCAGGAAGAGCTGCCCGCGCTCGACGTCGTGGCCGAGCAGTTCCTCATCAAGGACCGGTTGTGGGGCCGGCTCGAGCTGGAAGCCGTGCCCATCGGGCGCGACTGGCGCCTCGAGCGATTGCTCCTCGCCAATCCCGAGGGCAAGTTGACGCTCGACGGATCGTGGGAACGCACGCCGGCGCGACAGGCGACGCGCATCAACCTGCTCCTGGAAACGAGCAACATCGGCAGACTGCTCACGCGCCTTGGCTACCCGGAGGGCGTGCGGCGCGGCACGGCGCGCCTGGAAGGATCGCTGTCGTGGGCCGGCGTTCCCTACGAGCTGGATTACCCGACGATGACGGGAAACCTCACGCTGGAAGCCGCGAAGGGGCAGTTCGTCAAGCTCGAACCCGGCATCGGGAAGCTGCTCGGCGTCATGAACCTGCAGTCGCTGCCCCGGCGCGCATCGCTCGATTTCCGCGACGTGTTCAGCGACGGATTTGCCTTCGACGAGATCGCAGGCGCGGCCCGGATCGATCGGGGAAACGCCACGACCGAGAACTTCCGGGTCCGGGGGCCCGCCGCCAGCGTCGTGATGAGAGGCGAGGTCAATCTCGTGCAGGAAACGCAGAACCTGAGGGTGCGCATCTCGCCGCAACTCACCGAGTCCGTGGCGGTGGCGGGGGCGCTCGTCGGCGGGCCGATCGCCGGGGTGGCGGCGTATCTCGCCCAGAAAGCATTCAGGGACCCCTTCGGCCAGCTCGCCTCTTTCGAGTACGATGTCAGCGGGACCTGGACCGACCCGACGGTGAAGCGGGTGCCGCGCCCGGTGGTCGAAGCAACGCCCCCGACCGGGTCCGAGTGAGCCATGAGCGAATCGCATTCATTGTTTGGAACGTCCCGGCCGCATGTCGCGAAGGACGACGCGCAATCCGGGGTGACGCGCATCGCGGCGGTGCAGCTCGCATCCGGTCCCAACGTCAAGGGCAACCTCAACGAGGCGGGACGGTTGATCGAGATGGCGGCGGCCCTGGGCGCGAAGCTGGTGGCGCTGCCGGAGTACTTCGCGATCATGGGCATGCGCGACGACGACAAGGTCAAGGTGCGCGAGAAGCCCGGCGCGGGCCCGATCCAGGATTTTCTCGCGGCCACGGCGCGCAAGCACGGCATCTGGCTCGTCGGCGGCTCGGTGCCCCTCGAGTCCTCGAGCCCGGGCAAGGTGCGCAACAGCTGCCTGGTCTTCGACGACAAGGGCAAGCTCGCCGCGCGCTACGACAAGATCCATCTCTTCGGCTTCGCGATGGGCAAGGAGCGCTACGAGGAGGAGCGCACCATCGAGCCGGGACGCGACGTCGTGACCGTGGACACGCCATTCGCCCGCATCGGGCTGTCGATCTGCTATGACCTGCGCTTTCCGGAGCTCTATCGCGCCATGAAGCCGGTGGACATCATCCTCGTGCCCTCGGCCTTCACCGAGACCACGGGCAAGGCGCACTGGGAAACGCTGATCCGGGCACGCGCCATTGAGAACCTGGCCTACGTGCTCGCCCCGGCTCAGGGCGGCTATCACCTGAGCGGGCGCGAGACCCACGGCGACAGCATGATCGTGGATCCCTGGGGGGTCGTGCTCGACCGGCTGCCGCGCGGCTCCGGCGTGGTGTCCGCGGGCGTCAACCTGCAGCATCTGCGCAATCTGAGGGAGAGCCTGCCCTCACTGACGCACCGGACGCTGCATCGTTGCTGAACTGCCTGACCAGTGACCACTGACCGGTGACCTGTGGCGCGTGCGGCTTGCATCCGGGCCGAGCGGCACCATCTACCCTTACTGTAGACTGCTGATCCATGAAACCCGAGAACCGCCGCGAAACCCGCGCCCTCGAGCGCGAAACGTCGTTCGCCACCGCGAACCAGGTCCTGCTCGCGCCGTATGCGCTGGATTCGCGCCGCCTGCAGGCGGTATTCGGCCAGATCATGGCGCACCGGGTGGATTACGCCGACCTCTACTTCCAGTACACGCGCAGCGAGTCCTGGAGCCTTGAGGAAGGCATCGTCAAGTCCGGCAGCTTCAACATCGACCAGGGCGTGGGCGTGCGGGCGGTGAGCGGGGAGAAGACCGCCTTCGCCTATTCCGACGACATCAGCCTGACGGCGCTCGACGCGGCGGCCCAGGCGACGCGAGCCATCGCGCGCCAGGGCCAGGCGGGCCGCAAGCGCGTGGCACGCCGCGCCTCCGGCCACAATCTCTATACGCCGCAGGACCCGATCGCGAGCCTGCAGGATCAGGCCAAGGTCGCTCTGCTCGAGCGCATCGAGCGCCGTGCGCGCGCGCTCGACCCCCGAGTGTCGCAGGTCATGGCGTACCTCGCGGGCGAGTACGAAGTCGTGCTGGTCGCGCGCTCGGACGGCATCCTCGCAGCCGACGTGCGGCCGCTCGTGCGCCTGTCGCTGCAGGTGATCGTCGAGGACCACGGCCGGCGCGAGCAGGGCAGCTCCGGCGGCGGCGGGCGCTTCGACTACGCCTACTTCACCGACGACGTGCTGGAGGACTACGCGCGCAGGGCGGTCGACCAGGCGCTCGTCAACCTCGAGGCGCGGCCGGCGCCCGCGGGCACCATGACGGTGGTGCTCGGCCCGGGCTGGCCGGGCGTGCTGCTGCACGAGGCGATCGGCCACGGTCTCGAGGGCGACTTCAACCGCAAGGGCACCTCCGCGTTCAGCGGGCGCATCGGCGAGCGCGTCGCGGCGCCGGGCGTCACCGTGGTGGACGACGGCACACTTGTCCGCCGGCGTGGCTCGCTCAACGTCGATGACGAAGGCCAGCCGACGCAGAGGAACGTCCTGATCGAGAACGGCGTGTTGAAGGGCTACATGCAGGACAGCCTCAACGCGCGGCTCATGAAGGTGCGCCCGACCGGCAACGGCCGCCGCGAGTCCTACGCGCACATCCCGATGCCGCGCATGACCAACACCTACATGCTGAACGGCGACACGCCGCGCGAGGAGATCATCGCCTCCGTGAAGAATGGCCTCTACGCGGTCAATTTCGGCGGCGGGCAAGTGGACATCACCAGCGGCAAGTTCGTGTTCTCCGCCTCCGAAGCCTACGTGATCGAGAACGGCAAGCCCACCCACCCGGTGAAGGGCGCGACGCTGATCGGCAACGGTCCGGACGCGCTTACCCGCGTGGTACTGATCGGCGACGACATGGCGCTCGATCCCGGCGTCGGCACCTGCGGGAAGGAAGGTCAGAGCGTACCGGTTGGCGTTGGCCAGCCCACTCTGCGCATCGACGGCCTCACCGTCGGCGGCACCGCGTCCTAATTACCGCGCACTTTCCACGCGTTCGAGCGGGCGATTGCTCGCCTCTCAACGCGTGGACGCAAACCGGAGCGATCGCGTCCGGTTTTGCGCTATAATCTATTGATTTCTATGGCAGAAGCGAAGACATCAATCCGTACTGACGACATCCGGATCAAGGAGATCAAGGAGCTCGTGCCGCCGTTGCACGTGCTGCGTGAGTTCCCGGTCTCCGACAAGGCCGCAAGAACGACCTACGAGGCGCGGCAGGCCATCCACCGCATCCTGCACGGCGCGGACGACCGCCTGCTGGTGATCGCGGGGCCGTGCTCGATCCACGATGTCAAGGCGGCGAAGGAGTACGCGGGACGGCTGAAGCGCGAAAAGGAGCAGCTCGCGGACGAGCTGCTGATCGTCATGCGCGTCTATTTCGAGAAGCCGCGCACCACGGTGGGGTGGAAGGGTCTAATCAACGATCCGCGCCTCGACGGCAGCTTCCGCATCAACGAGGGGCTGCGCATCGCGCGCGAGCTGCTGCTCGACCTCGACGAGATGGGCGTGCCCGTCGGCTGCGAGTTCCTCGACATGATCACGCCCCAGTACATCGCGGACCTGGTGGCGTGGGGCGCGATCGGCGCGCGCACCACCGAATCGCAGATCCACCGCGAGCTTGCATCGGGCCTGTCGTGCCCCGTCGGTTTCAAGAACGGCACCGACGGCAACGTCAAGATCGCGGTGGACGCCATCCGGGCGGCGCAGGTGCCGCACCATTTCCTGTCGGTCACCAAGGCTGGCCACAGCGCGATCGTCGCCACCGCCGGCAACGAGGACTGCCACATCATCCTGCGCGGCGGCACGAAGCCCAACTACGACGCGGCGAGCGTGGATGCCGCCGCCAAGGCGCTCGCCGAGGGCGGCGTCCCCGCGCGGCTGATGATCGACTTCAGCCACAGCAACTCGGCCAAGAGCCCGCAGAAGCAGGTGGACGTGGGGGCGGACGTGGCGGGGCAGATCGGCGCGGGCGATGCGCGCATCTTCGGGGTCATGTTCGAGAGCCATCTCAAGGCCGGCCGGCAGGACCTGGTTCCCGGCAAGGAGCTGGTCTATGGCATGAGCATTACCGACGGCTGCATCGGCTGGGAAGACAGCCGGAAAGTCCTCGAAATCCTGGCCGACGGCGTGCGCCAGCGCCGGCTGAAGGCCCAGCGGGCCGAGTAAATGGCCGCGGCGGGCGGGCTGTTATATAGTGTGGCGGGGCACCGCCGATTCTGAAGGGGACCGGACGGCAGCATGGCGCAGATCGATCTCGAAGCCACCAATCCGGGCCGTGCGTCGTTGCCCTCGCTGGAGCGAATCGGCAAGGGTACCGCGATCGCCAACGAGATCTTCAGCCTCGTGGGGCGGTCTCTCTTCTTTGCCGAGTTCTCGCGCGAGGACATCTCCATCCTCGCGGGCTACATGGACGTCTACCGCGCTCAGGCGGGCGAGACCCTCATCCGCGAGAACGAAGGCGGCGATTTCATGCTCCTCATCATCGAGGGCAGCGTGGACATCTTCAAGCGTGGGCTACGCACCGGGCAGCAGCACATGACCAGCGTCGGCCCCGGCATGACCCTGGGCGAGATGTCCATGATTGACGGCGAGCCGCGCTTCGCGACTTGCGTCGCGACGGAATCCACGGTGTTCGCGGTGCTCCATCGCGACGACATGGCCAAGATCATCCTCGACCACCCCAGCCTTGGCTCGAAGGTCCTGGTGAAGCTCGTTTCGATGCTGTCCTCGCGCCTGCGCCAGACCAGTGCGCGCCTGCTCCAGCACATGGAGCGCAGCATCATGGTGTGAGGGCGGGAGCCTTCCTCTTTGGCCTGCTCGCCGCGGGCGCGGCGTACTCGCAGGCGGTTTCCATCGACGATGATCGCGGCCGGACGGTTCGGCTCGCCGCGCCGGCGAGCCGCATCGTCGCGCTCGCGCCGAGCCTGGCCGAGCTCGCCTTCGCCGCGGGCGCGGGCGGGCGGCTCGTCGGCGTCGCGCGTTTCAGCGATTTTCCGTCCGCCGCCCGCGCGATCCCGCAGGTTGGAGACGCGGCGCGCGTGGACTTCGAGCGCATCGCCGCGGCGAAGCCCGATCTGATCCTGGCATGGAAGAGCGGCAACTCCGCCGCCGACGTCGGCAGGCTCGAGCGCCTGGGATATCCAGCCTTCGTGAGCGAGGCCGCCCGGCTCGCCGACATACCGCGCCTGCTGCGCGCGATCGGCACCCTCGCCGGAACGCTGCCGGCGGCCGGCGCGGCGGCGGCGGAGTTCGAGCGGGAGATCGGTGCGTTGAAGAGCCGCTACGCGAATGCCCGCAAGCTGCGGGTCTTCTACCTCATCTGGCACCGGCCGCTGCTGACCGTGAACGGCGCGCACTCGATCAGCGACGTGATCGCGCTCTGCGGCGGCGAGAATGTCTTCGCGGACGTGAGCCAGCTGACGCCCTCGGTTACGCTCGAGGCGGTGATCGCGGCGAAGCCTGAGGTGATACTGGGCGGAGCCTCGGCGGACCGAGAAAAGGACTTCGCGGCGCGGTGGCGCGCGTCAAGCCTGCCGCCGCTCTCCGGATTGCCCGCGTACTTCATCGACCCGGACCTCATCCAGCGCCAGACGCCACGCATCGTGGATGGCGCGCGTGCCGTATGCGCCGCGCTGGAGCAGGTTCGAATCCGCCGCCAAAGCACCATGGGTGCCAAATGATCGTCAGCGGTCCCGGTAATCACCCCGGCCCGCCGGATACTGCTTTTCCCAGTTCCTCCCGTCGGTCTGGGTGATCACCATGTCCTCGACCGTGCCGGGATCGAGGCAGCGGGCATTGACGCTGAAGCCGTCCGGGTGGGAGCGCGGCACGTAGAAGGACTTCACGCCGCACACCGAGCAGAACAGGTGCTTGGCGACGCCGGTGTTGAAGCTGTAGGAGGTCAGCGCGTCACGGCCGCTCACGAGCGTGAAGCGGTCCGCGGGCACGATCAGATGCAGGTAGCCGGACTTGCTGCACATCGAGCAGTTGCATTCCGACACCCGGATCCGTGCGGGCGCCGTTACCTCGAAACGCACCCGGCCGCAGTGGCAGCCGCCCGTGTGCTTGATGTTCACTGGAACTTGAGGGCTGCCGGCGAGATCAGCACCCCGAACTGCTCGCACCAGATGACGACGCTCCCGTACTTCCTGAGGTCCACGCCGACCGGCACCGGGTAATTCTGGCTGCCCTTGAAGGCCTTCAGCCGTCCGAGATCCACGAACATCGTCTTTTCGACGTTGGTGGACGGAATGACATTCTGCTCCGGTACGAGGTAGACATGAAACTTGGGTCCCGGCCCCACCTCGAAGTCGCCGTCGAGATGCACGAGATCGTCGTACACCGTGAGCTTGCCCTTCCCATAGTGGATCGGATCGCGTGGATTGGCGTGGATGAACGTGCCGGTTGCCACTATCTTGCGCGCGGCCTTGTCCTCCACCTTGTCCGCGGCGACGATGTCTGCCAGAAAGAGATACGGATAGACAAAGATGCCCAGCGCAAATCCCGCTGCCGTGCCCAGGAGACCCCCAAAAACAAAAATGATGATCGACCTTTTCATGACCCGTCAGCCTGATTGCGAGAACCGCTACTCATCACTCATCACTCGTCACTCATCACGCAATTACAGGATCTTGACGCACTGGCCCTTGAAGATCACCGGCCCGGTCGGCGCACCGGTCGGCGAGCCGCCCTCGGGCTCGACGCTCATCGCCATGCCGTATGCGCCCTCCATCCGCTCCGCAAGCGTGGGCTTGATCCGCATCGTCTGATCGGCGTCAATCGTGATGAGGCCCATAGAAACGGGCGCGGCCTTGCCCCTCGGCAGCATCCACATCTCCCACGTCGTCCCGGGGGCCATGACGGGATGCTCCTGGACGACCTTGATGCGCACATAGGGGTCGCGCATGGCCTTCATCGGCGGCCACGAGACCACCAGGGCGGGCTCCCCTTTGTCGTCGCTCATCACGGCGACCATGGCCATGGGCGGCTCGGGTCGCGGCGCAAGACCGATGAAGGCGGCGAGGATCAGCACGAAAGCGGTGCTGGTGACCGCAAGCCCTCTCCAGAACGCGAGGCCCTTCGTTGCGCCGCCGGCGATGCGTTGCGCCACGGCTCGCCACACGCGAGTCGGCGGCGCGATCTCGCCGGCAGCCACCGCAAGGGGGGTGAGCCGCGCCTCCCACTCCGCCACGATCTGGCGCAGGCCCGGGTCGTAGCGCAGCAGCGCCTGGAAACGCGCGCGCGCGCGGCCGCGCAGCGTGCCGATCACGTACTCGGACGCCAGCTTCTCGCGCAGTTGCGGGTTCTTATGAGACGCCATCTCTACCGGTTACTCATCACCCATGACCCATCACTCATCACCCGTCACTCCTATCAGGCCCCTCCCGGTTGGAGGCAGCCCTTCAGCCGCTCGAGACCCCGCCGCACCCATGTCTTCACCGTGCCGAGCGGCTGCTTCATGTGGCCCGCGACCTCCGAATGGCTCAGGCCATGAAAGAAGGCGAGCATGATGCTCTGGCGCTGCTTTCCATCGAGCTGCTGCAGGCAGCGTTCCAGCGCCGCCGCTTCGCTCGAGGCGGCGAGGCGCTCGAGCGGCCCCGGGGCATCGTCCTGCCACGCCTCGACCGCGATGTCGTACTCCTCGCCGGTCGCTTCCTGCTGCGGCCGGCGCAGCCAATCGAGGGAGCGGTTGCGCACGATGCTGGTCATCCAGGTGAGCGGCGCGCTCTTCTGGATGGCGTAATCCCCCGCGTGGTTCCAGACGCTCACGTAGCATTCCTGAAGGACCTCTTCCGCCCAATCCCGTCTCCTCAATATACGCAGGGCGACCCCAAACAGTTTCGCCGAGGTGAGCTCGTACAGGAGTGCGAACGCACGTTGGTTCCTGAGGGCGCATTGGGCCAGCAGCTCCGCGAGTCGTATGGCCAGGGCGTCGGGCGAGGAATTGTTGGTGCTGGTCACGGGTCACCGGTCAGCGGTTTTTGCCCTGCTGCCACAGCACGTCGCCGCGTCCCGCAGCCCGGTTCAGCACGCGCGCCAGCACGAACAGGAGATCCGAGAGCCGGTTGAGGTAGCGCACCGCGCGCGGCGGGGCGGACTTCTTCCTTGCCAGTGTCACGAGCCGGCGCTCGGCCCTGCGGCACACCGTGCGCGCGACATGCGCGAGGGTGGCCGCGCGCGAGCCGCCCGGAAGGATGAAGTCCTTGAGCGGCGGCAGGTCGCGGTTGAATCCGTCCAGCGCCCGCTCGAGCCGCGCGATGTACTCATCGGTCAGGATCGCGTGCCCGGGACGCGAAAGCTCCCCGCCGAGATCGAACAGGTCGTGCTGCACGTCGGTGAGGCAGGCGCGCACCTCGTCCGGCAGCGCTTCGGAAAGCAGCACGCCCAGGGCGGCGTTCAACTCGTCGACCGTGCCAATCGCCTCGATGAGCGGCGATTCTTTTGGCACGCGCGAGCCGTCGGCAAGCCCGGTCGTGCCGCCGTCGCCCGTGCGGGTATAGATTTTCGTAAGCCGGTTGGCCATGACAGGTGAGCGGCCATTATATAGAGGGGCACGAAACTGCGGCCGTTGCGCATTTGCTATGATTCGCGCGGAGGCTCAATGGCGTGGGACGCCGCAAACCGTATCCGCAACTGATCGCATCAGGCATCGTCTCCGCCGCGCTCTATCTGCTGCTCTACCTCTACGAACGCGAGATCCTGGCGGCCTTCACGCGCACCGATGGATGGTACCCGGCGCTGCCGGTCGTCGCCGCGTTCGTGTTCTCCTTCGCGCACGGCGTATTCACCGCCTGCTTCTGGGAAGTCCTGGGCATCCGGGGTCGAAAGCGATAGGCAATGGACTCGTCGGTCATCCATTTTGTTGATCTGCAATACGGCAACGTCCTCGCCTTGCTCGCGATCGGGTTCGTCGGCGGGCTGGTGAGCGGGTTCATCGGATCGGGCGGCGCTTTCGTGCTGACGCCGGCGATGATGAGCATGGGGGTGCCTGGCGTGGTCGCAGTGGCGAGCAACCTCTGCCACAAATTTCCCAAGGCGCTGGTCGGCGCCTACCAGCGCCACAAGTTTGGGCACGTGGACGTGAAGCTCGGGCTGGTGATGGCGGCTTCCGCGACGGTCGGCGTGTGGGTGGGGGCCGACATCCAGCAGCGGATCAACGCGAGCTTCGGCGAGCCGGGCTCGAATCTGTACGTGAGCCTCGCCTTCGTCATCGTGCTGACGGTCATCGCCGCTTTCGTGCTGCACGACTCGGTCACCGTCTACCGCTCGGGCCGTTCCGACGAGCAGGATCGGGTCACGCGGCTCGCGCGCTGGGCGCAATCGCTCGAGATCCGCGGGACCATGATGCACTTCAAGACGGCGAACGTCCGGGTGTCGGCCCTGTTCACGCTGCCGCTCGGCTTCGCCACCGGCCTGCTCGCGTCGACCATTGCGGTCGGCGGGTTCATCGGCGTGCCGGGCATGATGTACGTGCTGGGTGCGCCTGGCCTCGTCGCGAGCGCGACTGAGCTGGTCATCGCGTTCGTGATGGGATTTGGCGGCACGGTCAAGTACGCGCTGCACGGTCTGGTAGACATCCGTCTTGCCCTGATCCTGCTCGCGGGCTCGCTGTTCGGCGTCCAGCTGGGGGTGATCGGCACGACCTACGTCAAGCCCTTCATGATCAAGGTCGTGATGGCCGTCATCATGCTGATCGTTGCCGTGAGCCGCGGCCTGGCGATTCCCGTTTATCTCACGCAGCTCGGCCGCCTCGACCTCGCCCCGCGCACGCTGGCCTGGCTCGAGACTGCGAGCTTTGCATTCCTGATCCTTGCGTTGTGCACCGGCGGCATCATCATCGTCGCCGCCATGCTGCGCGGGCACCGCACGGAAGCGATGTCGCTCAGGGAGCAGGCTCCGGACTAGGCCGGCCCCGCGGAGTCAGCAGCGCCTCAGGCGAGCTTCACCGGCTCGCCGTTGGGAAGGGCGACGTGGCACTCCCGGAAAATGCGAACCTTGCAGTTCCGGCAGATCTCGGGATCGAGCGTGCGGTAGATGTCGGCGACCGGCCGGCTCTTCACGGGGAACAGACTGTTCGGGCCGATGGAGTCCAGGTAGCCGCCGCGCGCCAGCGTCTCGCGCACCGTGTCCTTCATGCGGTAGAAATACAGGCCTCCCCCGAAGTCGCGTCGCCGGCGCGCTTCGCGCGCAAGCATGTCCGCGCCCGCCAAGTCCACGAAGTTGATGCCGCTCGCCATGATCAAAACGTGCTTCTGGCGCGGCTCGAGATCGTCGATCTGCTCCAGGCTGTGCTGCACGTGGTCCACCGCGCCGAAAAAGAGCGATCCGTTCACGCGTAGCATTTTGAGCTGCGGGCAGTCGGGCAATCCGCTGTCGGCCGTGAAATGGTAGCTGTCCGGCGCCGGGTCGGGCTTGACGTCGAGCACCAGCGGACGCGAGGTGCGCGTGAGGTACAGCATCAGCGACAGCAGCGCGCCGGAATAGATCGCGAACTCGAGGTTGGCGAACAGCGCGGCGAGGAAAGTGACAGCCATCACCACGCTTTCCTGCCGGCTCGTCCTGATGACCCGGGCGATGTAACGGGTGTCGATCAATCCATAGGCGACCAGGAACAGGATCGCGGCCATGACCGCGAGCGGCAGGTGCGCGATCAGGGGCGCCACCACGAACAGGATCGGCGCGAGCAGGAGCGCTGCGAACGCCGCCGCGAGCGGCGTGCGGGCGCCCGCCTCGTGGTTGACCCCGCTGCGGTTGAAGGAACCGCTCGAGGCGTAGGCCGAGAAGAAGCTGCCGGCGATGTTGGACAGCCCCTGACCGATGAACTCCTGATTGCCATCCAGGCGCTGGCCGGACTTCACTGCGATGGCGCGCGCAATCGACACGGCCTCGGTCAGCGCGAGTATGGTCACCGCCAGGGCGACGGGCAGGGTGTTGCGGACCGCTTCGGGCGACAGATCCGGCGCGGAAAGCGCCGGCAGCGTGGCGGGGAGCGTCCCGACCATCGCTATGCCGGTTGCCGCTTCGCCAAAGGCGGAGTTGAGCGCCGCGGCCGCAGCGCTGCCCGCGATCATTGCGACGATCATGTAGGGGAACCGGGGCGCGAGCCTGCGGCACAGGATGCCCGTCAGCAATGTGATGGTCCCGACGGCCATCACGTACGGGTTGACGTTGCCCAGCGTGAGGGCGAAATCGTGCCAGGTTCGGGCGAAGGAGCTGCCGGGCGGGATGTCGACGCCGAAAAAAGGTCTGATCTGGGCAGCGAAGATCAGGCAGGCCGCGCCAGCGGTGAAGCCGATCACCACCGTATGTGAGATGAAGTTGACGAGCGCCCCCATGCGCGCGAGGCCCATTGCAAGCTGTATGCCGCCGACCAGGAACGTGAGCGTGAGCGCAAGCCGGATGTAATCGTCGCTGCCGGGCTCCGCGAGCGGGGCGAGGCTCGCGAAGAGGAAGATGGAGATCACGTTCGTCGGGCCGGAGACGAGGTGCCACGACGAGCCGAACAGCGCAGCGACGATTGCCGGCACCATCGCGGCGTAGAGCCCGTACTGCGGCGGCAGCCCGGCCAGCGTCGCGAACGCGATGCCCTGGGGCAGCACGATGATCGCGCCGATCAGTCCGGCGACGGCATCGGCGCGAAGCGATTCACGATTGACTCGGGGCCACCACCGCAGGAACGGAAGAATCCGGCCGAGCCGGCTCGCGGACGAGTGCGTGGTCACGATCCCGGAATTATGCGGCAGAGCGCATGCGTGATCCAGCCGCGCGCGCGTTGCGGCCGGCCTCTCGGACAAGGACATGGCGAACCTGGCGGCGTATTACGCGTCCGATTCCATGAAGTCCGCGGCCAAGTGAGGAGAGCCGCGATGACGAAGACCCTCGTTGGCGCGTTCTGCCTCGTATTCGCGGCAAGCGCGCCTGCGCTCGCCGGCGATGCGGATGCCGGAAAGAAGAAATCCCAGACCTGCGTGGCGTGCCACGGGCCCGACGGCAACAGCCCCGCACCCGATTTCCCGAAGATCGCGGGCCAGCACTACGATTACCTGTTGAAGGCGCTGAAGGACTACAAGTCGGGCGCGCGCAAGAGCCCGATCATGGCGCCGCTCGTCGCCAATCTCACCCAGCGCGACATCGAAGACCTGGCCGCCTTCTATTCGAGCCAGCGCGGGCTCGTCATCAAGTACTAGATCCCGCGGTCTTGTGCCTGAATTCGCAGAGATCGCGGATCAGGCACTTCGGGCAATCGGGATTCCTCGCCTTGCACACGTAGCGCCCGTGCAGGATCAGCCAGTGGTGCGCGTCGGGCTTGAACTCGTCCGGCACCGCTTTCAGTAGCCGCGTCTCGACCGCCAGGACGTTCTTGCCGGGCGCGATGCCGGTGCGGTTCGCAACCCGGAAGATGTGGGTGTCCACGGCGATCGTGGGCTCGCCGAACGCGGTGTTGAGGATCACGTTCGCGGTCTTGCGTCCCACGCCGGGCAGGCGCTCCAGTTCCTCGCGTGTGCGCGGCACCTCGCCGCCGTGCTTCTTCACGAGCAGCCGGCACGCGGCTATAAGATTCTTCGCCTTGGTGCGGTAGAGCCCGATGCTCTTGATGTGGCGCTCGAGCCCCCTGCGGCCGAGCTTGATCATGGCTTCGGGCCGGCTCGCCACCTTGTAGAGGCCCGGGGTGGCCAGGTTCACGCTCTTGTCCGTGGCCTGCGCGGACAGCACCACCGACACCAGCAGCTCGAACGGCGACGCATAGACGAGCTCGCTGCGCGGCGCCGGGTTCGCGGTGCGCAACAGCGCAAAAATGCTGCGGATCTTCTCTGGATGCACGGGCGGCAATGGCGGACGAGAATCGGCTCATTATAATCAGCCGCAGATGACCTCGAAGCACGGCGCAATCCGAGTATTTCGCATGCTGCTCGCCGCGGTATGGCTTGCCGCCAGCTCGGCGGCGGCGCAGCAGGTCACGCTCGAGCGCCCCGACCTGCCATGGCATTTCGGCGTGCCCGATACTCCTTCGGTCAACGCCTTCGCCGCGCCGGGCGGCTACGTGCTGATCACGCGCGGGCTCTACGAGATGCTCGCCAGCGAATCGCAGCTCGCGGGCGTGCTCGAGCACGAGATCGGGCACATCGTGCAGCGCCACCACGTCAAGGTGATGCAGCAGAGCGCCGCCGTTTCTGCCGGCTACAGTCCCTACGGCCTGGTGGAGGTGCTCCACCTGCTTGCGGCACGGTCGGCGGACGACTCCTCGCTCGCGTTGCTGTTCAAGTCCCACCCGGCGCCGGCCGCGGCGAAACCCGTGGCGGTCGAGGGTGCTCGCGCGCTCCAGCAACAGGAGGAAGGCGGGACCACGATACCCTCCGGGGGAAGCCCCTTGCCCGGCGGGGGCAGCGGCATCCTGCGCGGCATCTTCGGCCGCTGATCAGCGGCTGCGCAATCGCTGGCGGGCACGCTCGATGACGCGCTGGATCGTCGCGCGTTTCCGGTCCTGGCCGGCGCGATCGCGTCCCGCCGCGAGCTGCGCCACCCGCCCGCGTTCGAGCCTTTCCGTTCGCGCATCGTAGCGCCGCCGGTACTGACCGGCGCGCCGCAGGCGGTCTTCGTGCGTCCAGGCTTCCCCGGTCTCGACCATCGTGATGCAGTCCACGGGGCAGGGCGGCAGGCAGCGCCGGCAGCCGGTGCACTCCGCCGCGATCACGGTGTGCATGAGCTTCTGCGCGCCGACGATGGCGTCCACCGGGCAGGCGAGTATGCACAGCGTGCATCCGATGCACGCTTCCTCGTCGATGCGGGCCACTTCGACCATGCAACTATTCTACGTTGCCGATTGCCGCGGGGGACGTGCACAATGACGGACGCAAGTGGGATCGAATACGACATTCGAAGGCACGGAAAGCCACAGCGCCGAAACGACGCTGCGCGATCTGCTGCGCATGGAGCAGGTCCGGCTGGTTTACGATCAGCTGCTGAGCTCGCAGCTCGTTGCGGTGCTCAATGCCGTGGTGTTCGTGGCGGTCCAGTCCCTGGTGATTCCGGCACCCGTTCTCGTCACGTGGCTCGCCGCCGTATGCGTGCTGGCGCTCATCCGGATCGCGGGCGGGATTGCGTTCCGCAGCGAGGCGCCGCAGGCTGGCCAGATCGGCCGCTGGCGGTTCTGGGCAATTGTCGGGGCCACCGCGAGCGGAGTCGTTTGGGGATCAGCGGCATGGCTCCTTTACCCTTCCATGAACGTCGCACATCAGGTCTTCGTCGCGTTCATTCTCGGTGGGATGGTGGCGGGCAGCGTGGCGACGCTTGCACCGGTGTTCCCGGCCTTTCTCGCGTATGCCGTTTTGACCCTAGTCCCGGCGGCGATCCGCTTTCCCCTGCAGCAGGATCCCGTGCACTACGCGATGGGCTGGCTGATCCTGGTGTTCCTCGTCGCCGTGATCGTGATTGCGCGGCGCTCCCACGAGCACATGAGCGACATGCTGCAGCTCCGCATCGAGAACGCGGGACTGACCGGCGAGCTGCACGCGACGCGGGAGCGGCTGCGACGGGCGCAACAGGGCGCCGATGCGGGACGCGCCTGAGCCGCGCGCCATCGGCTTGCCTTCAGGAGCTCGCCGGCGCGCCCGCGCACAGCGCCGCGACGCACTCGCTGACCAGCTCGGGACCGCGATACACGAGGCCGGTGTAGAGCTGGATGAGGCTCGCGCCCGCGGCAATTCTTTCGTGTGCATCGGCGCCGCTCATGATGCCGCCTACGCCGATGACCGGCAGCTTTCCGCTCAGCGCCTGCGCGAGCTGGCGCGCCACCGTCGTGGCGCGCGCCGTGAGTGGGGCCCCTGACAGCCCGCCCGCCTCGTGTTCGTGCGGCAGCCCGGCAACGCCCTCGCGCGTCACGGTCGTGTTGGTCGCAATCACAGCGTCGATGGCGTGACGGAGCAGCGTGGCCGCGATCGACTCGATTTTCGGGCGGTCGAGGTCGGGCGCGATCTTCACCGCGAGCGGGACGGTCTTTCCGTGCTGCGCGGCGAGCGCGCGCCGTTCAGCGCTGAGCGTCGCGAGCAGGGCGTCGAGCGCGCCCGTGCCCTGCAGCCGCCGCAGGTTCTCGGTGTTGGGCGAGGACACGTTCACCGTCACGTAGCTCGCGACGGGATAAACCTTGCGCAGGCAGGCGACGTAGTCGTCCGCGGCGCGCTCGAGCGGCGTGTCGAAGTTCTTGCCGATGTTGATGCCGAGAACGCCGCGGTAGCGCGCCCGCGTTACGTTTTCCAGCACGCGGTCCACGCCGTCATTGTTGAAGCCCATGCGGTTGATGACGGCGCGCCCGGCACGGATGCGGAACATCCGCGGGCGCGGGTTGCCCAGCTGGGCGCGCGGCGTGACGGTGCCGATCTCGATGAAGCCGAAGCCGAGCCGCGCCAGCGCATCGATGTACTCGCCGTTCTTGTCCAGTCCCGCGGCAAGCCCCACCGGGTTGGGAAAGCGGATGCCCATGACAGTGCGCGCGCATTCCGCCGAAGCGGGGGCCGCGGCGGGGGGAAGTCCGAGCCGCGCCATCCCCCGCAGGGCATGCAGCGTGACGCGATGCGTCGTCTCTGGATCGAGGCAGAAAAGAATCGGACGCGCGAGCGAGTAGAGCATCACGTCATTGTACGTGAGGTTTGACCCCGCTCCGGCTGCATGCTAGAAGGCGTAGCCAAGGAGCGGGATCTTGATCACGGAAAAGAAGGTCGAGCAGGTCGTCCAGATCGCCGCCATCGTGCTGCTGGTGGCCGGCTGCCTGGCGGTGCTGCAGCCGTTCCTCGCCGCGATCCTGGCGGCCGCCATCGTGTGCTTTTCAACCTGGCCGGTTTACCGCTTCATCGAGTACCGGACAGGCAGCCGGCGCGGGCTCGCCGCGCTGGCGATGACGCTGCTCATCCTGTTCGTGCTGGTGGTCCCGCTGGCCCTCATCGCGCTCAGTTTTCGCGACGACGTGCCGCATCTCGTGGAGAACGCGCGCGAGCTGTTCGCACGCGGCCTGCCCGGCCCGCCGGAATGGGTCGCGCGCATACCGCTGGTCGGCGGTCAGCTCGATGCCTACTGGCGCGAGTTCGCGGAGAGCCAGGACCAGTTCGCCGAAGCGCTGAAGCGATTCTCGCAGCCGGCACGCGAGGTCCTGGTGAAGACCGGCCTCATCATCGCCGAGGGCGTGCTGCAGTTTACGCTGATCGCCTTCATCAGCTTCTTCTTCTACCGCGACGGCGCGGCGCTGGTGGAGGCGCTGCGCAACACTCTCAACCGTGTCGCCGGCGACCTCACCGAGCGCCTGCTGGGGATCGTCGGCGGCACCATCACTGGCGTGGTCTACGGTATCGTGGGTACCGGGCTCGCGCAGGCGGTGGTGGCGCTGATCGGGTTTCTCATCGCGGGCGTGCCGGGGGCGGTGACGCTGGCCTCGCTCGTCTTCATCCTGTCCATCGTCCCGGTCGGCCCGCCGCTGATCTGGGTGGGCGCGACCATCTGGCTTGGCTATGGCGGCTACGTGGGGTGGGCGATCTTCATGGCGCTGTGGGGATTCTTCGTGATCAGCGGCATCGACAATATCGTCAAGCCGCTGCTGATCAGCCGCGGCGCGGCCATGCCATTCGTGCTGGTGCTGCTCGGCGTGTTCGGCGGCGTGTTCGCCTTCGGATTCGTCGGCGTCTTCCTCGGGCCGACGCTCCTCGCGTTGGGCTACAACTTCGTGCGGCGCTGGACCGAGGCGCGCGCCGCCGCCGCGCCCGCCGCTTCCTCCTCCCCGCCGCAGGCCTAGCGCGGCCGCCGCATCGCAGCGTCCGGCGCAATCAGAAGTTGGTCCTCATCTTGACGAGAAACTGGTACGACTTGATGTTGGGGTCGTCATTGAGCGGAAACGCGAGGTCGATGTGCCACACGCCGCCGCGCGCAGTGCGGTCGTTCAGGATGCGCAGGCCGATGCCGATGTCGCTCAACCAGCCGGGATTGACGGTGTTCTGGTTGACACCGCCCCAGGCGCGGCCGAAGTCGTAGAAGACGGCGCCGCCGATGCGGAACAGGCGAAACGGGTACCAATCGGTATAGCCGCGTTGTTCCAGAGACAGCACTGCCCGGTGCGTGCCGGTCTGGTAGCGCAGCGGGTAGCCGCGCAGGCCGCTGTCGCCGCCGAGCTGGAACTGGTCCGCGGGTTCGCCGTTCGCGACGGTATCCGCGGAAAGCGACGTGAAGAACAGCCCGCGTCCGCCCTGTTGTCGGTAGTACTTGCCCATGGCCCCGTAGAACTGGCGTTCGCCTCCGTCGCTTCCGTAGCGGCCATTCGCGTGCGCGGACAGCAGCAGGTTGTTTTCCTGCGCCAGCGTGAAGCCGTCGCTGACGGAGGCGTCATAGAGCCACAGGTCGCGCGTGGAGCCGAGGGCGGTCGTGGCACGCCCCAGTTGCAGCCTCGAGTGAAAGCCCAGCGCGAAATACTCCACGCGCTCGATCTGGTTGCGGTTCTTCACTTTTGCGAAATCATCCTCGACCGTCTCGTAGCGGAAGAAGGGCGCTACCAGTGTCAAGTCCGACGGGATCTGCGCGGGCGCGGGCAACGAGGGGTCGATGCTGTAGGCGTCATCCTGGTACTGGAGGCCGATGGAATAGCGGTGGGACCAGCCCCCCACCAGCCCTTTTGACCAGCCGCCGTAAATCTCCCCGTTGTCGCTCGCATGGCGGTACTGGCCGACGACGTTGCTGCTGCTGTATATCGAGTCGATCCGCCGGTTGGTCGCGGCGGAAACCCCGGCCGCCCAGCGCGTGTCGAGCGCATAAAAGGGGCGGTCGAGCCTGAAAGCTTTGCTGCTGCCGTCATCGAACGAGCCGTGCGTATATTCTATGCTGGTCCAGCCGCCGAAAGCGTGGTTATGGGAAATCGAGAACTCGCGTCCGCTGCGATCGGCGTCCGATGTGCTTCTCAGGCCGACGGCGACACCGGTACCCAGGAGGTTGTGCTCCACCAACCCCAGGCCGCTCGAGTTGGAGCCGCCCTGCCGGCTGAAACGCAGTTGCGGATCCAGCGTCCAGGTGTCGCGGGTCTTCACGTCGATGTCCACGATGCCGTCGTGGTAGGCAATCGGCTGGATGCGCACGTCGTAGATGAAGCCATTGCCGCGCAGCAGGCGCTCCGATTCCTCGATCAATCGCACCGAAAGCGGCTCGCCTTCGTTGAAGAGGAGTGAGCGCCGCAGTACGCTCGGGCGCGTGCGGATGTGCAGCGTGTTGGCGAACCGGAACAGCGCGTTGTCTTCCTTGGGGTCGTCGAGGTCGAAGATGTTCTGATTGTTGATGCGGATGTTTCCGATGACGGCGCCGGCGGCCTCCAGCTCCCGGAACGACGGGATGGGCCTGGTCCCGCTAATTTCTTGCGCTGTCGCGGTGGCAGCCGACAGGAAAAGAATCAAGGCAAGGGTGGCAAGTCTGCGGATCAATCCGAATTCGCGTGGCCGTTTCAAGGTGCGTCACCAGACGGCCGGGTCCCCACCCGGAGCCTGCGGTTATCGTTGCTTTGTCGCGGCTGCCGCAGCCTGCGCGCCCTTCGGTGTCCCCATGATTGCGAGGTAAAGGGCAAGAATTACCAGCCAGCACACCAGCGCCGACCACAGAATGTGCGAGATAAAATGCGCGCCCTGAGCGACGCGTACCAGGCCGAGCGCCATTCCTGCCGTGAGACCGCCCCACAGGCCCGCGCGCGCGAGGCGCAGGTTGCCGAGCGCGAGGCCGGCGAAATAGAACGCGAGCAGGCAGAACCCCGCTGTGGCGTGGCCGGCTGGAAAGCAGTGACCCGGTGCAAGACCGGGCGGCGCGGCGTCGAAAAGCGAAAGGTGCCGCGCGAACCCGCCGTATTCCTGCAGGCTCCACGGGCAGTGCCGTACGCTCGCCGCCTTGAGCAGGACCACTGCGAGCGGCGCGAGCGTCAGTGCAAGTGCCAGGAAGAGCAGCAGGCGGCGATGCGGCCTGAGCTGCGGCAGCAGAAAGCTCAGGACCCACAGCGCGATCAGGCCGCTGGCCACGACGGTGACCAGCTGCCTGGGCCATTGATGGCCGAAGACCTCGAGCGCGCTGTTGTAGTGCAGCGGGAAGACGCCGGCAATGGGATCGAAGAACCAGCCGGTTATCGCCGAATCAAGCGTGGTTGTTTCCAGCAGGAGCAGGAACGCGATGAACGGCAGCGCCGGGCCGAGGTGGCGCAGCAATAACTCAGCCCGTGGCGCCATTCCTTGCCGTCATGATTGACACTGGCGAAACAGGTCGCGTTCCGGACGATAGATCGCTGTGCGCACTCTCGACAGCCCGAGGACGGAATGGAAAAGATAATCGTGCGAGAGCGGCTCGTGCTGTCGCGCCTCGAGGCAGTCCGTGTCTATGCCCGGACGTTTCAGCAGTCCCGCGGACAGCCACACCAGCATCGGGACCTGGACCTGCTCGCGCGGTGCCAGCGCGTAGGGAATGCCGTGCAGGAACAGCCCGTTCTCGCCCAGCGACTCGCCGTGGTCTGAAACGTAGAGCAGCGCCGTGTCGAACCGTGGCGCGTTGGACCGCAGCAGATCGATGGTCTGGCTCAAGACGTGGTCGGTGTAGCGCAGGCTGTTGTCGTAGGCGTTGACGATGCTCTGGCGCGTGCAGCGGTCGAGCTCGATCGTATTGCACACGGGGGTGAAGACCTCGAAGGCCGGTGGGTAGCGCTTGTAGTAGGCCGGGCCGTGGCTGCCCTTCATGTGCAGCACGATGACCGCATCGCTTTTCAGACTGTCGACGTGCGCCTGCAGGCCGTGCAGCAGGATCTCGTCGTGGCACTCGCCGTCGCGGCACAGGCCGGGCACCTGCAGGTTCGAGAGGTCCTCGTAAGGCACCCGGTCGCAGATACCCTTGCACCCGGAGTTGTTGTCCCGCCACAGCACTGTAATGCCGGTGCGCTGCAGCACGTCGAGCAGCCCTTCGCGGCGCCGCGCCAGCGTGTCTTGAAACCCGCTCCGGCCGACGTCCAGGAACATGCAGGGCAGCGAAATCGCCGTGGATGTGCCGCAAGCGCTCACGTCGGGGAAGCTGAATACGTTCTGGTGCTGAAGCTCGGGGTTGGTCGGGCGCGGGTAGCCGTTGAGCGAGAAGTTCGCCGCCCGCGCGGTTTCCCCGATCACCAGCACGGTGAGCGTCGGTTTTCCCGAGTATGCTGCCGCAACCGGACGGGTGGCGTCGGCGCCGATTACCTCAAGTACGAAGGGGGCGGCGAACCGCCGGCGGAGGTGGCCGTGCACCGCGGCCATGACATTGTGGGGAACCAGCATGAGGTGCAGCTCGCGGTGGTTGCGCAGCAAGGGCGCAAAATGCTGATAATCCACGAGCGGGGCAGTACCAAGGCAGGCGACGGCAATGGCCATGCTCAGCGCCTTGATGCCCAGTTCGCGCGTCCACCGCCTGTCGACCACACGCACCCCGGCAAGCAGCAACGCCGGCAGCAAGCCGAATACCAGCAACCATCCCCACAGACGCCAACTCATCAGATCCAGCACTTCGGCCGCATGGGTCTGCACGATGTTGGTGAACATGCTGTGGTCCAGCACCATGCCGTAGACATTCGCGAAGTAGCTCACGGCGGCCGAGATCAGGAGCACGGCGACGAGCACCGGCTTGGTCGCTTGCCCCCAGGTCACCAGGCTCAGCAGCAGGTACACCCAGGCCAGCACGAGCAGCGGCAGGGATAGAAGGAAGAAGATGTTGCCGGTGTGTAGGCCGCCCGCGGCCTGCCAGACCGAGCGCCAGAACGGTACGTTCCCGAGTGCAACCAGCCACAGCGCGGCCAACAGCGTGAGTGTCGGCCGGCTGAGCGCGAAGTTGCGCGGCGGCGCGGGTGCTGCGCGCAGGGCGCGGTCGGAGTGCAGTGTCGCGGAAAGCGAAATGAAAATCTCCCGTGAGGCCGCGGGACTGGCGGCCACCATGGGAGGTTAGTGGCTGTAGCGTCAAGGACGCGTCATGAAACAGTGAAGCAAGTGTGAAACATCCGCGAAAATCGCCCCCGCGCTCAATGCCGGGAAACCTGCTAGGGGAAGGCGATGCTGAAGGTGCTGCCCTTCGCCGGCGCGCTGTCGACCTCGATCCGCCAGCCGTAGTGATCGCAGATTCGCTGCACGATTGACAGTCCCAGTCCCAAGCCGTTGGCGCTGCCCGCCGCGCGGAAGAACCGTTCGAACACCTGCGGCAGGTGCTCCTTCTCGATCCCGTGTCCGGAATCGGTTACCGTCAGCCTCCGCGCCGCGTAGCCCACCCTCACCGAGCCGCGCTCGGTGTACTGGATGGCATTGCGAAGGAGATTGGTAAGCACGAAACGAAGCGCCTGGTGGTTCAGTTCCAGCACGGCATCGCCTGCGATCGCCACCTCGAACTCAAGCCCCTTGCGCGCGATTTCGGCGCGGTACGGTTCCACCGCCTCGGCAACGCAGTCGGCGAGGACCACCGGTTCGATATCGCCGAGCGCCCGCCCACGGGCGAGGAACAGCAGCGCCTGTATCTGTTCCGCCATACGGCTGGCCGCGGCGTTGATCCACTCCGCGCGGACGCGCGATTTCTCGCCCAGCGCGGGGTCGGCGAGGAGCAATTCGCAGCTGGTCTTGATTGCCGTGAGCGGGGTCATCAGCTCGTGGCTCGCGTTGGACGTGAACTCCTGTTCGCGCAGGATCATTTGCTCGATGCTCGACTGGTAATCCTCGAAGGCGCGCGCCAGCATCGCGACCTCCGGGTCCTGGCCGGGCTGCGCCAGGTTTTCATGCTTTTGACCGGGCTTGAGCGTTCCCACGCGCGCAGCCAGGTCGGTGACCTGTCTCACCAGCACGCCCGACAGCCAGTAACCGAGCACCAGGGACGCCAGCGCCGCGGTAAGCACCGAGAACAGCACGAGTAGCTTGAACTCCTGCTCGCGCTGCTCGTACAGTCCTACCCCGTACTCCACGTAGTAGCGGGTACCGCTTTCCTCGCGGACCAGGATGTGCAACTCGTCCCCGCCCCGGAACAGCTCGTGGCGGCCCGGATTCAGCTTGCGCAGGTGGTCGGGGAGTTGCTCTTCCTCCGCCGCGCCGCGCACGATATAGCCATGCAGGTTGGAGCTCGCCTGCGGAAGATAGGCGGGATTCTGGCGGTGGCGCTGGATGAGAAAGTCCATCTCCTCGGAGACGAGCTGCTTGATCAGCGCCTCCTCCATGTCCTCGGACGCGGTATACAGCGTGAAGCCGAGGGCGCCCACCACCAGCAGGCAGGCGAGCGCCAGCGCCAGCGCGACCCGCAGCCGCAGTCCGAACTCAGGTTTTTTCATGCGGGACCAGGCGGTAACCGACGCCGTGCACATTCTCGATCGGGTCGTAACCGCCGGCGTGGGCTAATGCGCGCCGCAGCACGTGCATGTGGCTGCGCAGCGTATCGCTGGTTTCCTGCTCGTCGCCCCAGACGGCGGTCTCAAGCTCCTTGCGGCTGAATACCCGGTCGGGCTCGGCCATCAGCGTTTCGAGGATCCGCAGGCATTTGGGCGAGAGCCTGGTCACGCCGGCGCCGCGAAACCTGACCGAAAGCGTGTGCGGGTCGAACGTGACGTCGCCTGCGGTAAGCGGACGCCGCGCGACGCGGCCCCCGCGGCGCTTGTGCAGGGCCGCAAGCCGCGCCTCGACTTCCTTCAGCTCAAAGGGCTTCACCAAATAGTCGTCGGCGCCGTGCGCGAAGCCCTCCAGCTTGTCCTCCAGCGTGTCGCGCGCCGTGAGCATCAGTACCGGCGTGTCGTTCTTCGCTTCCTCGCGCAGCTTGCGGCAGAGCACGCCCCCGCTCATGCCGGGGAGCCCGACGTCAAGCACGATGGCGTCGAAACCGCCGGTGACGGCAAGGTGCAGCCCGGTAATCCCGTCGGATGCGGCGTCCACCGAGTGCCCCCGCGCTTCCAGGAAATCATAGAGGTTGGCGGCGATCGCCGGGTCGTCTTCGATAATTAGGACGCGCATGGACTTGAGCGACGCCAGAAGCGTCAGAAGTAAAACTGACGAGTCAGTTCACGCCTCAGGGATGTCAGCCAAAGAGCACCAATATCCACACAGCCGGGACACCCATCAGGGAAAGAGACACGGCGGCGCTGCCGAGATCCTTGGCGCGTTTGGCGAGGACATGGTCTTCGAGCGAGATGCGGTCCATTGCGGTCTCGATCGCGGTATTGAGCAGCTCGACGACCAGCACCAGCAGCACCGCCGCAATCATGAGCGCCTTGTCGAGGCCGCTTGCTGGCAGGATCAGCGCGACGGGGGCGAGGACGGCCGCCAGGAACACTTCCTGCCGGAACGCATTTTCATGCCGAAACGCGGCGGCGAGCCCGTCGAGCGAATGGAACAGGGCGTTCCAGATCCGCCTCATGCCCGTCTTTCCCTTATGCGGGTTTTCCACGTTTGCTGATCAGCCACTGCCGTGCGATTCGCCGCCGGATGGGGATGTCGGACGCCGCCTTGACCGGTTCGACGACGGTGCAGGTTTCCCGAGTTACTGCGAGGGTGAAAAGTGTTTTCTTACCACTCACCACTCACGATTCACGCTTTCCGGGGCAGCGTGACCGCCTGCCAGCGGCCGTTGACGAGGCCCTGCATCGGCTGGAACTCGATCTTGTAGGCCATCTTGCGGCTCTGCGCGATCCAGTAGCCGAGGTAGAGGTAGGGGAGATCAAGTTTGCGGCAGAGCTCGATCTGCCACAGGATGTTGAAGGTCCCGAAGCTTGCGCCGGCGACGTCCGGGTCGAAGAAGGTGTAGACCGAGGACACTCCGTCCTGCAGCTTGTCCACGATGGAGACCATGCGCAGCACGCCCTCCTCGCGGAACTCGATCAGCCGCGATTCCACGTTGCTCTGTAGCAGGAAGTGCCGGTACTGCTCGCGGCTGTCCTGGTCCATGCCTCCGCCCGAATGGCGGCGCGACTGGTAGCGCAGGTAAAGCGCGTAATGCTCGGGGCTGTACTTGAGGTCCAGCATCTCGGCCTTGAGCATGCCGTGGCGGCGCAGGGTGCGCCGCTGGGTGCGCGACGGCTCGAAATCCCGGGCGACGACCCGTACCGGCACGCAGGCGCGGCAGTGGTCGCAGTGGGGTCGGTAGGTAAAGGCACCGCTGCGGCGGAAGCCGGCGCGCACCAGTTCCGAGTACACCGGCCCGTCGATCAAGTGGCTCGGGGTCGCTACCTGCGAGCGCGCCATGCGGTCCGGCAGATAGCTGCACGGGTAGGGCGCGGTCGCGTAGAACTGCAGCACCGACAGCGGGAACTCATTGAGATAGGTCATCTTCGAGGCTCCACCTCCGTCCCGTACGTGGATAGTCTACCAATTCCACGAGCTTTCGTACAAACGCGGCGCGCGGAATCTCGCGTGCGCCGAAGCGCGCGAGGAGCGGAGTCTTCATCTGGCAGTCGATCATGCCGTAGTTCCAGTGCGCGAGCTGCCGCACGAGGTGCGTGAGCGCGATCTTGGAGGCGTCCGGCTCGCGCGCGAACATGGACTCGCCGTAGAACATGCGGCCGAGCGCGACGCCGTAGAGTCCGCCCGCGAGCGTGCCGTCGATCCAGGTCTCGACGGAATGGGCCAGACCGGAGCGGTGCAGGCGCAGGTAGGCTTTTGCCATGTCGTCGGTGATCCAGGTGCCGTCCTGGCCGCGGCGCGGTTCCGCGCAGGCGCGAATCACCTCTTCAAACGCGGTGTCGGCGCGGACCTCGAAGTCGCGGCGGGCGAGACGTTTCCGGAGGGAGCGGGGAATCCTGAGCTCGGCCGGGATCAGCACCATGCGCGGATCGGGGCTCCACCACAGAATCGGCTGGCCCTCGCTGTACCAGGGGAAGATGCCGCGCGCGTAGGCGTCGAGGAGCCGCGCCTCCGAGAGATCGGCGCCGGCCGCGAGCAGGCCGTTGGGCTCCTCGAGCGCGCGATCAACCGGGGGAAACGAATCCCCCGGGGTGAGCCACGGAATCATTCCGCCGGATTGTACGTCCGGCGGTTGCTGCACCCTTCGAGCGTGCTACTTGATTACGCCGCAAGCCACGCGCCCGCCGGCATTACCGGTGGGATCGGTCTTCAGGTCGTCGGGCGCCGCGTGCACGATCACCGCGCGGCCGATGATGCCGTTCGCCTGGGTACTGCTCACGGAGATGTCGCCCACGACGAAATTGACCTTGGCCGTGCCGTCGTCCCCGAAATTGAGGTTGCCGAGATCGCCCCCGTGCCGCACCGGCTCGTAGGGACCGCCGTGCTTCATCCCGGAGGGATTGAAGTGGCCGCCGGCGCTCATCCCGTCGGCGGAGCTGCAGTCGCCCTTCTCGTGGATGTGAAATCCCTTGGGCCCCTTGCTATGCCCGGTGACGGCGCTGCTTACGCGCACGACATCGCCGGTCTGGGTGAAGGTCACGGTCCCGCGCACGTTCGACCCGCTGCGCGGCTCGAGGACGGCGGTCGCGGTGGGCTCGGTGTCTTCCATCATGGCACAGCCGGTAGCAAACACCGCGCCGCAGGCTGCGGCCAGAACGCACTTCTTCATGATTCCTCTCCTCCTGGATTAACGGTTGGAATGTGCAGCGGCCATACTATCCTGTATTCGCGGCGCCCGATCAACGCACCGGGCAGGCAGGTCAAGCTAAGTCATTGAGCTAGCAGCGAACCTGCTGCTTGCAGAACTGCTGCAGCTCCTTCACCACCGTGCGCTCCGCGACCGGCTGGCGCGTTTTGCCCCCGCCGTAATCGAGCGCGAGCTTGAACTCGAACTTGGCGAAGAACGCGTTGAACATCTCCCCGCCCAGGGTGCCGACCGCGTGCAAAGCGTCGCTTTTCGTGTCGTGCTCGAGCAGGACCGCGGCAAGCGGCTGCGGGGCCGGCCCGCCCACGACTTTCGCGCCCGCCGCCGGGTCGTACTCGCTGTGCTCTGAGCAGCAGTGGATGGTGCTGGGGCGCATGATCCCGGACGCCGTCGATTTGTCGCGGTAGCTGATGAAGCTGATCTGCGGCGTCGGGTAGCTCAATCGGTGCGCGCAGATCGCGGAGTAGCCGACGATCGCGCGATTGAGGCCGACGCCGCCGGCCCACTCGTAGGCGGACCCGTCTTCGGTCTTCAGTTGCACGCCGCGCACCGTCGGTTTTCCGAGGTTGAGCAGAAAGCAGGGCGTGCTCTCGAACGGGTAGTGAAAGATGTAGTTGCGCCCGGCGACCAGCCTCGCGGCACGCAGCGGCCGGCCGCTCTCTTCGGTGAGCAGGGCGCGAGCGTAGAACCGGGGCTTCAGGTCCTGCGCGGCGAAGAGATCGTTCGCGCGGACCGCCGCCCCGGCCGCGCAAACCTTGATGAAATCCCGCCGCTGCATTGGGCTCAATTGTCCGGACAATGCGCGCCGGCTGTCAACCGCGACAACACCTTCAACGGATACCCCATTCACTGGCGAACAGCGCTTCCATTTCCAGACGGACGCGCGCCGCTTCCGTTTCCGGCATGGCAATGTCGCGCCAGGTCACCGTCTCTCCTTTTTTCACGGTGCGCGTGAGCCGGACGCGATGAGCGAGCCCGATCGGCAAACCCGCACAGCCGAGCGAGTCCCGCGCCGGTATGAGCCGGCCCCACACGGTATAGCCGCCCTCGCCATCGAGCGTTGTGCCGGCCGCGAGGTCGCGTTTCGCCACGGCGACCACGTCGCCGCGGAATCCGGTGGGGGCGCCCGTTGGCTCGCGGCGCAGGCCCACCGCCGCGACCGAGATTCCCAGCTCGAGCCCGATCAGGTGATACGGCTTGTACATCGCGGCGTAGTTTCCGGATTCATCCGTGGCGAGCCCGTATTCGCTGAAGCAGCGCCGTACGTATTCGCTGTCGGCGGCAAGCGTCACGTACACCCCCCACCGCAAGTCGCGCGCGACCGGCCGCCCGTCGCGCTCCAGGCTGGAAACGACCTCGACCTGGCCGCGGTGGTGCAGCACACCGCCCTCGGCCGCGGGTTTCAAAACGCGCGCCAGCTTGTCGGTGCCGCAGGGCGGGAACGCCAGGCCGTCCGGGGCGGGCGTCAACCCGGTCGCGTTCGCCACCGCTGCCATCTCGATCGCGGATTTCGTGCCGTCGAGGAAGGAATTGAACATCTGTGCGTTGAAATCTCCCCGCGCCACCTGCTCCGGCGAGAACCCGTAGTGGCCCCAGACCGTCTCCGGCGTGGAGTCATGGTACGCGGGGAGATAGCGGGTGCCCTTGCCGGCCGCCGCCACGTCGAATCCCGCGGCGCGCGCCCAATCCACCAGCTCGCAGATCAGCGCGGGCTGATCGCCATAGGCGAGCGAATAGACGATACCGGCCTCGCGCGCGCGCCGTGCAAGAAGGGGACCCGCCAGGCAGTCGGCTTCCACGTTCACCATCACCACGTGCTTGCCGTGCTCGCAGCAGGCGAGGGCGTGCCGGATGCCGGCGGCGGGGCTGCCGGTCGCGTCGATTACGATCTCGACTGCGTCCGACGCGATCGCGGTGGCCGCGTTGTCGGTCACGCAGGTCGTGCCCTCCTTGCGGGCCTCGTCGAAAGAGCGGGCACGGTAGCGATCTGCGCTCCAGCCGACGCGCTCGAGGCTCGCGCGCGCCCGCTGCGGGTCGAGGTCGGCAACCGCGACGACGTGGATGCCGGGCGTGCGCTGCGCCTGCGCGAGGAACATGGAGCCGAACTTGCCGGCGCCGATGAGGGCGACGCGCAACGGCATGCCTTCGGATGCGCGCTGCTGGAGCAGGTGGTTGAGGTTCATCGGGGCGGGTGGGTGGCGAGCGGGAAAGCTAACACAGGCGGCCGCGTCGTGACAGGCGGCGCCAGGACCGGCTCCTGGGGGCGCAATTGATCTGAATCAACCCGCCAGGTGCGGAAATCTGCCAGATTGGGAAAGCTGGCCACCATGTCGAATACGAGGAGGCCTTCATGGCGAAGACGTTGAACATCATCCGCGACGAGCACCGCTCGATCAGCGCGATCCTGCACGGGATGGAGTACCTCGTGGACCGGGTGCGCACGCGCAAGGCGAAGATCGATCCGCGCGTCTTCAGCGCGATGATCTACTACCTCGACACGTTCTCCGAGCGCATGCACCATCCCAAGGAGGACCGCTACCTGTTCAAGGCCATGCGCAGCCGCGGCGGCGAGGCGGCCGCGGTCGTTGCCGACCTGGAAAAGGAGCATGCCGCGGGGGGCGAAGCGTTGAAGCGCCTGGAGCAGAGCCTGGTGCGCTACGAGGAAGGCGGCGACAAGGAGTTTCCCGCGTTCGCCGAGGCCGTGGCGAAGTTCGTGCGCGAGTACCGCGACCACATGCAAAAGGAAGAGAGCGTTGTATTTCCGCTCGCGCAGCGGATCCTCAGCACGGCCGACTGGCAGGCGATCGACCGCGCGTTCGAGGAAAACCGCGATCCGCTCGCGGCCCAGCGGGACAGCCGGGACTTCGAGAAGCTCTTCGACCGGATCGTCAACCTGGCCCCGCCGCCGATCGGGATCGGTCCCGAGGCGTAGCGCCGCCAACTCGCAGCGCGTGATTGAGGGCGAGCGCGACGGTGAACACTGCGAGCGCCCCGGCCTGGTGCGCCGCGGCGAGCGCAACGGGGACAACCAGCAGCAGGGTCGCGATGCCGAGCGCAATCTGAATCGCCAGCGCGGCGAGTAGCAGATGCGTGAGCAGCCGCGCCCGCGGCTGCAGCCCTGCGCGCCCGGCCTCGTACCAGAGCCACGGGACCGCGGCCGCGAGCAGCCATGCACCCACGCGATGTTCGAACTGAATGGTCGCCATGTTGTTGAAGAAATTCAGGTACCACGGCTCGATCATGAAGATCTCGGGCGGCACCCAGTTTCCATTCATGAGCGGGAAGGTGTTGTAGGCGAATCCCGCGCGTATGCCGGCCACGAATCCACCGGTCACCACCATCGCGATCACCAGCGCGGTGACCGCCCACGCGAGGCGCCGCACCCGGCTGACCCGCGGGGCCGCTGACGCCGGGGACGGCACGGGATCCAGAGAATCGAACGCGATCCACAGCATGGCGGCGTAGATCGCGAAGGCGAGCGCGAGGTGCGCCGTCAGCCTGAAGTGGCTCACCCGCGGATCGTCCACGAGGCCGCTTTGCACCATGTACCAGCCAAGCGCGCCCTGCAACGCGCCCAGCAGGAAGATGCCACCGAGCTTCAGTGCGAGCGGCGGTGCGAGTGCACGCCGCCACAGGAAGTAGATCAGGGGCACGAAGAAGGCGACACCAATCAGGCGCCCGAGCAGGCGGTGAAAGTACTCGAGCCAGAAGATGCCCTTGAACCCGTCGAGGTCCATTCCCGGGTTCACCTTGTGGTACTCGGGTGTCTGCCGGTACTTCTGAAACAGCTCTTCCCAGTCGGCGGTGGTGAGGGGCGGAAGGGTGCCAACGATCGGCTGCCATTCCACGATGGAAAGCCCCGAGCGCGTGAGCCGGGTCGCGCCGCCGAGAACGACAATGGCGAACACCAGCGCGCAGCACACGATCAGCCAGGCGGCGATGCGGCGCTCCCATCCGGCGCGTGCCTGCCCTGCAAGTTCCGCAGCAGAGCGCTCGCTATGAATGGCGGTGCGGTCCATTTCCTCTCCATAATATCAATGCCTGATCCAGATCAACACCGGCGCAGGGTCGCACCGCTAGGTTAGGCTCGAGGCCATTATGGACGGATCCTTCCTGCTCACCGAGCCGCTGGTCACGCCCTTCAAGCTGTTGACCGGTCTTGCGATCGGGTTGCTGCTCGGCCTGCAGCGCGAGAAGACCCCGAGCGCCAAGGCGGGTCTGCGCACCTTCGGGTTGGTCGGCCTCTTCGGCACCATCGCGGCGCTGGTCGCGGAGGCCGTGGACAGCGCGTGGATCGTGGCGACCGGCTTTGCGCTCGTCGGCCTGATGATCGTCGCCGCGTATCACCGCAGCGAGGAGCCGGAGGCCGATTCGGGCACCACGACGGTGATCGCGGTGCTGCTGTGCTACGGGCTCGGCGTCATGGTGTGGTACGACCGCAGCCAGCTCGCGGTGAGCGTTGCGATCGTCGCCACCCTGCTGTTGCATTTCAAGACCGAGCTGCACGGCCTCTCGGCGCGCCTCACCCGGCAGGACGTCGCGAGCATCCTGCAGTTCTCGGTGGTGACGTTCATCATCCTGCCGCTGCTGCCGGACCAGGTGTTTGGGCCCTATCGGGTCCTCAATCCCCATCACATCTGGCTCATGGTCGTGCTGGTCTCGGGCGTGGGCCTCATCGGCTACCTGGCGTTGCGGCTGATCGGGACGAAGCGCAGCCTGCTGCTGGTCGGGGGTTTCGGCGGCCTCGTCTCGAGCACGGCGACGACGCTCGTCTACGCGCGCGAGGCCGGGGCGCGCGCCGCGATGCTTCCGATCGCCGGCATCATCATCGTGGTCGCCAATCTCGTGGTTCTCGTGCGGATCGCCGTGGTCAGCATCGTGGTCGCTCCCGGCGCGCTCTCCATGCTGTTGCCGGTGCTCGCGGCGGGACTCGCTGTCGGCGCGGTCCTGCTGGCGCGCCGGTATCGCAATACCCTGGCGGCTCCGGAGCTCGGGGCACTGCAGCTCAGCAATCCGACCAGCCTGCGCGTGTCCGTGGGGTTCGGCGCGCTGTACGCGGTGGTCCTGTTCGTGTCGGCGTGGCTGTCCGAGCGCGGTGGTGCCGGCGGACTCTACGCGGTGGCGGTCGTCTCGGGGTTCGTGGATGTGGATGCCATCACGCTCTCGAGCCTGAATCTCTTCAACGGCGGCTCGATCAGCGCCGGCGTCGCAGTGATTGCGGTGGGCCTCGCGTACCTGGCGGCGGTCGCCTTCAAGCTCGCCCTGCTCGGCTTCCTCGGCGGGCGCGCGATGGTCGCGCAATACGGCCCGCTGGTGGCCGCCCCCGCGATCGGTGTCGCCGGGGGGCTGCTCCTGTTCGTGTCGTAGCGCCAGCCTGTGAGTAGCGGGCGGGATCGCCCCAGAACCGGTAGTCGTTCCGGCGTTCGGTCTTGGCGCGATACATCGCGCCGTCGGCGCGATTGACCAGGGTTTCGACGTCTTCGCCATCGATCGGATAGACAGCGATGCCGATGCTCGCCGTGACCCGCGCCTTGCGGCCCTCCAGCAGGTAGGGTCGCGCCACGGTGCGCAGGAGCTTCTTCGCGGTCGCGGCGGCATCGCGGGCCCGCGACAAGTGATCGAGTATGACGGCGAACTCGTCACCGCCCAGCCGCGCGATCGTGTCCTCTTCCCGCACCGAGCGTCGCAGGCGCGCCGCGACCGTCTGCAGGAGCTGGTCTCCGCACTTGTGCCCGAGCGCGTCGTTGACCGGCTTGAATTCGTCCAGGTCCAGGTAGAGCAGGCCGACCAGCTGGTCGGTGCGCTTCGCGCGCACCATGGCGTGCTGGAAGCGCTCGCTGAAGAAGGAGCGGTTGGCGAGCCCGGTCAGGGCGTCGTGCGTCGCGAGGTCGTAGAGCTCGCGCTCCTCCCGCTTGCGCAGCGTGATGTCCGAGAAGATCGCGAGGTAGTGCTCCACCTTGCCGTTGGCGCCCCGGACCGCGCCGATGGAGAGCCACTCGGGATAGATCTCGCCGTTCTTGCGGCGGTTCCAGATCTCGCCCTGCCACTGCCCGGTTGCCTTGAGGCACTTCCACATGTGGGCATAGAACGCCGCGGGCTGCCGGCCCGAGTGCAGCACGCGCGGGGTCTTTCCCGCGACGTCCTTCAGCGTGTAGCCCGTAATCCGGGAGAACGCGTGGTTGACGAAGACGATCCGGGACCTCGCGTCGGTGATCAGAATCGCTTCCGCGGTGTGGCCGAGGAACCGGCCGATTATCTGCCAGCGCTGCTCAGCGGCGCTTCTCATTATGGCGGCGCGGGGCGCGGCGAGTCCGGCGCGCAGCCTTGCGACGGGCGCGCGCGCCAGGGCGCTCGATCAGGGGTTGCCATGTCTCGTGGGATGACGGCCCGGTTGCGTCCACGGCGAAGGACGCTGCCATCTCGGCCGGCGTCAGCGGCTCGCGCGCCTCGAGTTGGTGCTCGAGCACGGCGAGATCGGCCTCCGACGCGTCGTCCGCGCGGGCGAGGCGGTGCGTGATGCGGCTGTGCAGCACCTCCAGCGGTGCGCGAAACTCCAGAATCGTGAACGGCGCCTCGAGCCGCTCTGCGATGGCGCGGAAAGCGTCGCGCTCGGCGCGCTTCAGAAAGGCTGCGTCCACCACGACTGAGAATCCGGCGCGTAGCGCCTCCTGGGCGAGTTCCCCGAGGCGCAGGTAGGTCGCGGTATTCGCCTGCGGCGAGTAGATGCCGGTTCCCACGCCGGAACCGCTCGGCGCGAGCGGCGCGAGGCCGTGCGCGCGCTTGCGCTCGAGATCGGAGCGCACGCGAACCGCCCCGAGCGCCTCGACGAGCGGCTGCGTCATGGTGGTCTTGCCGCTGCCCGAGAGGCCATGGGCGAGGATCAGCGCCGGGCGCCGTGGAGCCGCAAGGCGGGCGGCGAGAGCGAGGTAGCCCTGGAAAGCGCGCGCGAGCCGCGCCTTCTCGGTGCGTGGGAGGCCGGCCTGCCGTGAGCGCATGAGGTGGACCTTGGCGCGCACCAGCGCGCGATAGACGAGGTAGAAGGGCAGCACGGCAAGGCCGGCGTAATCGCCGGTCGCCTCGAGGTAGCGATTGAGAAAGCGCCACGCGAGGTCGCGCCGGCCGCGGTCCTCGAGGTCCATGGCGAGAAAGGCGGCCTCATTCATGACGTCGATCCAGCGCAGGCCGTCGTTGAACTCGATGCAATCGAAGGGCACCGGCCGTCCGTCGAGCAGGACGATGTTGCCCAGGTGCAGGTCGCCGTGGCATTCACGCACCATGCCGTGTGCCTTGCGCGCATCGAAGGCGCTGCGGCGCCGCGCGAACTCCCGCTCGGTCCAGCGGCGCAGGCTGCGCAGGACGCGCTCATCCTGCGCAGAGCGGGCAAGCGGCAGCACCTGCTCGAAGTTCTGCAGGGCGTCCGCGAGCACGGCGTCGGGCGCGCCGAAGCGCTCCTGCATCCGCGCGCGCGGCGTTTCGTCGTGAAAGCGCGCGATTGCCGCGGCGAGCGCGTCCACCTCGGCCGCGCCGAACTCCCCGCGCGCGAGCGCGCGGCTGGCGAGAGAGGCTTGCGGAAACTCCCGCATCCGGATCGCGTGTTCGAGCACGGGCCCGGTGCCGGCGATGCGCGGCGCGGCGGGCGTGCCGCGGATCTCGACGAGGTCAAGATACAGCTCCGGGGCGAGCCGGCGGTTCAGCCGCAGCTCCTCCTCGCAGTAGTGGCGCCGCAACCCGAGCGTCGTGAAATCGAGGAATCCAAGGTCAACGGGCTTCTTGATCTTGTAGGCGTATTCGCCGGTCAGCATTACCCAGGAGATATGCGTTTCCAGCATCCGCACGCCGGCGACCGGGTGGGGATAGCAGGCCGGATCCTGGAGCGCCACGAACAGGGGGAGCTCGGTGCGGGTGTCGCGGGCGGGGCGGATCAGCATGCGCACGATCTGATTACATCAAACCCGGGGCATGCATGGTTGATCTGGATCAATGGCGCGCCCGCCGGTCCACGTAGTATGTAGGGCAAGCCACCAACATGGAGATCAACATGGAACCTGTCACGACCGAAAAACTGATGCACGACATGCGACTGGTAGTCACCGACGCCGAAGACCTGGTCAAGGCTACGGCCGGCCAGACCGGTGAGCGCATCGAGAAAGTCCGCGCGAAAGCCGAGGAATCGCTGCGCGCTGCGCGCAATCGCCTGCAGATCGCGGGCAAGACAGTGCAGGAGGGTACCCGGGAGGCCGTCCAAAGCGTGAACGAGCAGGTGCACCAGAATCCCTGGACAGCGGTCGGGATTGCCGCCGGGGTGGGTCTGGTGATTGGCATCCTGCTGAGCCGCCGCTGATCTGGCTGCGCAAGGATCGCGACCTGCTCATGCCGCAGCCGAAACACCTGACGCAGTCCCAGGTTGCGCATCTCGAGCGCGCGCTCGACAAGCGAAACGGCGAATTGCGGCAGGAAATTCGCGCGCTGCTGCTGCAGTCGGACGCGGAGCACCATCGTGATCTTGCGGGCGCGGTGGCCGACATCGGCGACGAATCGGTCGCCAACCTGCTGGCCGATCTCGACGCGGCCTTCATCGACCGCCACGTGCGCGACCTGAGGGAAGTGGAAAACGCCCGGCAGCGGTTTGCCGCCGGCACCTACGGCGTCTGCGCCCGCTGCGGCCAGGGCATCGGCTACGAGCGGCTCGCTGTCTATCCCACCGCCATGCGCTGCTTCGCCTGCGAGGCGCAGCACGAGAAGACCTACACGCACGAGGGCACCCCCACGCTCTAGGCGCAGTGCCAGTTCACAACGCCGACATCGCCGCGGTCTTCGAGAAAATTGCCGATCTCCTGGAGATCAAGGACGAAAACCCGTTCCGCATTCGCGCCTATCGCAATGCGGCGCGCACGGTGAGCGAGCTCGGGCGTGATTTGGCGGTGGTGCTCGAGCGCGAAGGCGAGCTGCCCAAGCTGCCGGGTGTCGGTCCCGATCTCGCCGGCAAGATTCGCGAGATCTGCGCGAGCTCAGACCGCTGCTCGACAGGACCATGGGCCGTTGAGCGCCGGGGAAGCCTTGATCCTGGCAGTGCCATAATAGGCTGCAACTCGGAAGCTCACGACACGTTCGGCGTCAAAGGGCCAGGAGTCCGGAAGAATGGCGGCCTTCTTCCACGTCGTTGGGCCACTTCCCGACCGCAGTTGAAACTTCATTCATTGAAGGAGAGCGATCATGCCAACCTACGTCACACTTGCGAACTTCACGGACCAGGGAATCCGGAATGTCAAGGACTCGCCAGAGCGGCTGGGAGCATTCAAGGCGATGGCGGAGAAGCTCGGGGTATCGATCAAGAGCGTCCACTACACCGTGGGCAGCTACGATGTCGTGACGGTTGTCGAAGGATCCGATGAAGCCGTTACGACCGTGCTCCTGAAACTCGGCTCCCTTGGGAATATCCGTACGCAGACACTCCGCGCGTTTTCCGCGGAAGAGATGAAGAAGATGATCTCAAAAATGCCCTGAGACGGGCCCCGCTTGCTCCCGCCATTCTCGCGGCTCAGCGGGCGCTGATGCGCGAGCCGTCGCGCAGAGCATCCGACGGATAGACCACCACCCGTTCGCCGGGCTTGAGGCCGTCCTCGACCAGCGCCTCGGCGCCGTTCCGAAGAGGCGCCTTCACCACGCGCTTGACCGCGCGCCCGCCGTCCGGAACGAACACGGCCCAACCGTCGCCCTCGCGAAAGAGCGCCCCGACTGGCACCTTCACCGCGTTCTCTACGCGGTGCGTGACGATCGCAGCGTCCACGCGGAACGCATCCCCGATGGTCTGGATGCGATCGAGCGGCTCGGCAAAATCCAGCACCACGTTCACCCGCTGCTCCTCGACACCGAGCGCCGAGATCTTGGTGAAGGCTGCCGGCTCGACGAGCCGAACGCGCGCGGCAAGCGGCGCGACCCCGCGGCCGAGCTCGATGCGTGCCGGCATGCCGGGCTTGATCGCCACCGATTCCTGCGAGAGGACGTCCACGACCGCCTCGAGGCTGCGCGCGTCCGCAAGCTCGAGGAGCGGCGCGCCGAGCGCGACAGCGCCCTCGCTGTCCTGCACCACCTTGAGCACCGAGCCCTTCACCGGTGAGGTGACCTCCCACCGCGCGCCCGCGTCACCGCTTTTGTAGCGTGCAAGCGCGGCCCGCGCCTGGTTCAATTCATGTCCCGATGCGTGCTCAGCGAAGCGGACAGCCTCGACCGTGCGCTCGGCTGTGCGCAGCGCGAGCTCGGCCTGCTCGCGCGCCGTCGCCGAGATGAAACCGTCCTTGAAGAGCTTCACCTGGCGGTCGTGGTCGGCCTGCGCCTGGTCGCGCTGCGCCATGACGCGCGCAACTTCCGCCTTGGCGCGCAATTGCTGGGCCTCCGCCGCGCCGACACGCGCCTGCAGCTCGCGCACGCTGCGCGCGTCGAGCAGCGCCGGCGCGACCGGCGTGAGGAGGGCAACCACCTGTCCCTGCTCGACCGGATCGCCGGCTTTGAGGCGGATGCGCTCGAGGCGCCCGGCGAGCGGCGCGAATACCGTGTAGCGTTCGCGCACGCGCGTCTTGCCGTCGTCGGAGACCGACTGCTCAAATACGCCGCGCTCCACCGCGGCGAGCTCGACCGACACCGGCGGCGCCCGCAACGCCCATACCACCAGCGCCGCGAGCGCGACGAAACCCATGCCGAGGGCGATCTTGTTGCGCGTTCTCATTCCCGTGTCTTAAGGACCGCGACGAGGTCAAGGTTATCAATGCGATTGCGCACGATCAATGCACTTGCGATCCCCGCCGCCACCACTACGGCGCTGGCGTAGAGGTAGGTGTCGGGGAGGATCACGAGCGGGAATTCCATGACCTCGCCATGCTGCATCAACGAGATGATGAACCAGGACAACCAGTAGCCGGCAATGCAGCCAAACGGGATGGCGACCAGGATCTCGATCGCGAGTTCGCCCAGGAGCAATACCGAGACTTCCCCGCGCGTGAGCCCCAGCACCCGCAGGCTGGCGAGCTCCCACGTGCGCTCGGCGAGCTGGATGCGGGCGCTGTTGTAGACCACGCCGACTGCGATGGTGGCAGCAAACGCCGTCAGGATGGTGGTGAAGAAGAGGATGTTCTTGGCGCTCGTTGCGCGGAAGGTCTCGAGCAGAGTCCGGGTGACGATCACCACCGCCGCGCCCGGGATCTCCTTCAGCCGCGCGAGCAGGCGCGGCTCCTCCTCGCGCTCGACCCGCAGGCCCGCGGCCGAGACCACCGGGCCCTCGCGCGCGAGGCGATTCAGCTCGTCGAGCCGCATGTAGGCGTTCATACCCGCAAGCTCACGCACCGTGCCCGCGACGTGCACCGGCGCCTTGATGCGCTTGCCTTCGAGAAATTCCGCGACCAGCGTGTCCCCCGGCGCTACACCGAGGCGTGTCGCGAGGCGAGTGGTGAGCAGCACCCCGCCCGGCGTCGGGTGCGCTTCACGCAGGTCCTTGTCCAGGATGCGCTGTAGCGTCGCGTCGTCGGCGATGCCGGTCAGCGCGGTGCGGTAATGGCGATGACCCGCGACGAGGCGCACCGGGATCGCGCGCGACGCCTCGGTGAGGCTCACGCCCGGCAGGCGTGCGAGCTCGCGGCGGGCATCGCTTCCCACCGGCTCGGCGAAGCCGACGAAGACGTTCGCGCGTTGCACCTGGTTGAACTGCACATCGATGAAGTACTCGACCGCATCCACCCAGAAGGTGCCCGAGAGCAGGATCGCGACCGATCCCGCGATGCCGGCAACGGTGAAGGCGGCGCGCAGGGGCTTCCGTTCGAGGTTGCGCAGGATCATGCGCTGGGACGGGGTGAAGACTTCGGCGTAGCCGAGCCGCTCGACCAACAGCGGTCGAAACTCGGCCGGCGCGGGCGGGCGCAGCGCTTCCGCGGCGCGCAGCTTCACCACACCCCGGATCGCTGCGAGCGCGCCGCCGAATGCGGCGGCAAGCGCCGCCCCCGTGCCGGCGAGCACCACCCACGGCAGCAGCCGGAAATGAAAGAGCGGGAAATGGAAGAAGTCGGTATAGAGCCCGGTCATGGCCCGCCCGAGACGCCAGCCGAGGGCGACGCCGATCAGGGCGCCGAGCAGCACGATGACGGAAGCGAACTTGAGATAGTGCCAGGCGATCGCGCGATCCTCGTAGCCGAGCGCCTTCAGCGCCGCGATCTCCCCGCGCTGCGCGTTCACCTGCCGGTGCAGCACGACGTTGAGGATGAACGCCGCCACGAAGAGAAAGATCGACGGCAGCACCAGGCCGAATATCCTCTGCTGGTTGATCTCCTGCGACACGATCTTGTGCGAAATCTGGTCCTCGCGCCCGACCGC
>Ga0208685_1000082_pt1 | contig 40603 bp, 54 predicted proteins | sample EasRivMeERMLT890_FD_187533 | JGI IMG/M metagenome (GOLD analysis project Ga0208685, IMG submission 187533) | Soil microbial communities from meander-bound floodplain in the East River, Colorado, USA - East River MetaG ERMLT890 (SPAdes) (version 2) | ecosystem: Environmental > Terrestrial > Soil...
GTTGCCAATTCATGGCGATTTTTGATTTGTTGATACCCCCCCGGCCTGTCCCCCGCGGTTCGCCGGGTGCCGGGGATCGGTGGGCCAGCCGCTGCGTCCAATCTCGGTCGAGTAGTCGCGGGCAGGCAGGCCGAGCTCTTCGCGCCGTGTCGGTCCATCGTGGCAGGGTTTGCAGAGCGCCTCGAAGGGTCCGGCCCAGAACCTCTCGACATCGCCGCCGTGCGGTGGGTTGTGGTTAACGATGGTGGCGGCGGTCACTCGGCCTTGAGCCTCGCAGCGTTGGCAAAGCGGGTGCTGCATCAGCACGTTACGCCTGATGCGGCGCCAGCGTGCGTGGTAGTACAGGCGGTGCGCGGCCTGAGCTTCGGGGCTGCGGGTGTTGGACATATGGGGGAGGAGAAAACGGCCAGGCCGACGCCTGTACGACGGCGCACCCCCGGAAAGTCAATGATATCAGGGGCTACCGTGTTGGATGCGCTCTACCGTATGTTGTGGCTACCTGTCAACCGGGAATACCATAGGCCTTGCTTAACGCTCCTGCCCCTACCTCGGTGCGCACGACCCGGTCGAAGATCATTGTGCGGACAATAGCCTTGCCGTTGGGGCTTAATTCCTCAAGCACACCCATAATCCTGGCGCCGAAAGCCATCTCGAATTCGACCGGGTCGCCGGGCATCAGATCGCCCCGGATGTGGCTGCCGTCGCCGCGCGGTCCAGCCATATCGAAGTCGCCGGCCCGCTCTCGTTCCATGATGATAGCGACATCGGGGTCGGTTAGTTTGGCCGTGCCTGGGTGCGACTGCATCAAGCCGAGTGCCCCGGTGATCGAGACTCCGCGTGGCCAACCGCGCCAATCCTGCACAAACACCAAACGGTCGAACAACGGCCGCATCGTATAGCCGGGTCTGCGACTAGAGCCGTGCGGTAAGAGCGCCTTGCGGTAGCGCGGCAGATAGACCCGATACCCGGCCTGGCGCAGCGAGCGCTCGGCGGCTTCCTCAGCCAATGGCTTGGTAACGACGACGACCCAGGGCGGCAGCGAGTTCATTTTGGCAACGACACGAGCACACGATAACCGCTGCCCTCTTGATGCAAGACCATATCGACACGGTCTTCGGCGAGTGCCTTGACCAATTCCCGCAGCGTCGTATCGGCCGCTTTTAATCCGCGGCGGGCTTCGGCCAACTGGGCGATGAGGTAAGGGTCGGTGCCGAGCGGGTATTGGGTGACATCGAGGCGGCAAAGCGGGTTGTTGGTGCCTCGCGGTATCCGGGCTCGCAGCAATGCGTGCAATCGGCCGATCAATGCCGGGTATCGGTTATCCGGGTCGGCGATGACATGCGCAAAGGCCCGCTCTGCCATAGCCTGCATCGCCGGCACGTCGAGAATGCGGTCCAGCACTTCCTCGACATTGGAGTAATCGGGTTCGATCGGCACATAGTGCTCGTTGGGGCGAAGCACGCCGGAATAATTACCCCGGATCAGCGCGAGCGCGGTGCGCGCCGCCACGGCCTCGAAAATTCGCGCCGACACCTGGCCCATGTCGATGCCAAGATCATGCGGCAACACCTCATCGCGAACCTCTTCGTAGGGCAGTTTCGAGTCATCGAACCGGCGTTGCAATGCGCCGTCGAAATCGAACACGCGGCAGCCGCTGGGTGAGCCAAGCATGACGCGGCATTGCGCGATAAAGCGCGGCCAGGCGGCGCCATGAAACCGGCTCTCCTCGTCGACCGCGATGTCGCAGGGGATGGCGCGCCGCGCGCAGGCTGCGGCAAACCGGCGGCCGATTTCGGCTTTGTGCCAGCCGAGTTCGCCAAAGCGATGCGGCAGTTGGCGGCCGCGGTAGCCGAGCGGGATCGGCCGCAGGGCCAGCGGTCGGACCGCTGGGATTTGCTCGGCGAGATAGGCGGTCCGGACCGTCTCGAAGTGTACCCGATCGAATTCTTGCTCGGAATAGACCTGGCGCACCGCCGCCTGCGGCACATTGGTCAGCACGATATCGATGCCGATTTGGAGCAAAAACCGTTTAACGCGATCGGTAAATTCATATTCGTCCTGCACCGCGGCGATTTTGGTGCCCTCGAACCGGACCAGCGCCCGGGCGAGATCCGGCCAGAAGGTGGGGCGATCCGTCAGTCGCGCCTGGCTGGTGACGCAGAAATTAACAAACACCACGTCCCAGCCGCCAAAGTCGATGGGCTCGGGCTGATCGATGTTGCAGTAGCGGATCCAGCCCGGCATCGCTCCTAGCGCCTCGAGATAGTCGCGGATCGCCGGGGTGGCGGTGTAATTGGCGTGGTAGAGCACGATGAGGCGCATCGCGCATTAACCAACAATTACCGGAATCACGTTCCGATATTCCTGCGCGCACGAACTGAGTTCCGCTATAATCCGGGTGCCGCAGGGGAATGAGCCCCTGCGGTTAACCAAGGAGGAGGGGATAAAAATCCGCCTCTTCCTGTCCTTCCGACTGATGCGGCTCCAGCTAACGATCCGCATCCGCCTGTAGGGACAGGGCGCCGGGGGAGCGATCATCTCTCCCGGCTGCCCTTGGAAGATAAGCGAGGATTCATGGATCGGCAAGAATTGCGCGAACGGCGGCGGCGACTGGGCCTGACGCAGGCTCAGCTCGCCGAAGCGCTCGGCGTCACCACCCGAGCCGTCGGCAAGTGGGAAGCCGGCGACGCGCCGATCGCGCCTTCTATCGAACTGGCGATCCGGTATCTGCTCGAACATCCAGAAACCCTTCCAAACGCAACCGGAGAACTTTGATGGAACTTTTGCTTTTTCTGCTGGCAATTTATTTTGTGCCGACAATCGTTGCATTAGCACGCAGCCACACATTCACCGTCCCAATCGTTATCATCAACATATTCCTTGGTTGGACGCTGGTTGGATGGGTGGGTGCTTTGGCATGGGCGGCGGCTCCTTTCAAACCTGCTCCATTACCCATTCTCGACCTCGGACGTTATCCCCGGCTTCCGCCACGCAGACCCGCATCATCGTAGTTGCTCGACCAGCTCCCAGACGGCGCGGCAGTGCCGGCGGGCCTCGTCGCGCTCCTGGCGAACCCGCGCCAATTCTTCCTCCAGCGTTGCGATTATGGCGTCGCGCCCGTCGATTATCTCTTCGGCGATTTGTATGCAGGCGTCAGCGTCCAGCCGCTCAGCGCAACCGGACAAACAGCGCGTTTCACCCATTGATGCCGGCCATGTTTTATTCCTCCGACACGCGTTTAATATACAACATGCCGATTTCCTGCTTCGGCACCGTGTATTGCCGTCGTTGGAATGTCACATAGTCAATCGACCATCCAGGCAACCTTGCACTTCGAGCCCCTCGGAGACGATGTTTAATCTCTGCATTGATTTCCTTCAAGCGTCGCTCCGCGTTATCTGTCAACGATTTTAGTTGTTCACGTTCCTGCAGCAAGATCGGTAATAGATTATCGTCGCTGAGATCACGGTGATCATCGTCGCTCATAATCGATCCTTGAAACTTTTTCTGGATGGTCGGGGGCCTATATATGTTTTTTTATACTAAAAAAACACATATAGGGGCACCTCCCACCCCCTTAGGAAACCAGCAAAACTGCCAATTTTCGGGATTTTGCGCAAGTCCGAAATTTCAACTTGCGCAAACTCCAACACTGCCGATAAACGCCGGGGAAACCGCCAATTTTTGGCTAAGTTGAAGGTCATCCCGGCCACCGCCTAACGACGAGGCCCTTTTGCTCTTTTCGGTTAACCGGATCGGTGTAGCTGATGTTCTCTACCATGCCGGTTTCCTCCCATTTCTTGAGCACGATCTTCGCCTGTTTGTCGGTTAATGCGGGGGCAAATTTCTGGATGATGCGCCATGCCTGGCGCTCGGTCCCGGCGTTTCCGGAGGCATACTTGCGACCATCGGACAGCCCATTGGCGAACTCATCGAGGATCTGGCCGACGAGCTCGTTGGTAAGATTTTTCCAGATGTCAGGAGCGACCCACCGCTCGACGGTTTGCACGTTGTCGCCGTTCCGATGCTTCTCGTTGCCGTTACCGATATTGATACCGACAAGCTTGTACCAAATGGCCTCGGCGGCCGGGACAGTGATATTGAGTTTCCCGGGATCGAGGCGCACGAGGGACAATCGCTCGCGGTCGTCGATATTCATTTCCGCTGCTTCGTCGGCGGTCATCGAGGTTAGCGTGTAGAGGAGGCGGACGGCATCGCGAAACGACGAAGCTCCGCGGTTTCGATTGCTGCGGGTGTCGCTCAAAAGCTTGCTGGTGTGGTGCGGCACGTCGATGGCGCAATGATATTGCGTGGCGAGATTGGTCAGTACACGGCAGACGTAATCGATCTCGGGGTTGCTGTTTTCATTGAGCGCGTGGAGCTTAACGAACGGATCGATGACTACCAGCCCGAAGCGATAGAGGTGCAGCGCGGCCGATAATTTGGTGAGGAACTCGCCGACCTTGATCTCGCCGAACCGCGAGGCATAGGCCAGCGTGTAGCTCGATACCGGTAGCCTCGGTTCCCATTCGGTGAACGGGGTCGCGAAATAGAGTTGATCGCGCAGATCGTCGAAACTGACACCGTGGCGCATCAGCGCGGCCCGCATCCGGCGCCGCATCTCGTCGGCGTCATCTTCGAGACTGATATAAAGGACGCGCGTCTGCTGGCAGATCTTGTCGCCGGTAATATCGTGGCGCCCGGTGGCGAGCGCCATCGCCTGCGCAAGACGCAGCGCGGTCTTGCCAGTGCCGCCCTCGGCGACAAGACTTGAGAGATACCCGCGGCAGAACGTGTTGCCGAGGAGCCAATCGCGGGCATCCGGCAGCCTCTCGTCAGCGCTCCACAATCCCATCGGCGGCTTCTCGGGAGTACCGCCATAAGGCTGGGTGTCGAACAGCGAACGGATTTTGGGTGTGTCATCCGACATGCCTAATTCTCCCCCCTACCAGAATTTCCGGATGCGTCGGCGGCCGCTCGAGGAGCGCCTGCAGTTCCTCGGCGTGACGCTCATCTGCGACATCGAGCGCGGCGAAGCGGCACAGAAAGCGGTGGATCTCGATGGGCGCGCGGGCGAGGCAGACGAGCCCCTCACAGCCGCCGCGCAGCCAGTCAATGGGCGAGCGGTGCAGCGGCACCGGCGGTGGGTCGAGGTATTGCGGCGGACAGCTGCCGAGCCATTCGGCGTTGCCGGTACGCAGGACCCACTGCGCCCCGAGCTCGGGGTCGAACGCCACCAGGTCGACGATCTCGCCGCTCTCGATCGCGGCCTCGGGATCGGGGCTTTCCGGGGTGTCGGGGCAGTCGACGCGCACCGGCAGGATAAAGGCGGCGAGCTCGCTGTCGGGGTTGGGCTGGAACAACAGCCGGCCCACCGGCTGGACTCTGGTGTAAGCCGGCGCCGCCAGTTTGATCGCCCGCTGTGGCACGCCGGCAAGCTGCAGCTCGCGCCGCCGCAGGGGCGAGGCGTTGCCAAGCGCGGCGAGATATTCGGCCTCGAGGTCGATCATGGCGCTGGCACCGGATAACCGCCGCAGCCTTTGCACCGGCCGCCCCGATGGGCCGCCGGCTGGCCTTCGGTAACCCAGCAATTTTCGGCGTAGTGGCATTCGGCCGGGCGGTGGCGCGCCCGCCTTTCGGCCCAGGCGCGGTAGAATTCGCGCGCTTCTTGCGAGTAGGGTTCGCGCGCCGACATCATGTCCGCGGCCCCCGCAGCGAGATCAGGGTTTCGAGCACGGACTGCATCAGCGCCAGCTCGCGCTCGGCCGATTGCCGGCTCATCCGGCCGTTACTGACCTGGCGCGGATAGACCCGCTCGCGCAGTGCAATCTCGCGCCGCACCGATGCGATCTGGTCATCGAGCGTGATCGGCAGGAGATCGGCGCTCATGGCTCGTCGTTCCCGATTCGGTCACGGTAGCGCGACAGGCATCGCGCCAGCGCCCGGCGCACCGGCACGGAGACATGCAGGAGGCCGGATTTTTGCTGGCTCCGCGTGGCTTCTATGAGGGCGAGGGAAAAATCACTCGGCGGCGAATTGCAATTCGCCGGTGGCTGCCGTATGTGTTTTTGCAACATGAGCCCTGTTCCCCTGGGGCTTGTGGTTGGACGATCCCCGGCGCCCCGCAGTTCCTCGCTGCGGGGCGTCCTCGTTTGGCGGGTGTAGCGCGAGCTCCATGCCGAGGCGGGCGCGGCGCTGGGCGGCGGCGACGGGGTCGAGTACAGCCTCGGCGTAGCTCCACAGGCTGAGCGCGTCGGCGGCGTCGATCGCGCCGGCGACGTCCCAACCGAAGGCGAGGCAGGCGCGCACCGTGGCGGCTTTCTTTTTCTCGCGGCCGCCCCAGGACCCCTGCCCGGTGAAGTGCCGACAGATCTCACTGGGCCGCGCCTCGTAGATGTTCTTTATCTGCATGCGCCAGCAGACGGCCTCGATCATCCCGGCATAGCAGTGCAGCCGGCGCACCGTGGCGGCGTTGCGCGGCACCGTGGCGCCGTGAAACGGGATGTACGGCGACTCAAAACAGACGCGATCGGGCCGCTCGTCGGTGATCAGATCTCGCAACCATCCCGCGAAGTCCGACAGCGCCTCGCCGGTCGAGACGCCACGCCCGAGCGCATACGTGCCCCAGCGCGGCTCGGCGCCGAGAGTTCCAACCGCGAACCCGCACAGCCCGCCGGGGTCGAGCGCGAGGGCTTTCATGGGCGCGCCCTCCGCTCCCACAGGCTAAAACTCCGCGTCGGCGCCCTCGACGGCTATGCGCGGCTTGCGCGGGCGGCCGCGGCCACGCCGTGGCGCATCGTCGCCGCCGTGCATCCGGTGGATCTCGTCAGCGCTGCCGTTGCCCAGCCCCAGCGCCATCACCCGCTCGCGCTCGGCTTCGCCGTCGGCCAGGCCCAGCATGTAATCGGCATGGCCGGGCTCGCCTTGCGGGTAGCGCGCGGCGTGATTCATGACGCCACCGAGCCCGTCCTGGCGGCCGGCGGTGCGGGCGACCTCGTCAGGCTGCGCCTGGTGGCCGTTGGTCGGGCGTCGCCGCTGCGCGGTTTCGGCTGCCGCCACCCAGTCCATGACGCCGCCAATGTGCAGCGCGGCAAAGCCTTCGCGGATCGTTTCGAGCAAGGTGTCGCGGTCTTCGATCTCCAGCTGGCTGACGCGATAGATCGCGTTCCAATCGGCGAGCTTGAATCCCAGATCGCCCTTGATGTGCTTCATCCGGTATTCGTTGATCTCGGCGTTGAGCGCCTTTACCTCGGACTCGCGCTCGGCGAGCCAGCGCACCGCCTCGCGGATCGTCTCGGCCCGGGAGGCGCTGTTGGAGATGGGATGGTCGGCGGCGGATGACAGCGATTGGGCCACGGTGGGTGTCCCCCTTCCCTTTTGGTTAAGTCAGATGGCGGTTTTCATCGGGGCTTGCGCCGATGCAACAGACGGGCGACCCAATAGGCGATCCAGCCGGCCAGCCATTTCATCGTCCCCCCAGCGTTTCATTCTTCGGCTGCCCATTCAGCCAACCGGCGCCGCACCGCGCCCCGCTCAATCTCCTGAGCGTCCATTTCGGCGAGCAGCGCCGTCGCCAGCTCACGGCGGCGGGCTGAGGAGAACCGGCGGTAGAGGCTGTGGCGGGCGGTATCGAGCGGCATGCCGAGCAGCCGCGCGAGGCGCTTCATCGTGTGGCGCGGGTAGACCGCGCGGATCGCCGCGGCCTCGTCGATCATCGGAATCGCAATTCTGTTGCGGCGCATTCGGTCGCCCCTTGCGTCATGTTCGTGACGCAAGGGGGAGGGCCATTCACATGGGCTAGCGTGTGCTCACCGGACGGCTTGGCGGCGGTGCCGGTGAGCATCACGCGGCCTCTATTTGGCCGCTTACGCGGGAAAAGAAGTCCGCCTCCGTCAGGGCGGGCACTTCACGAAGCAACGTATGGGCATGGCGCATAGGAACCTGCCCGCCGGTCCCACCACTCTCCGGCGGGAGCATCCAACGGTTAACGACGGAGCGATGGCGTTTGACGATTTTTGCCACGGCATCGATGCCGCCACTTTTAGCAATCACCCCGGCAGCGGGTTGCAGACCATCAGTCATGCCTCAGGATATGTGCAAATCCTGCACGATGACAATTCCTGTTTTCGTGCAGGACTGCCACGGGCATGCCGAGTGCAGTTATTGCACACTTTCGGCATGCAGACGGCATGGTTCAAGGCGCGCATGAAGCGCTTGCGGGTATCCCAGGAGGATATCGGACGGGTGCTGAACCTCGACCGCTCAGTTGTCAGCCGCATCCTTGACGGCAGGCAGGAGCTAAGACTCAGCCAAGTGCTGCCCCTGGCCGAAATTCTGGACGTTTCGGAATTCGAGGTTCTGTCCCGAGCCGATATGTGGCGCGGCGACCGGACGCCGCGGTCAATCAGGGCAGCCGCCGTGGTTACTGAGGTTCAGGCAGGCAATTTCATCGAACAGCCGGCCGAGCCCCCGCAATCATCCCGAAGTGTGATCGTGGATTATCCGCACGAAACGGTCTTCGCCATGATCGTGCGCGGCGACAGCATGGACCGTATTGCACCGGACGGCAGCATCGTAGTCGTTGATTACGACCAGCGAGATTTGAGGGATGGAGATTTGGCGGTTTTTCGCAATGAGCAAGGCGAGGCTACCTTTAAACGCTATCGCCACCGCGACTCCGATGCCTGGTTGCAGCCGGAAAGCAATAACCCGCGACACGCCACAATCTTTCCGCCGGCGGGATCGGTCATCGAGGCGATCGGCCGGGTGATCGATATCCGGCCAGAATATGAGGAAGAGGCCGCATGACGCCGCGCCACATGACTGATGAGAACGAGACCCCGCCTCAGCCGGCGCCAGCAGAGGACAAGAAACCGGAAAAGCCGCCGCGAGTGTTGCCGGACCGCGATCCGGAGCGATTTGAACGTGGCGACCTAGAGAAAAAACGGGACCGCAAACGAGATGCACATCAAAGCTCCAGACGCAAAAAGGCACCAGACAGCCCATTTAACGTCCCGGATTTTCTCGAAGGCTCGCTCCCGCTGTGACTGCTGCACGCCATACATGCAGAGTATGTGATAACGACGCAGAAAAGCTGGGTCATCGAGACAGTCCCCTTTTAGCCACTCATTTGGACTGAACCAATCAACCGGCCGAAACTTGATCGCTAGTAAAGAGAATAACACTGCCGCCAGCGCGGCTAGTGCCGCCAAAATTATTGCAATGGGCCAAATAGTTTCAGGGCCGATATTTTTTGCAAGGGCGCTCACTGATACAAGCGCGCCGAGTGTCGCCCCCGAATATCCTGCAAGCGCATACGCTTTGGCATCTAGCCGGTGCAGCGTATCAAGCGATTCATTGACCATCATCAGGCCGAATGAGTAAAGCTCATCTATGCAATCACCGTCGCATTCGGTAAGGCGCAGCTTTACTTCTGCTTCGGTGAGGCGGTTCCCGGCAATCGTGGTCATGGCTTAGGCGTCTCCTCCTATCCAAGCTGCATCATAGCCCCGACCCGCGGCGTCCGCGCCAGCCGAGGTGACGCCGACTGCCGGGCTGCTGGGCTACGTGTAAAATTTGCACATTCGGATATTGACCACAATGCCGTAGCGTGCAGATAATGCACAGGCGGGGTCAAATGAGGCCTTGCAACCCCGGAGGCCCGCATGCCCCGCCCGCACATCGACGACCTGCTGTTCCTGCCGCTGGCGGCGCTGTGCGCGCTGGTGCTGGTGGCGTGGCTGTGGGTGCTGCTGCCATGAAAGATCCCAAGACCGAGCAATTTCTGACGCACGGCGCCTGGAAATGGCAATACCAAGCGCACGTCATGTTTGCCGACATCGACCGCAAAGCCTCGCGCGAGAACCCGTCGCGGCTCCTCGCGCGGGTCGACGAGGAGCGGGTGCAGAGCTACGGGTTGGCGATGGAGGGGGGCGTCGAGTTCCCGGCCATCGTGGTATTGGCGCTCGATCCTGCGGTCAGCTCCTTTAAGTATCTGATCGCCACCGGGGTCCACCGGGTTGAAGCCGCCGATCTGGCTGGCTTCAAGGAGTTCGACGCCTACATCGTCACCGAGCCCGACCAGTACCGCGCCGAGCTATTGATCCGGCGGCTCAACACGATCGAAGGGCACGGCGTCTCAATCCGCGACCGGGTGCAGCAGATCCTGCACCTGAACGCAACCTACCCGGACCGATCCTTGAAGGCGCTGGCCAAGGAATGGAACATCAAATACTCGACCGTGCAGTCGGCCTTTCGGGAACAGCAGGCCATCGACCGGGCGCGCCGCTTTGGCGTCGAGTTCACCAAATCGAGCAAGCTGTCGCAAAAGAGTCTGCTGTCGCTGAATACCGTACACAGCGACCCGGTGTTCAGCAAAATCCTGCAATTTGTCTCGTGGCACAATGTGCCGGGCAGCGAAATCGAGGAGATGGTCAAAGAGGTCAAACAGACCCGCGACGACAATGCCGCACTGGCTGTAGTCGACCGCCACATGGACGGCGCCACCGAGCGCAAGTTGCAGGCGCAGGCCAAGCACGGGCGGATCAACCCGGCGGCGGCCACCAAGTTCATGCAGGACGCGCGCAGGTTGATGAACTATCTGGACAAGGGGATCGAGAACCTGCACCTCGCCGCCTATCCCAGGCGCGATTTGGCGCGGCGCCTCGCCGAGGATCTGATCGACCAACTGAAGCGAGTGGTAGCCGACATCAACCGCATCGACCGGATCACCCCGCCGGTGCGCGAGCAACCCGCGACGGTGGGTCTGCACTGATGAAAGATAGCTGGCAAAGCCGCACCTACCAGCGGCTACGCGACCGTGGCTGGTATCGGGTCGGCGATCTGTTTGAAGCAATCAAAACCGAGATCCCGCTGCACCTCGCAATGCGCGCCACGATGAATGCATCGCGCGGCCTCACCGAATTGCCGGACGGAACAACGGCACGGTGGCGCAAATTCCTCATTTGCCTGTCACATATCGGGGTCGAGACGAGCGGCAACCCGCACAGCTTCAAATGGCAGGACGTCGTTCGCCTGCGCTATGTCGATGGCCGGGCCTGCGAGGATTGCGGCGGTCCCGTTATCAAACGGAGTTGGGCGACCGGCAGGTGCACAGTTGACCGGGCTCCCCAGGTCGCGTGTCTGGCTTGCGAGGCCGCCGCCGAGGTGCCGCAGACGATATTCGAAGAAGCTCTCCAAGAGATCGTCATGCCGCCGCCGCAGCCCCCGCCAGGCGACCGGATCGGTGAGGCTGTCGCTTACGCGGTCCTGCACAAGCTGATCGCGCAGTGGGGGCCGCCGATGCGGTATCACCTCCGCCGCCCGAGCCAACCGGGAGAGGCCAGAGCGCCGCCGCAAGTGATCCACTACTGGCCAGTAAAAGAGCGAGGCCCCTCATCGCTCAGGGTGAACCGCCGATGACGCTCCCTACCGATCGACTCCCCAACCTTGACGAAGTGGCGGCGCATGTCGGGATCACGACCCGCGCCGCCCGAGGGATCATCAGAAAGCACGGGGTGCCGGTGCTCGATACCGGCCGCACGGTGGCCTTTGACGATTTGGCAATGAACCTTTTTATGGAGGCGCTGCGGTGCCGCTCAAAGTCCTATCGCGTCCAGACCGTCCCGGCGGCCGCCCGCAAATCTCGGGAATTGTTATCCTCCCGAACGGGGAGCGGGTCCAAGTCCGCCGAAGTGCGAGCTCGAATAGCCTCCGACTTGCGCGAGAGGAAGCGGCAACGATCGAAGCCGACCTCCTGCGAACCGCTTGGCACGGCGAACGTCGTGGCTCCCGACTTTACGCGGAAGCGGTCGACGAGTTCCTGAAGGCGGCCCCTCGGGCGGCCGGCGACCAGGCCCGCCACGACCGCATCCTGGCGGTGATCGGCGATGCCAAACTCTGCGAGGTCGATCAGACGATGGTCAACCGGGTCCGCAGCGCCATCCTCAAACCCGATGCCTCGCCCTCGACGGTCCTGCGCGGCGTCATCGTGCCCATTCGCGCGGTGATGAATTTCGCCAATCGGCAGGGCTGGTGCGAACCGCCGCGCTATGTCGTGCCAAAGCAGCCGCAGGGCCGCACCAACTACCTGACCCCGACGCAGTTCGAGGCGCTGCTCGGCGCCGCCGCGCCGCATCTGCACCCGCTGTTTCTGGTGCTGGCCGACACCGGGGCGCGGCTGTCGGAGGCGCTGGAGGCGATGTGGAACGATGTCGATCTCGGCGCCGCCAGGATCAACTACGTCCGCACCAAATCGGGCAACCCCCGGCTCAACGTGCCCTTGAGCCCGCGCACCGTCGCGGCCTTGGCGCGACTGCCGCATCGCAGCGGCGAAGTCTTCCGCACCCAGCGGGGACTGCCCTACGGCTCAAAGGAGCGCCAGGAAGGCGGCCAGATCAAAAAAGGCTGGGCGGCGGCGCTGCGGCGGGCCGGGCTCCCCTATGGTCCTGGGGGGTTCACGCCGCACGATCTGCGGCATTCATGGGCGACCTGGCACTACGCGGTGCACAAGGATCTGTTGCGCCTCAAGGTCGAGGGCGGCTGGTCGTCGCTCGATCTGGTGGCGCGCTACGCGCACCTGATGCCGGGCGACCACGCCGCCGAAATCCTGTCTTTGTGGCGGCGACTGCCTGTCGCAGCAGGGCAGGGCGTCACCCCACGGGACCGGGCCGAGCAGCAATGGCACCAGCGTCTCGCCGCCAACGGCAGGGGATTGTGATGGGTGAGGGTAAAAGACGGAAAGAGTTCACCCAACAACAACCGCACCAGCGTCTCGGCGATGCGCCGGTCGAGGCCGAGTATCACGAGAAAATGACCGCCATCATGCAGGCGCTCGACGAGTTCCTGAACGGCGGCGCTAAAGCCCCCAACAAAAAAATCGGCCTCGTCGTGATGATGTTTCCCTACGGAGACATCGATGGGCGTTGCAATTACATGAGCAACGGCGCTGACCGGCGCGATGTCGTGGTCTTGATGAAAGAGATGATCGCCCGGTTCGAGGGACAACCGGAAATGTCGGGGAAAGCCTAATGCCGGACCGCCACTGCGGCGCCTGCACGCTGTGCTGCAAGCTGTTGCCGGTGCGCGAGCTGGCGAAGGAGGCCAACGCCAAATGCCGCCACCAGAGCAGCAAGGGTTGCGACATCTACCGGCGGCCGGGCTTCCCGGCGAGTTGCGAACTGTGGTCGTGCCGCTGGCTGGTCAGCGACGATACCGCCGACATGCTGCGGCACGACCGGGCCGGCTATGTGCTCGACCTCGTCCCCGACCTGATGCGCCTCAGCAACACCGACAGCGGCGAAGCGCAGGAGATCGAGGTGGTGCAGGTCTGGGTCGAAGGATCGAGGGCGGCGCTGGTTTTCGACAAGAAGTTGCGGCGGTACGCCGAGCGGCAGGCCGAGCGCGGCGCGGCGCTGCTCTTGCGTTTCGCCGATGGCTCGGCGATGGCGATGTTCGCGCCGGCGCTCTCCAGCGACAGCGAATGGCACGTCATCGAGAGCGGTGACCCACGCATGAGGAAGGTCGAAACCCTGACCGGCAGCCGGCTCTTGGACCACCTGAAAGCGGCGGAATCCGGTTGAGCGAGGGCAGGGCTTTGCACCGCTGTTCCACCGGGCTGCGGTAAAATGGTCTAACCTGCTGATACGGAAGGCGAAAATTAGATGGAGCACTACTTTCGGGAGGCAGGGGCCGGAGGTTCAAATCCTCTCACTCCGACCAACAAAACCAAAGACTTAGAGCCAAACGCCGGAACCCTTGGGAGCCCTAAAAGGCCCCAAAACGCCCCCAAAACCCCCACCTCATTACACCGCTGTTACACCGCTCCTCGAGGCCGGGCGGCGTTGCCGTGACCGTCGCGATCCCCACCGTCCTCGTCGGCACACGCTTTAAGGGGGCCGCCGCGAAGTCTGCGGTTGCCCTGATGCGAGCTGGCGATCCCGTCGAATTGGTGCGCGAGGCCGACAATGCCTTCGACCCGCTGGCCGTGGCCTGCCACTACCGCGGGCTTCACGTCGGCTACATCCCGCGGCAGGCGAACCAAGCGATTGCCGCCCGGCTCGACGCGGGCCTCGAGCTGACCTGCACGGTCCGCGAGCCACCCGTCGTGCACGGCCCGATCATCCGCACCGAACCTAAGCTGACGGTGTCGTGGTGAGCCCGCTGCACTTCGACCGACTGCGCCTGTCGATCACGCCGCCGCCCCCGTCGCGGGGCCGCAAGGCGCTCATCGTGGCTTTGCTGGCCGCGATGGTAATCGCGGCTTGCGTCTTGGACTATTGGGGAGGCGTGCCATGACCTATCGCTTCACGATATTCCATCCCGACGGCACCACCGAATGGGGCAGCGTCGACTGGCCCACCGACCCTAGCATCGAAGCCATCGGCCAACTGGTGCGGCCGCTCGTCGGCGGGGCGATCGAGCATGTGCGGATTCTCGATCCCGCCAAAATCGGCGCCGAGCAGGTCAGCCGCGCCGACTACCGCGATATGTTCGTGGACGAGATGGGGCTGTGGCGCGACCCGCCGGCCGAGCGCAACGACACGGCGACGATCCTCTACCGCGCCAACTGGCTGCGGGTTCACCCCAACGACGACCCGGAGGATCTGCCGATCATTGCCGGCGCCGCCGTCGTGTTCGACCGGGTGATCTGGCGATGAAGTGCCAGGATTGCCAAGGCACCGGCTGGCGAGCGGCAGCGGCCGGGGTGGGCGTAACGAACTTCGGCCCCTGCCAGATGTGTGGCGGCAGCGGGATCGCGTCGTGCTGCGAGGGAGCGGTGGGTTGCGCCGCCGACATACCGGGCAACGACGCGGTGGTGCTGCATCTGACTCCGGAGCGCCGGCTGCTGGTGCGGCAGGAATTGTATCACGCGGTGCACACCCTGGAGGCGCAGGCCAGGACGGCGAGCCCTCGCGGTAATCGGCAACGGGCGCTGTGGCGTCGCGCCGAGCATCTGCGCGCCGTGGCGGAGGAGCTCGCATGATCCACCAGGCCGAGCGGCTGCTCGAGCGCGCCCTGCGGCACGACCGCTGGGGCTGCAGCGCGCAAGATTACGCGGACCAGGCGATCCCGCTGCTGCGCGCCGCCGGTATGCACGAGCTCGCCGACCGGCTCGAGGACGATCCGTGGGGCGATGACACGGCGCTGATCCTGTCGCAGCTGCGGATGATGCGGTCGCCGCGATGATCGCCTGGCATTTCGTGCTGCGGGTGACGCGCTACGGTCCATTAGTCCCCGCCCGCCTCTGGTGGTGCGACCACGACCCGGCCGACCCCGACAACAAGCTCGACCGCGGCCGGCTGTCGCTCTACCCGCGCGCCGACATCGCCGGCCTCGAGGTCGACCCCGAGCGGCTGGCCGACCGACTCTGGAGCCTCACCGACCCGCGCCCGGCGCAGGCGCCGTCGCACTGGCGCTACGCGAAACAAATCAGCGAGGCCGAGTACCGCTGGCGGCTCGACAGCTTGCGCTGGGCCGAGCAGCACCGCCCCGACGACCCGGTGCTACGGCCGCGCCGGCCGGTAGCCGCCGCCGATGTGCCGGTGCCGAATTTCAGCCGGGAGGAGGCGCTGTTGAGATCGAGGCTAAACCCCTAACAGGAGAAGGCAGATGGCCGGTCAATTTTTGTCACCAATTCCGTTTTTGTACCAAGGCGAGCACCTCGTCCGCATCGTCATCGGTCCTGACCGCGAACCCTGGTTCGTAGCCGGTGATCTGTGCCGCATTCTCAACATAAAGCACGTCCCAAACGCGGTTGAGCGGCTCGATAAGGACGAAAAGTCGATAGCTGATGTCGTTTCAAACGACAGCAGAGGGCAACGCCGGGGTGTTTGGATCGTCTCCGAAGCAGGTTTTTTCACCCTGTCGCTGAGTTCCCGAAAGCCTGAAGCGATCACTTTCCGCCGTTGGGTGACCCACGAAGTGCTGCCGTCGATCCGCCGCACCGGGGGATATCAGCTATCCAGCGAACGCGCGGATAAAGCGTGGACTGACCGGCTGACCGCGGTGCGCCTGAGCGTTGCCGAACTGCGGCGCTCGTATGGGCCACGCAAAGCCGCCCTGCTCGGCGCTGATTTGTGGCGGAAGGTAGACGTAATCGTCGACGACCCATTGCCGCCGCAGCGCAAACTCGATCTCGACAACAGCGATGAGTCGAATGTTATCGATATGCGCCCCGACGAAGCCGGCTGATCGAAATGACAAGCCAATTGCTCGCGGAAGCCGCGGCGCTGCCCGACCTCAACGAATACGCCGGCATGTCGGCGGTCGACATCGCGCACGCGGTGATCCACTGGCCCGAGGGGTCGGAGGATCAGATCAGAGCGATCAGCGCGTTGCGTGCATTGGTTCCCGATCGGCATCACAACCGCCCTCCGTTGAAGGAGGCGCTCGAGGAGGAGCTGGCGCCGCGCCGAGCCCGCGCCGACCAGCTAATCGGGGCTGCCGAAACCAGCGCCCTGATCCGCGGCGATGAAACCTCGGCGGCGAAGATGATCGACCTGGTGCGCCAGATGAAGGAGCTGCACGACGAACTCAACAAGGACCGCCTGGCGCGGACCCTGCCCTATCGCGATGCCGTCAAGCTGATCAACGACAATTTCGAGGCGGTGAAGCTGCGCCTCGCGCTGGCGATCGGCGGCACCAGCGGCCGGGACGGCTGCGTCGGCCAGCTGACCAAATGGGATGACGACAAGAAGGCCGCGGTCGAGGCCGAGCGCCGTCGCTTGGCCGAGGAAGCCCGCCAGCGCGAGGCGGAAGCCGAAGCCGCCCGCGCCGCCGCCGAGACGAAGGCGAAGGCGGGCAAGACCGACGTCGCGGCCGAGCTCGAGGCGGTACGCGCCCGGGATGACGCCGAGCGGCTGCAGCGCCGGGCCGACGCGATCCGCCACGAGCCGACCCGATCGCAGCTGGGGCAGACGACGCGCCGCCGGCAGATCCGGTTTCAGGTCGAGGATTTCACAAAGCGCCTGCGCGGCATCCTGAAGTCGCCTCGCCGCTCGCAGATCGAGAAGCTGGTCGACGCCATCACCGAGCACGAGCTGCGCGATCTGGGCGTCGCCGCCGTCGAGCGTGGCGTCGACATGCCCGGAGTGCGCGTCTGGGTCGAGGAGGGGGGAGTCAGTGTCCGACGATAATTTCCCGCTGGTGCTGTTCTTTCCCACCGAGGATCAGCGGGAACTGTTCATCATCGGGCCACGAGACGGATCGCCTACTCCTCGAGATGGCCCTTCGTCTGGAGCGCGAAGCCAACGAAATCGAGGCAAAGGGAGCAAAGTGATGGCGCAGCAGCAGCCGTCGGCGCCACAACCGGCGCCGCGGCAGAACCTGGCGGAAGTCTTCTACAGCGACCTCGACGCCTACACGCCGAACCTGCAGGACGCACTGCCGGCCGACATCCCGGTCGAGCGGTTCAAGCGGGTGCTTGTGACCGCCGTCTCGACCAACCCGGAATTGCTCTACGCCGACCGCCGCAGCCTGTTCAATGCGGCGATGCGGTGCGCCGTCGACGGGTTGATCCCCGATGGGCGGCAGGCGGCGCTGGTCGTGTTCCGCACCGACGTGAAGACACGCGACCCGCAGACCGGCATCGACCACGTCCGCAAAATGGACGTAGCTCAATATCTACCGATGGTCGCCGGCCTGCGCGAGCGCATGCGCAAGTCGGGCGAGGTTGCCAGCGCGGTCGCCGAGGCGGTCTTCGAGAAGGATCACTTCCGTTATCGACTTGGCGACGACGCGATCATCGAGCACGAGCCGCCACCGCTCGGCGTCAGCCGCGGCGCGGTGATCGGTGCCTATGCGATCATCCGCCTGCGAAATGGCGAAGTGATCCGAGACGTGCTCGACCGCTCGATGATCGAAGCGGCGCGTAATGTCAGCCGAGCCAAGAACAGCCCGATGTGGACAAATTTCTACTGGGAGGGCGCAAAAAAAACCGCCCTCAGAAGGGCGGCGAAGCAGGCGCCGTTTTCGAGCGAACTGCGCCGGGTGCTGGATCGTGACGACGAGCCACCGGAGATCGGTCCCGATCTCGGCCCCGGCCTGGCGGCGCGCCAACCGGAGCCGCAGCGCGAGCATTATCATATCGGCAACCATGCTCCGCCGACCGGCCCCGAGTTCGCGGTGGTCGATCTCGAGGGCGTCGAGAACATCTATGCCAGCCCCGGCGCCGCCGCCGAGGCGCTGCGGCTGTGCCTCGACGAAGCGGCCCGGCTCGGTCGCGAGCGGCTCGAGGGATGGTGGGAAAGCAACGACGGCGCGATCGAGTTCCTGGACGCCGCCGGGTACGGCCATATCACCGTCGAGCTCACCAACGACTATGAGGACAGACTTCGATTTTCGAAACCTGCTGACCGACATCAGCAGGGCGCCCCCGATCCGGCAGCGCGACCTGCACCAGCCCGCGTCGAGCCGAATCAGGGTGCATCTGGGGTGCCGCGCAGAGCGCGCCAGACGCAGCGGAGCGAGGAGCCGGCCCGCGAACCACCGGTAGAGGAACAGGCGCCCCACGCGCCACCAGCGGGCGACAGCGACCCGTTTGGTTTGGCGGAGGTCGACCACCGCATGCCGCCGACCGATGAGCCGCCGCCGGCGGAGCCCGCCGTGAATGTCGCGCTTGAGATCGTCGTGCCGCTGAAATCCGGCAAGCGGGATTACCGCACCTGGGCGCTGGCATTGCTCGGGCCCAAGGTGCGGCGCTGCGGCAGCTCGAACGAGCTCGCCGAACTGCTCGGCGCCAACGAGCAGGCCCTGGAGCAGGCCCGAGCGCCCGGCTCGATGACGGCCGCCGATCGCGAGGAGCTGGAGCGGATTATCGCCGAGCAGTGGAAACGGCTGCCGGCGTGAAGTGACGCCGTGTGCTATACACTCATCCGGCGGCGGATAGGGAGGAGGGCCTCCCGAAAGGCGGCAGCAAACCGGCTTCCGCCGTCACGGTATCCAGCCCAGCAGCAGCGCGACCAGCGCCATCAGGACGAGCGCGCCGCGCAGATCGAGAGACGGGATCAGCATGTCGACGATCGCGGCGGCGCCAAGCACTATGGCGAGCGTCAGGAACCCGTATTGCCGCAGTCGGCGCCAATCCACATCACCGCAACGTCATCGGCGCCATGCCCGCAACCGCGAGCAGCGCCCAGATCAAGATGATGACGACGATAACCACAAGCACGACTTGAGCCAGCCGGTCGATCGGCGGCGGCAGCGGGATCAGCGCGTGGACGACGTACCAGATAACACCGACCACGAGCAGCAGCACGAGCACGGTAATCAACAAGCTGATCATAGCGCGGCTTCCTTCTCCCGCTCGACCGAGGCCGCCGCTGCCATGCGCTCGCGTTCCTCGCGCCGGATGCGGGCGACGTGCTCCTCCGAGCGCGGCCCGGGCACAATCCGCGGCGGCGGCGGCGGCGGCGCGCCGAGCTCGGCCACCACATCCCAGTCATAGGCATCGGACGACAGGCTTGCGACCCGGATGGTCAGCGCGTGCAGGATGGAGCCGTCGATGATCACAAGCTGCACGCCCGCCACCTCGAATGTCTCGTTAATGCCGAGCTCGGGGAGAACCACGGTCACGTAGCGCTCGCCCATGACGGGCAGGGCTTTGATATTACATTGCAGGATCCCGACCCAGCGCGGGTTCAGCCGGGCGGCGGCGAGCTTCATGAGGCGCCGGGTCTGCCCGTGGCTCGGCGAGCAGAATAGGTCTATGTCGGTGGCGTATTCGCCGCGCTCGGCCACGTCGGCATCATCGACCCAAGGATCGGCGTCGGTCTCCATGTAGTCGTGATCGGGCGACGTGTAGCGCGCCCGTATGGTGTTGGCGGTCGAGAGGATATCCCGGCCGCGGCCGAACTCCGAAAATCCGATGATGGCGTCGCCGTCGATGGTCACGGTCGGCGTCGTCCATTTGCCGACGCGCAGCACCAGGCCGCGGTCAGGCGTCGGGAACAGGCTGCCGTCGCAAGCGACGAGAAACCGGGTCAGCACATCGGCGGGCCGCTCGTCGAAACGATAGGTATTCCATATCCGGTAACGCGCCTCGGTGCCGGTGTCGGTTTCCATCGCGTCGAAGCAGTCCGCGATGGCCTGCTCCCACTCGGCCGCGGCGTTGGTGATCCACGAGTCGGCGAGGTTCAGCCCGTCAGGATGCGTCAGGTAATCGAGGATGATCGCAGCGGCGTTGTCGGTCCACGCGGGCGCGGTGAGCGAGCCGCTCGACACGGCGCGCACCTTGGCGCCGCGCTGCACCTGGCGATAATTCGTCTGCCCGTAGTTCGGGAAGATATCGCCCATGTCCTCGCTGTCCACCTGGTGGATGACGAGGAAGGCGCTGGGGATGCCCTTGCCGAGATGGTCGGCTGTCCAGAGCGCCGGGTAGGTGGCATTCAGCGCGCTGTAGAGCGCCGGGCTGTCAGTCCCGAGGCGGAACTCGATAAAGGCTTTGCTGACGCCGCCGGGCACGAACGGCGCCGAGGTCACCGCGCTGCCTGAGAGCGTCACGAGGTGGTCGTCGATCCAGTGCTCCTCGACGGCATCGATCTCGCCCGAACCCATCGCGATGACGCGGCCATAGGCGCCGCTCGACACATTGGCGAAGACCAGCGTGCCGCCGACCTTGACGCGGCCGTAGCTGCGCGTGCGCGGGCCTGCCGGCTGCTTGATGATGATCTGGCCATCCGATGGCTTCGGCTGCGCGGGCTTGCTGCTGAACAGCGTCTGCGCGAGAAAGGAAATCCCCAGCCCGACCGCGATCACGATGACTTCGGCCAGGATCGCCGCGGTGGCGACGCCGACGCCGACCGAGACGAGGATCGGCGCGATCGCAACGGCCATCTACACCCGCCAGGCGGCGAGCAGCCGCAGCCGCTCGGGCGGCACGGATGCCAGCCCGTCATCGAGTCGCAGCACATAGCCGCGCTCGGTGCGGATGGCGCAGGTTGCGAGGTTGCTGCCCAGCTTCACGACCGCGACATCTCCGGGTTGCGGGTCGCGCGTCATGCGCAGGCCGGCGCGACGCAGCGCTCGGCCGGCGGCGCGCAGGAGGCCGCCGCGCCCGCCATGCTCTCGAAGGCAGGCATTGGCATCGGCGTAGCCGCGGCAATCGGCGATCGGGTCGATGCCGCGGCGCAGGCGCAGCCAATCGGCCGCCAGCGTCACGCAGTCGGCCGTGCCGAGCTCGAAGCGGCGCCCTGCCGCGGCCCGCAGATAGGCCGTCAATTCTTGCGGTGGCACTGGAGGGTTGAGTGTTTTAGAACGCTGGTGGTCGAGGCGGCATCTATCGTCCGCTGCGACGCTTGCAGGCTGAGAATGCCGCCAGTCTCCACCTCGATTGCGCCCTCCAGGTAAATGTCGGTTGCCACCAATTGCACATCGGTTAGCAGATCGCTAATCGAGGCGCCTACCAACCGCGACAACAATGTCGTACCGTCCCATGTAACCGCAGTCATTCTCATGCTGGTCGGGTTGGTCATTCCGGCCGCGTTGACGAAACGCATCTTGATGCCGCCGCCAATCGTCGACGAGACGCTAAGATGCCCCGAGCAGTAATAGGTTTTGCCGGTTACGACAGGGATGCTCAAACCGGGCACGGCGGCTAGCACGTTGGAATTGGTAACATCGAGTTGCGAAGTGCTGGTCATCCATTGTGTATCAATCGAAGCATCGAATTTCGGGAGCGTGCCCGACAGCGAATAATCGACCGTTGCGGTTGCCGGGTTGAGATCGATCACAATTGGCGTCGTCGCCGCGATAATCGACACCCGCGCCGCGGTACCGCTATCGCACACATTGTTGCTGGCGATCTGGTTCGATCCGTAGAGGCGAATACACGCGGGATAAGTGCCGCCGAGAATCGAGTTGTTGGAAATCAGGCTGCCGGTGCCGACCGTGGAGATGGCGGCAACCGAAGGCGTGCCGACATTCCACCCGGAGATCACATTGCCGGTAATGATGTTTTTCCCGGGGATGCCGCCATTGCCGGTCTGCTCGATGATCGCAGCCCCCGCATCAGCACCGCTGTTGACGATGATATTGTTGGCGATGACGTTGTTGAGACCGGGGTCTTCGATGACGATGGCGGTGTTGTGGGCGACGCCGTTGCCGGTGATGTAGTTGTCGGAAACGACGATGTTGGTGGCGCCGGAACCTGGGCGAGCCTTGCCGTTGAGAGCGATGGCCGCCACGCCGTCGACCGGGATGTGAAAGACATTGCCGCGGATCATGCCGCCGCTCGACACCTGGTCGGTGCCGGCGCCGGTTATGGCGATGGGTCCAACGGTCTGCGACGGGCTGACGGTATAGGTGCCGACCGGGTTGGCCTGCGTGCCGGTGCCAATTGCGGTAACGACCGTGCCGGCGGCGACCCCGGTGCCCACAATGGCGTGGCCGACCAGCAGGTAGCCGTGCCCCACGCTGGTAATAGTCATCGTGGTAGCGCTGATCGAGCCGTTGCCGACAAACGAACTGCCGGTGCCGGTGATGTAGGAGCCGACCGTGTGAGCGTCGATGCAGGTATTGTTTACGACTTTGATGTTGGTGCTGCCTTCCCAGTGGTCCCAGCATGTGTTGGCGGCGCCATACATATAATTATTATCGGTGGTAACATTGTCGCTGCCACGAAACGACACGCCGTCGCCCGCCCCGGTGGCGAGAAAGTAGTTGCCAGAAACGCGGACATTCCTGGCGTTCTTGAATGAGATAAAATGCACGTTGAACGGGGCAGCGAAGTTCTGGGTAAAGCGGCACCCGGAAACGGAGATGTTCTCGTCGATGATCGTCGGCACCAGAAAATTGAAATTCTGGATAGCCGAATGCAGCGGTTGATATTGATAATTCTGCACCCAGTTCGGGCCGTCCATCGTGATCGTGACGCCGGGCGCACAGGAAAAGCTCGTATTCGACTTCAGCGTGAGCGTCGTCGTTATTTTGTAGGTGCCGGGTTGCGCCAGCACGACGGTGCCGCCCTCTGCCGGGAGCGCGTTGATTGCCGCTTGAATGGCCGCCGCGCTATCGGCGGCGCCGCTCGGGTCACTGCCGGGGATGGCGCTGAGGTAGAACCGCGCGTCGGGCAATTTGGCGTTGCTCGCGTCGGGGAACATGTCCGCCCGGGCGCACCACGGCATTGCCAGTAGTAGCAGAGCCGCGGCCAATCTGTACATCGAGGTCATTTCCAGTAGAGCCAGCCGAGCCCGGCGGCATAGCGGAACAGCAGCGCGGCGCCGGGGCCAAAGGCATTGACCGGCCCTGCGGGGAGCGCGACGCCATCAGCGTCCTGCATCGCCAACGTCGTCACCGGATTGGCGAAGGAAATCTCGACCACGCCCGCCGCAACAGCCGGCAACCTGATGGTCAGCGCCGCCAGCCGGTCGGGATTGTTGACATAGACCGGGCGCAAATCGGTGAGGGTCAGCGTGGCGCCGGAGACGGGCGCCACGACATTGACCGCGATCTGCTGCGGTTCGGTTGTCGGGGTGATGTCGAGAAAGTCGATGGTGATGACATCGCTTGTATGCGCGTCGCCAAAACAATCGACATAGGGTCGGACGTAGATGGTATTTGCGGGCGCGGTGTAGTCGAGCACGACGGCGGCGCCCGGCGCGATGCCGATGCGGGCGCGACGCTGCTGCACGCCATCGGCGCCAACCAGCGCGATATTCTCGACAACCGTCGCGCCGTTGGCGGCCTTGGTGTTGGTGAGCCAGGCGAGGCCTACGGTGACGCTATCGTTGAGCGGGTCGGCAGGGTTAACCTGGCGTTGCACCCGCCAGCGGACTTCGTAGACGCGGCCGGGTTCGAGCGGGAAGGCGGTGGCGGTCGCCACGGTTTGCGGGTCGTCTGCGGTGGCGGCAGTGACGCGCACGACGCTGCCGGCCGGCGAGACGGCAACCCAGGCCGGGTCAATCGGCACAACGTCTTCGGGCTCGCCGGTCTTGGTTTCGCCGTAGAGCGCCACGGCATCGCCTGGCCGGGACGGCACTTGCGCGGACACGTCGGCGGCATCGGCCGCGGCTTGCGCCGCGGCGGCATCGGCCAGCGCCTGCGTCGCGTCGGCCTGCGCGGCATCGGCCGCGGCTTGCGCCGCATCGGCGGCATCTGCTGCCGCGGTGATGTCAGCGGCTTGCGCGGTATCGGCGGCATCGACGTAGGCCGTCGTCGCAAGCTGCGTCGTGTTGGTGCCGGGCGCCGCGGTCGGCGCCGTTGGCGTGCCGGTGAGCGCGGGCGATAGCAGCGGCGCTTTGAGGTTGAGGGCGATCTGCGTTGCGTCGCTGATCGGCTTCGCCGCATCGGATGTGTTGTCGACATTGCCGAGGCCGATATCGGCCGCGTTTACGGCGTGCGGGTTGTCGGTGTCCGCAGTGTGCGTATCGATGTCGGCTTGTGCTGCCGCTGCTGCTGCTGCTGCGACATTGATGGCGGCCTGCTGTGCGCTACTGACGGGCTTATCGAGATCGGCCGTGTCGTCGACGTTGCCGAGCCCGACCTGGCTCGCCGTGACAGCGTGCGGGTTTGCGGTGTCGGCCAGGTGCTCCGCGAGGTCGGCGGCGACGGCCCCGGTTGCGGCATTCGCTGCGTTGATCGCGGTCTGCGTCGCGGTCGAAACCGGCTTATCGAGATCGGCCGTGTCGTCGACGTTGCCGAGCCCGACCTGGCTCGCCGTGACAGCGTGCGGGTTTGCGGTGTCGGCCAGGTGCTCCGCGAGATCGCCCGCGGTATCGGCATCGCCGGCGGCGTTGGCATTGATCGCGGCCTGAACGAATTGCGTCGTGGCAAGCTGGCTGGTGGTCGTGCCTAGAACCGCTGTCGGCGCCGTAGGGACGCCTGAAAGCGCGGGCGAGGCGAGGTTAGCCTTCAGCGCCAGCGCGGCGGCCTGCGGCCCCGAGACGGGCTTGTTGGCATCGCTGGTATTGTCTACCGCGCCGAGCCCGATCTGCTCAGCGGTGACGCTGTGCGGGTTGTCGTTGTCGGCCAGGTGCGCATCGATATTCGCCCGCGCCGTCGCATCGAACGCGGAGGCGTAAATTTTGACGGTGCGGGTGCTGAGATCGAGCGCGCTGCGGCTGCTCATGTGTAGAGCCCTTCCACGACCTTGACCGGCACCGCGGCCTCGGTGTCGGTGCCGACGGCGATGTACAGCTTGGCAAGTTGGCCGAGCGGCATCGCGGTCGTCTGCTCGGCCGTCAGCGACAGCGTGACGAGCCCGGCGACGGCATCGGCGATCTCGGTGGTGACTGGCTCGGCGCCGAGGCTCCAACGGATCTCGGCCACGACGGTCTTGCCCGTGAGATCGGTCGGTGTCGTCTCGCCGACATCTTCCCAAAAGACCGCGTGCCATTCCCACGGCTCGTCGCCGCGCACGAGCGGAATGGCGCCGTCAAGGATCTCAAGGTCGCTCATGGGATCATCCCATAGCTGCGGCGGTTTGCGGTCAGCGCGGTGCGCTCGGTTGCCGTCAGGGCGTAGCCGCCCCACAGGATGAGCTCCTGTATTTCGCAGGTTGTGGTTGCCGCGACATTCGCGGTGTTGATGGTGCCGGCGGTCACATTGACGGTCAGCGTAGCTGCGCCCGGTGCATTGTCATCAAGCTGGAATGAACTGGCGGCGCCGTTGATCCAGCCGGTGCCGCTGTGCCACAAATTGTCGGCACCAGTGCCGGTGATGGTCAGCACGTTGTCGGACAGCGCCCAGGTGTTGGCACTGGCGGTGGTATTCAAACGGTTGGCGCCGGCCCGCAGCCACATGCAAGTTGTGCCCGTTACACGTTTGCCGACGACGCTGATCGAGAGCGGGCTGACTGGCGTGTAGGCCGCCGACACAAGTGTCTGCGTGCTCGTCGTCTCCCGGATGCACGCATGCGTGCCGTTGCAATTGAAGATAAGCGCCGGTTGGTTTGCCGCGGTCGTCTGGGTGATGTCGCGGGCCGCGCCGCTTTGGTCGAAGGCTGTTTTGACAAAGCAATTCGTTGCATTGCAATGCGCCGCCGCGGCAGCTTCGTCCCACGGCGCGCCGGTGAAGCTGGTGAAGCCGAGATAGCCGATGGTGGCCTCGGCGTTGTCGCTGGCGCGGCGTATGACAAAGGCGTTGCCGGTGTAGGCAGAGAGGAGCTTGCGAAACGAATATGCCGCATGCGGCGTCGTGAAGGTGTCCAACGCACCGCCGATCGGCACCTTCAGCCGGTGGTGTCCCGGCCCGGCCATGTTCGGCCCGGCCTTCATGCCGGCCTCGACGACGCCGGCAATCGCGGTCGCCGCCGCGAGCGAGGCTAACGCGGCCGTTATGAACTCGCGGCGACGCATCGGCTACAGCCCGGTCCCCGGCGTGACGTAGAGCGTCGCGGTGCCGGTGCCGGTGATGCCGGCAACGTAGTGCGCGGTCGGGCACCGGATGATTTCGACCGTGCCGGCGGCAACCGGCATGCTGCTGGCAACGGCGGCGGTGACGGTGACATCGCCGCAGGCAATAAAGACGACCGCGGTACCGCTGTTGAACAGCCGCAGATGCGGCGCCACCGCGGATGTCGTCGGCTGCGTCAGGACCCGCCCCGTAGTGGCGGTGACGGCGAGCGAGACGGTCGGCCCGGATGCGGTGAAAGCGCTGTCCTGGGCGCCGGCCGGCGCCGCCAGCAGCAACAGCGCCGCGGCAATCGCATATAATGCGGGCGAGCCGGGACGGTGCGTCAGACAGCCGCCCCGACTCTGACCAATGATCCGCAGGGAGGATCGCATGGCTACCGTTACTCCTATCCCGCCATCAAAGCGGTTTCAAGATTTGACCGGGCGGCGGTTCGGCCGGCTCGTCGTGCTCGGGTGGGCCGGGTATTCAAAGCCGAATGCCGCATGGGTCTGCCGCTGCGACTGCGGCGGCGAGCGGGTTGCCTACAGCCACAATCTGACGAGCCTTCGAACCCGAAGCTGCGGATGCTTGAATCGCGAGAACCTGTCGAGCGCTGGCTCGGCGACGTTCTGCGCGCGCGATACGAAGCAGCATCCCGAATACAAAGTGTGGCTGGCGATGATCAGCCGGTGCCACGCTCCCAACAATCGGCAGTTCCCCGACTACGGTGCGCGCGGCATAACCGTCTGTGACCGATGGCGCCGCGGCGAAAACGGAACGCACGGGTTCAATCTGTTCATGCTCGACATGGGGTCGCGCCCGACTGCGCTGCACATGATTGAGCGTGTGGATAATGACGGAGGCTATTCGCCCGACAACTGCACATGGGCCACGAGATCGGAGCAGATGCGCAATCGGCGGAGCACGGTGATCGTTCATTTCAATGGCGCTGACATGCCGCTGGTTGCCGCCGTCGCGCTTGCCGGGATGCCGTTCTCGCTTGTCCGCGGGCGCATTCATCGAGGCATGTCAGCAGAGCAAGCCTTGACCCAGCCAATTCGCCGAGGCAAGTATAGCCGAGGTGATAACAAGTAACCACCCGTAGTCAGGCCAGTTAAGACTTTGGGAAACTAGCATAGCCGTGTATTCGCAGAAGCGATCCCCCGGCCAGCGCATCTGTTGTTCTCTGTCCGTGTACCTTCCTGCTGGCGGCCTACCCCTCCCATGGAAAAGGTTCTCTGTTTGAAGTTGCAGCGTGCGCCTGGCGCCCTGCGTCTCGGTCGCCGGCTGGAGCTCGACCCGCGGCGGCATGCAGATCCCGAAATAGATCGGGATCGCCGCGCCGGTCGGCTGCCAGGCGCCGTCGAACAGTTGCAACGACACGATGGCGAGGCGGCCCTGAATGTTGTCGGCTTCGGCGAGCGCCCGGGCCAGGATGTCGGCGGGTGAATCCGGCACGCCCGAGAGCGAGAACGTCACTTGATGGCTGACCGGGTTGCGAGCTTCCTCCAGGCCGTCGATGGCGCCCAGATCGCCCGCGCCCCAATAGGTTTTGCCGCCGAAGACGCGCGTGCCAAACCCGTTCCACAAATACACCGGGCCGGCCTCGGGCGGGGTGCCGCCGAACTCGAAATCGACCAGCGTGCCGACGCGCACAGTGCTGCGCGCGAGCTCGGCCGCCTCGCCCGGAGTGAAGAAGGCGCACATCAGTCGGAGGAGGGATCCTCAACAAACCTAACCGTCGCGGTGCCCATGCGCGCCGGGTCGATCTGCAGCGTCATCTCGTCGTCGGTGGCCAACCGACAGCGGCAGTGTAGCGAGTTGAACCAGATCGGCCAGGCATCGGCGTGCGCGTCGCGCAGCGGCGGCACAAAGCTGAAGCTGTATTGGTCGGAGCCGAGCGCGGTGACGCCAAAGAGGCGATAGAGCCGCTCCTGTATCGAGAAATGCGCACCCGGAACGATGGCTGCGCCGATGCGCTGCACGGTCATCGTGGTGGCGCCGACAACAGATGCCCCAACAGCAGTGCCGTCCGGTGTCGAGGTGGTCGCGTCGCCAATCAGCTGCACCAGGATCGGCCGCGAGCCGCCGTCGAGGTACGCCTCATAGGCGTCCCAGACCCTCAATTGCTCGGCCGTGCCGACGAGGATGTCGTGATAGGTAATCAGCCACGAATGGATCGGCACCGACACGCGCTGCGTAAACCCGGCAGTCGACACCGTCCCCGCGGTGGTGCGCGGCGCGATGTGCCGGGTGATGCTGCGCGGGCGCAGGTACGCGATCGGCCAGAACTCGGCGGTCATAGCTGGCGGGCCTGCGCCTCGGCCGACATGCCGGCGAAGTTGCGTTGCACGGTGCGTGAGCTTTGCCTGACCGCAACCTCGATGATCTGCCCGCTGCGGGTGACGATGCGCTGATCGGCGATGCCGCTGACCCAGCCTTCGCTGGGGTTGAGGTCGATGCGGATGGTTTCGCCGACGCCGCGGGTTTCGCCGGGGCGGTTGACGTTGACCATCTCGCCGGGCGAGGCGCGGAAGGCGACAAGCTGACTGTCGAGCGCGCCAGCGCCGCCGACCTTGAACGAGGCACCGTATTGCGCGCCGGGCAGGCCGGCAGTGAACAGCTTGCCAAAGGCTGACGAGCCGATGTCGAACAACTTGTCGAAACCTTTGGAGATCAATTTCTTGCCGATGTCCTTCAGTAGCGAGGAGATGGCGTCCTTCAGCTTGAAGGTGCCTTCCATCAAGCTGTCGAAGATGCGCTCGAAGCTGCTTTTGAGCGTGCCGCCGAGATCGGCAAACAGTTCCTTGAACGTGTCGTGCCTTTCCTTGGCGGATTTCTGCTCCAGCGCCTTCCGCTCGGTGAGAAACTTTTCGTAATCGAGCTTGTCCTGATTTTGCAGCTTGCGGGTTTCGTCGGCGTCGCCGACCGCAGCGGCGAGCTTCTTGTCATAGAAGCCTTGCGTCATCAGCCATTTCTCGTCGAGCAGCTTGCGCTCGGCAACGATGCCTTCCTGTTTCGTGAGATTGTCCATACTGACATCGTGCCCAATCAACTGCTCCTTTCGCCGGAATAGTTCTTCTTGTATTCGAAGTTCCTCTTCCGCGGCTTCGATGGACTCCCGCTGCAAGTCGCGGGCGTCCTTGGCCATTGCCTTGTCCAAGCCCTTGAACGGGTCACCCCCGCCGCCGCCACCGCGGCGCCTTTTCTTCCCACCCGTCCCCGGCAAAACCGCCGGTCCAGGCACAGGCGCCAGCCGCGAGCGTTGTTCATCCGCCGCCGTCGCTGATATTGTCGGGCCTCCAGAGACGAGGGGAACGCCGCCGCGGGCGATGAGCGCTTTATCTTCTGCCGCGCGCGTGGCGAGCATCTGCTCGGTGGTTTCTTTAATACTGCCCAATTCACTAAAGAAATTTCGGATAGCCTGCCCTGTGCTTTTGGCCTTTGCTTCGATGGCGTCAAACCACGCGATGACGCCATTTGCAAAACTCGCAAACTGAACCAGAGCCTCGCCGCCGAATGCCTTTGTGGTGCGGCTTAGTTTGTCGAACGCATCATCTACTTTCAAACCGGCGTCGTGCGCATCCATCAATCGGGGATTGGCGGCGGCGACATCCCCCATCAAGGTGCGGAATGCCTCGCCGCCATTCTTGATAATCGGGACCAGCGAACGGAAGCGCGCGCTCAACAACTCCGCGGTAATCGCGACTTTTTGGGGGCCTTCCGGCATCTTCTGCCAAGCGTCGGCCACCAGGCCTAAGACGCCGAGGAGGTCGTTGCTGTTTGCTTTCAGTGCAGCCTGCTTGATACCGAGCTGCTCGAATGCCTCGCCGGCCTTGCTCGCCGGGTCTTGTAACGCTTCACGCAACGCAACAGAGAGCTTAGTCAATGTGCGGCCGGCTTCCTCCGCGCTGCCGCCCGACTCGGCCATAACTTGTTGAAACAGCAAAAACTGGCGGATCGGGATACCGAGTGCAATAGAGAGATTCTCGGCACTCTCCGCCGCATCGGCCATTCCCTTGGCCCAATTGATGACGGCAGTGGCCGCCCCAATGGTCGCCATGCCGGCAAGTGCCACGCCGACCTTGCGAATGGCCCCGGTGATCGCGCTGCTGTGCGATTCGATCTGCCGACTTACGGTGGCGAACTGCCGGCCGAGCCCGGTCAAGGCATTGTTGGCGGCGCCGATACCCTTGTTGAACTGCGCCGTCTCCATCTGGAGAGAGACGAGCAGGTTGCCGATTTCAGGCATTCGGTTGCGTCTTTACGACCTTGCCGCCAAAGGCTGCGTTTAACTGGCGAGCAATAGCGGCCTGCTCCTGCCAGGTCTGCGCCTTGCGCTCGCGACGCTGTGGCCCGGCCATAAGTTTGTCTAACGGCGGCAGGCGCTTTTGCCGGTCCAGCGCAACCACGTGCCAAGCGAGTCTCATGCTGGCGTTGTGTTCGTTGTACTGCCGCTGTTGACTAGCTTCAGCGTGTCGGCGGATTTGCCGGAGGGTCGAGCCCCAGAATTGCGCTTCGCTGTAACCGGCGACGAGCCAATCGGTAAGGAGCTTGTCCCAATCGAAGCCGCCTCTGTCGGTACGAAAGGGTCGGTCGTGCCGCCATCGGCCGCCTCCCTCGCCTCGGGGAACGCCAGCAGCACGACGCGATCCATCAGGCTGCGGGCCGGAAAGTAGCCGATCTCGTCGAGCACGGCGTTGGTGTCGTCTTCACTCAGACGCTCGGTCAGCATGAATCGAAATATGCGGCGCACGTCTGTCATGCGGGCGAGATCGAGATGCGCCAATATCCGCAAGATGCCGAGGTCGAACTCGGCCTCCAGCTCGCACATGGTTTGTGTGTCGAGCCGCAGCAGACGGGTGCGGCCGCCAGCCTCGAACTCCACTTCACCTTTGTGCGGGTTCGCCATCGTTACACTGCAAAATCAGGAATACCGGAAACCTTGAAAGTCGCGGTTGCGCTCATCTTGTCATCGAGCGGCACCTCAGCCTCGATGCCGGTGCAATAAGCGCCGAAGGTCCACGCCTCGGCGTTGGGGAAAGTGATCCGCCAATTGCTTATCGTCTCGGCGTTGAAGGCGGTGAATAACAAATCCCAATCCGAATTGCCGGGAATGAAATTCATCTCCAGCGACACCTCGCCGCCGTCCTTCAACCCCGGCACAAACTCCCGCCATTTTTGCGGGCTCGCCATGTGCGTCGCATCCACGGTATCGCGCACCAATTGCGGCGGGGTGATCGACACCACCTCCGCGAATGGGGTGAATACTTCCGGCGAACCGCCGTCGCCGTGCGCAAATATGGAGCCATAACCGATTGTTGCGTCCGTCGCCATGTCGTCACACTCCTCCGTGCCAGATCATCACGTCGATTGACACGCGGTAGAGCAATTCATCGGCCGCGGTGCCTTCGTCTGCGAGATCGCGCTCATCAACTACAAAGGCGCCCTGCACCCGCATGGCGGGATCGCGCAGCCCTGAGAGGTCGGCAACGACGGCGCGCGATACCCGCGTCGCATCCGCGTAAGTCGCGGCCCAGCAATCTGCCTGCACCCGCGACTGCACCAGATCGGACGAGCCGCCGAGGTGGTACTGCCGCACGCCCGAGATCAGGTGGAGGCAGACAGCCGGCAGGCATTCCATGCGCGGACGGCTGCCCCAACTGACGCGCGTCTCGACCAGCCCGGCGAGGTCGGTGTCGGCCAGAAGGCGCGCTCGCAGCGCTTCCTTCATTTCTTCGCCCGCGCCGCCTTCTTGGCGAGGCGCGCGCTCGCCTTGCTGATCTCGGCCCACATATCGTCGGCAATGCCGTCGAGCACCCGGCGTTGGTTCTCGTCCCATGCCGGGCGGAGGTAGGGCCGCGGCGGGTGCCGACGGTTGCCGAACTCCTGCTGACCGGCTTGCGGATGGCGGCCGGGGCCGACGAACACCTCGACCATCGACGCGCCGGCGGCCTTGGATGCGGCACGGCCGGCGGCGCCGCCTCCGGCGGCGGCAAAGGCCCGGCGCGAGGCACTGGCTCGGCCGGCAGGCCGCTTGGTGGTGGCGATGATGCTGCGGCGCAGATGCCCGAGGCGCACCGGGGCCTTTGCCTTGGCGCTGTCCACGACCAACTGCGCCCGCTTCAGAAGCACGCGGCGCTGGACATTCTTCGATGTCGCTTTCGGCAGATTGTCCAAGGCTTTCTTCAGCCCGGCGAGCCCCTCCAGTTTCAGCGCGCCTTGCATCAATCGCTCCGCGCCGCTGCCGTAATTTCGATTCCCTCGCGACGGCCAATTGCCTTCGTGGCAACGATATTGTAGATGCGCCCGCCGTAGTGCAGTCGGTCCTTTGGGTTCAGCTGCTCGATGCTGCCGCGCCAGCGCACCCGGAACCGTGTCGTGACATCGCTCCCCACCTGCTGCGCCCGGTAGCGCTCGCTATCGCGGATGTCTTCGGCTGAGGCCCAGACGGTGGCAACGTGCAGCCACTCCACGATCTCGCCGCCGAACTCGTCGATCTCGGAGCCCCAGCGCTCGATGGTAATGCGGCTGTCAAGCTCGCCCGCGTGCAGCGATTTCATCAGAAGGCCGACGCCAAATACTTATTCAGGAGCCAGTGTGCCGATTGCGGGATCTCGCCTGCGTCGCGGTTGTCGAACCAGGCGGCGATCATCAGCTGCATCGCGTGCCGGATGTCGGCGGGCACGGCGAGCGCGGAGGCGTGCCCGGCGACGTAGCTCACGGTGACCGCGCTATCAGACCCGATGTCGTCCGGCCACGCCTCACCAGGCGCCAGAGCGAGCATTGTGCCGCCCGGTGTCACCTCGACCGCATAGGATGCCTCGGGCACGGTTTGCAGCGCCCCCAGGGCGTCGTAATAGGTCACGGCGGCCGATTGTACCGGCGTCACCGTCAGGCGCACTGGCGAGCTCGGGAACGCGCTATATCGCTGCTCCCAGGTCTGCGGCATCAGCGCCATGTTGAGTGTGCCGGCATAGCCGTCGAGATAAGTCGTTGCCGCCTCGATCAGCGACTGAATCACCAGGTCTTCATCGGTGTGATCGACACGCAGGTACAGCCGCACCTCCTCCAGGCTCAGCGGGAGCGCTTCGGGCGCCGCGGTGCGCACCGGGATCAATACTTGCTCCCGTCCGGCGCGAGGCGCGTCAGGTCGCGGCCGCGGCCGCCTTCTGGGCCGCGCTCGCCGCGTGGCCCGGCCTTGCCGTCGCGCCCGTCCGCGCCGCGCTTGGCGGCCAGCGTCCACGCCGCGCTGCCGCCGGGCTTGTCGGTGGTCGGCACGTTGCAGTGGTACAGCGAGCCGCCCCAGGTCACGGTGTCGCCGCGGCTGTAGCAGGTGCCCGGGACCCAGACGCCGCGGTAGATCTGGCAGGGGACGGTGTACGTCCACTGGCGCACGTCCCGCCCCTCGCGGGCCAGTCGGAAGGTGAATCCGCGCTCGCCGTCGTGCTGGATCTCCAGGTCGTCAAACCCGAGGCCATCGGTGCCGCGCTCGCCGTCTATCCCATCGCGGCCGTTCTTGCCGTCAACCCCGCGCTCGCCCGTCGGCCCCGGCATCCCGTCGCGGCCGTCGCGGCCCGCGATGCCCGGCTCGCCCGGCCGCCCCTCGCTACCCGGCGCCCCTGTGTCGCCTTTATCGCCGCGTTCCGGCTGGCGCGCCTCAAGCGCCGAGAGCCGGAACGTCAGCGGGTCGAGCGCCCGTTGCAGGCGATGCTCGATGATTTCCGCGACGGTTTGCGCAACCGCGGTTGCGTCAAGTGGCATAAATCGCTTTCAGCGCAGTGACGAGTGCAGCCGCGTCGATGCTGTCGTCATTGGCAGGCGGATCGATAGGTGCCGGAGGAGTCGGCGGGCGTGTTGGCAGTTCCCGGGCAGAAAGCAATCTAAGCGGCCAGTTCTGCTCCTGAAGATATGCCGTATCCCCGCCCTCGGTCGCGCCATAGCCGAGCCGCATGCGCGCTTCATTAATTTCCAGAATCCCCGCGCCGACGCCCTCGGCGGTGGCTTTGATCAGCGTCGCGGTATCCATCCGCAGCAGAGCATCGAGATCGAACTCGACACCCCAATCAGCCGGCAGCCCCAGCCCCTCGTCCATCCCGAGCTCGACGCTCTCGATGTGGATCTGCAAGCAGGCCTGGTAATACTGCCGCTCCAATGCCTCGATGTTGTTAAGGGTCGGGGCCGGCGCGGCACCGGCTTTGTACGCCGGCACACCGTACGAGGCGCAGATCGCCTCCGCGGTCCAGCGCAGTTGCTCGATCAGCTGCGCATCGACCGCATTCTGCATGCCGAGCGATTCAAACTTCAGCCCGTCGCCGAGCGCCGCGACAAGCCCGGCATTGGCGCCGGTGAACCGGGTCTGCCAGTCGGCTTTGAGGCGGTCGGCGGTTTCCTGGCTGATCCGGCCGGGCGCCGTAAGGATGCCGCCGGGGGTGGCCTGGTTGGCGAAAAAGGTCGTCGCGTGTGACTGGATGCCCTGCCCCTGCGCCACGACGAGAGAATTGGCATAGATCGGCGAGAGGCCGACCAGCGGATGGAAAAAACAGTTCCAGCGGTCGTGAATCAACTCGGACGCCGGCACCCGCACCGCGTCGCCGACGCCGGCCAGGTCGTCGGCCCCGAGCTCGTAATAAACATCGCCATTCGGCGCCACCAGCGGGCGCACCCGGCGCGGGTCCAAGACGGTGAGCGCCACCACGACATTACGCTGATCCCGCTCTTTCAGCACATAGGTGTTGCCGGCATTGAGCTTCGAGGCGATCCAGTTCTCGAAGAACTGAATGCGGTTCTGGTAATGGTTCGGCCGGCGGATAACCGGCGACCAGGCCGGGTTATCGCGCTCCTCCCAGACGCCGGGCGATGCCTGAAAGATCAGCTTGAGGCGCATCTTGGCGATGTCGGTGGAGATCAGCGACACGCAGCGGAACGCCGTCACGTTGTCGAGCACGCCGGTGGCGCGCAGCGACTGGTTCTGTTGCCAGGCGCCGGTCCACGGCTCGCGTACGACCGGCCACCAGCCGCCGAGGCCGCCGCCGTAATTCGGCACGGCGGCCTTTTCCAGAGGCGCGCCGTACCGATCGATCAGCAGCGACAATTACTGCTCCTCGGCCCGCATGTCGCGGCGCCCGTAGCGTGGCACGCCGCGGCCAAGCACCGCCGATGCCGGTTCGGGCGCGGGCCCGGGTGCGGGGGCGGCTTCGGGTTCCGGCTGCGCCCTCGCCGCCCGGCGCACCGGGGCGTCGCCGGCCTTTTTGATGCGCTTCAGCAATCTGCCGTCGCGTTCGCTGGCCTCGAACTCATCGCCCGCGACGAGCGCGCGCGAGGCATACCGCATCGGTTTCAGAGCGATGAGCTTCATGCGGCGGGCGCCGGCTCGCCGGGGCTCGACGGCGGCGGGGCCTCTGCCGGTTCTTCTTCCTCCGGTTCCGGCTGCTCTGGCGGGTCGGACATCTCCACCTCCCTTGTGATCAGGCGACGTAAGCGACGCCCGACAGGTATTCCACCGCGGTATCGCGCGCCCGGTCCCAGTTGATGTAACGCTCGGCCCGGATGGCGATGCTGTTGGTCTGGAACATCGAGACGCTTTGCGTTGCCACCGGCGGCGAGCCGCTCGACTGGGTCGGCGCCGAGTCCATCTGCAAGCTCGCTTCCCGGCTGGCATCGATGGTCACCGTGCCGTCATCGGCCAGCAGGATATCGCCAGCGTTCACCAGGATGATATTCGAGGTGGCGGGCGCCCCCGCTGCCGCCATGTGCTGCGAGGTAATCACCGGCAGCCCGAAATATGTCCCGCCGTTCATCGTGATGTCGGGGAATTCCGGCTGGTCGAGCGCGTTGCGCATCATCGACAAAGTCAGCGCGGTGGTCGCGTTCATGATCCACACACTACCGGCCGGCGACAGATTGTTGGCGATAAACTTCCCGAACAGCGCCTGCACGTCGGCCCGCGCCGCCGCCGAGTCGGTGCCCGATGTGGCGGTCGCCGAGATGCCGTTGGTGATCGAGGCCGGCCTGGTGTCGGCGATAGCGGTGATCGCCGGGTCGACAAAGGTCAGGTCGATCCGCGCCACCAGCGCGTCGCGCAGCCCGTTGCGCACCAATTCCTCGGCGGCGGGCGACGAAAACCGCGCGAGCTCCTCGGTGATGACCGCGATGTTGGCGCATTTCGCCCAGCGCAGCGTCACCGTGTCGAAGGCGAATTGGGTCAGCGGTTTAGCCGCCCCCTCGCCGACCCAGTAAGCATCACCGCCGCCCGTTTGTTTCGGGATGCGGACATTGAACGGCACCGCGCGCAGGCTGGGGATGCCGCCCATGCCGAATTTGCCGACGATGGTCGAGGGGCGTAGAAACTCCAGAAATTCGCCCGCCAGGTTCTGATATTGCACCAGGGCGCTTGCCCAGGTGGCGTCGGTGGTCGTGCCGGCCGCCACGGCGGCGCGCAGCACAATGTGCAGATCGTCCATGTCCGGGTAATGGTGCTCGGCAATCTGCAACGCCGCGCCGGGCGCGCCGTTCGCCGCCATCAGGCATTTTGCGTACCGGGCAAAGCCGATGCCGGGCGGCAATTGCCGCCTCATCGCGGTGACGACCGGGGCGCCGCGCGAGGCGGTGCCCTTGGCGGCCGAGCCGCCGTCCACCGCCTTGGCCTGCGCCGCGCTCAACTGCTCGGCCGTGCGCAACCGCTCGAGGTGCTCGTCGATAGCCTTCAGTTCGCCGTCGAGGCCGTCGTATTCCTGCTGCTGCGCCTCGTCCAGCGTCTCGCCGCTGTCGCCGGCCTTTTCCATGATGGCCAGCATCCGCGTCGCTTTCTCGGCGCGGGTGTTGCCGAAATCCGCAATCTGCTCACTGATCGATTTAGGCATTCTCTGGGCTCCGTGAAGCCGCAGCTTCACGCTCGTGCCCCCGACGCGGGGCATAGGTTTGGTGGGCGGATTGCCCGGTGCCCCCGACGCGGGGCCTGATGTGGCGGCGGTTTGCCCGTGGCCCAACGCGGCCAGCAACTCGCCGTCAACCGATTTGATCGTCTGGATGGTGGCGTCGGCGTTCGCCGGGATCGTCACCAACGACAGTTCCAAGACTTCGCTCGCGATAAACCGGATGCCACCGTCGTCCATGTAGGACTGCTCCAGCGGCCGGAACCCGATGCTGACGCCCCGCACCAGCCCGGCCTTGACTTCGCCCCATGCCGTGTCGACGCGCTGTTGCAGCGGCCCCGGCTCGGCAATGTGCGGCAGGTTGGCGATAAACCGGATGCCGTCAGCGGTCGGCTTCCGAAACGTCACAGTGCCGACCGGCGCCGCCGATTGATGCTGGTGCAAGAGCGGCAGCGGGTTGGTGAACTTGACACCGAGCGGCTCCACGATGTCGCCCACCCGATCCGGGCTGGGGGTCGTGGCCACGCCCTCGATCACGCGCGCGTCGTCGTCGACGGCTTTCACCGTCAGCAGGCTATAGGCTCGGTTCATGGAGAAAGCCTCGGGCGTCAACTACCCAGGAAGAACATCTGATATTCGGGCGGGCGGCCGACGCTGCGCTTGGCCAATTCCAGCGCCATCACCGCCGCCACCGCGCCGTCAACCCGCACCGGGCCGCGGTTGTGCGATTTTTCCTTGTCGATCTTCTGATTGCCCGCCGCATCGTTGACGATCACCGAGCCCGCCATGCAGGCCCCCAGCACCGGGTGCCCGCCATGCCGCAGCCTGCCGGTCATGGCGAGCTCGCCGAACCACTCAATGGCCGGCGACATCTCCTTGAAGCCCTGCCCGAACGGCTCCAGCGGCACCGCGAAATTCGCATCAATGTCCCGCAAATCCTCGCGAAAGTCGTCGATCCGCCAGCGGTCGTAACCAACCACCCGGATATCGAACTCCTGCGCCAGCTCCACCAGCGCAGCAGCGACAAAGCTGAACCGCACCGTGGCGCCCGGCACCGCCACCATGTGCCCCTTGGCAATGTAATTCTGGAAGCGCTCGCGCTCGCGTTGTTGCCGACCGGTAAGCGATCCCTGCGGCGTCCAGAAAAACGGCAGGAGGTCGAAACTCGGCTCGGGATCGTCGTTCGGGAAGGCGAGAACAAGCGCCGTCAAATCGTGCTTACCGCTGAGATCGAGCGCCGCGTAGCACACCCGGCCCCGCAGCGCCGCCCGGTCCACCGGCATCACGCCGAGCTTCCACACCGCCTGCGTGACGAGCCGCTCGTCTTCCGCCGCATCGATCCGCTGGTTGAGCCGCAGATTGCGAAATGACGCCTCAAATGCCGGAATGCGCCGGGCGCGATCCGCCGCGGTGCGCATTTCGTCAAGGCTGAGAAACTTGCCGAGCGCCGGATTGCACGCTTTCCAGGTCGCCTCGGCGAACGGGTCGGCGTCCGGCGGCGCCGCCGTCAGCTGCACATAAAGGCTCGGGTCATCACCGCGCAGCCCCTCGTCGATGAGCTGCGATAGCGGGTGCGTGTCATCCGGCGCCTGCGTCGAGATTATCAGCCCGAGCGCTTCTTTGCGCTTGCCGAGCCCGTTGACCAGGTTATCGAGCAGCACCCGATCCTTCGCCTGCGCCAACTCATCGTAGCAAAATAACGTCGGCGACAACCCGTGCGCCCGCCGCGCATCCGCCGACAGCGCTTCGTAGATCGAACCTCGCCCGGGACCGGATTGCACTTCGATCTTTTTGTTAAACCGGATGATGTTGCAGACCTCGGCAAATTCCGGCACCGCGTAGATAATCGCCTCCATCTCGGCGAAGATCAGCGCCGCCATCTGCCGGTCGATTGCCGCCGAATAGATCTCGCCCCGATCTTCCGCCTCGGGACCGACCAGGTGGCAAAGACATAGGCCGGCAATGAGCCCGGTGTTGTGTGTCGGAAGCATCGTCCGGCCGCACAGGAACAACCGTGATGGGCTGTCAACCTGGAGACATTTTGTCGGAACGGGATCGACGCGCTCGACGCTCGTGATCATCACACCCCTGGTCGGATCAGAGGCAAATCCGGATTGCGACAATTGGCGAGCCGATTTCCTCGCCAACCGAAAGAGCGACACCTGATTGCGATGGGCCGTGAAAGTGAACCGATATGCGGGTGCCGCGGCCGTTTCCCTTAGCGTCCGGCGATATTTGATGCCGAACGTCGCCAGCAATTCCACAAAACCTTCTGCCAGAGTTTCTGAGGTGGTCAGGAACTCCGCTTGCCCCTGCCTCTTCGAACAAAATCCATCTGTATCCATTAGCCCCTGGAGCAGAGCTTCGCGTTGCTCTCGGGATGCCCTCAGATAGATCGATGGAATATGCTTGCGTCCGAGCACCCCGATGCGCCCAAGCGTTTTCTGCAGATTCGCGGAATGCCTTTTAGCGACCGGCCCATTGGTGCCGTCGGCACGTTCTTCCATCGCCCGCAGAACAAGTGTTGGTGCTCGCCCGACACCCCACTGGCGTATATCAACCGCAAGTCCAGTCGCCCGAAGCTCTGCCGCCATCTCTTCGGCATCGTCAGTGCCGGCAGTGATTGTTGCAGCGTGACTGTCCCCGTCACCAAGCCAAGCGCCGAGCACATAGGGATCGACGGGAAGGTCGGCCCATCTGCCACTGAACGGAGCGGTAAGCTGCAGCCGGTGTGATTTAAAGCCGGCACCGTAAGTCTGGGTCCGATACAGCTCGCGAGTGTCCCGAACCCGATATGCCTTGCTGCTGAACGGTTCGCCGCGGCTTGATTGCGGCAATCGTTGCACTTCAGGCCATGACAGCGTCAGCCAGCGGTGGTCGCCATCGGCAATGATCTTCTCCCCATTCGAGAATGTGATTCGATAGCAATCCAAGAGCCGAACCGGACTTACCATCGTCACCCGGCATTCATTACCCGCGTCATCGAACAGCGCGTCGCCGGGCTGAACCGCTCCCATCGTCGTCCACCCCGCGGGCGTCGGTAACGGGGTACCCAGCGCCAGGCCTTTCCCATTTCCCTTTGGCTCCGACTTCACGCCGATGCGGCGCTTGCGTCGTCTGCGCCGGTCCAGATTACCGTATATCTCCTCGATGAACTGCCGCTGACCCGGAAGTAAACGCATTCGCTCCCCAGCTAACGGACCCTTAGTCACCGGCAACCACTCGACAAACGCCGCCACCATCTCGGGGCGCGTCAGACCGCGCTTTGTCCACGGAATGACTTTGCTCTTGGGGCGCGAAGACTCCGCAACATCCCACGCCAGCAGCGCCGATCCACCTAACCGTCCGCGCAGTCCCACGCCTTCTCAACCTTCACTTTGTGACATTATTGAATTTTCGAG
>Ga0208685_1000083_pt1 | contig 40522 bp, 52 predicted proteins | sample EasRivMeERMLT890_FD_187533 | JGI IMG/M metagenome (GOLD analysis project Ga0208685, IMG submission 187533) | Soil microbial communities from meander-bound floodplain in the East River, Colorado, USA - East River MetaG ERMLT890 (SPAdes) (version 2) | ecosystem: Environmental > Terrestrial > Soil...
CTTGCTTGTATGGGTTCGTAGCCCCGATCGGGGCTGACGTGTGTGGATGTCTTCCACACCCCAAAGGCTATCGGCTGATTGGTACCAATCCACCGCCCCGATCGGGGCTGGCCCGCCCCTACCCCTCCCCCCATGACGGTGGGGGCGTGGTGCGACAGCAGATTAGTTGTAGGAGTCCCACCGAAATCTTGTAATCAACTTCCAGAAGGCCATCGAACAGGTGTTCTAGATTTCGTCACTCCACCAGCAGTCATAGAGAGTTCCGCATTCGCGGCAGGAATACTGCGCCAGCCATCCACCGGCTGACTCCTGTAGGCGATGAGGCCAGTTGAGCGTGTCTGAGCCACAGGGACAGGTCGAATCTCCGAAGCGGCAGGCGTGGCTGAGGGCGACGATCAGTTGATCGAAGGACTCCCAGGTGCTGCCGTCGCCTTCGTGGGCGTGGAGGTAGCCGTCGAGGGCCTCCATCAAGGCGTCGAAGCTGGCGCTTGGCCTGGTGCCGTAGGAGCGGCTGATCTTGGCGACGATGGACAGGTGATCGGTCATGGTCTTCCTTCTGGGTTGTGGATAAGTAGGTTTCCGCCCCCTGGGTTTCGTTTCCGCCCCCTATAGGGCGGGGGGCGGAAAGTCGGAAACTGGTTATCGCCCCAGGGGCGGAAAGGGTTTCTTGGGGCGGAAACCCTCTGAGCAGGTACGATGTCGGGGCGGAAACCCCCCCATTCGGGGCGGAAACCCCAAATAGGGCCGGGGCGGAAACCCTGTGGATAAGTCACGTCAATCCTCCACCAACGAGCACACGATCTTGGGTCGACCGCCCGCTCCTGCCACCTTCAGTGAGCGCTCGACTACCTCTCCACGCTCGATCAGGATGCCCAACGCCGCCCTCATCCGCTCCTTCTTGCCACCCACGCCCTCGATCAGTTCGTTGCGTCCCACCGGACGCCCCTGGCGTCTCAGGTACCGCTTGATCGCCAACTGTGCCTCGGTCATCGTCGCCTGGTGGCGCTCGTCGTCGGTTTCGGCGATCGCTTCCGCCAGTCGCCCCACCTTCCAGTGGATCGAGCCGATGTGGACGCCGTACTCGGGGTCGAACCGCCCCAGGCTCAGGTCGATGGCGTAGTCGCCACCGCCCCACTGGCGGCTCCCGACCCGCAGCTTCAGCCGGAACCGGCCTTCTTCGACCTGAGGCTTCTCCCGGTGATCGACGAGCATCCACGAGTCGCACCATTCGGCGTGCCCGGCACCCGCCAGGCGCTGCAGGCCGTCGCCGGTCCCTCCGGTGTTCAGGTGATGGTTGATCATCGCCGTGCGCTCCACGCCGACCGCCTGACGCCAGGCGGAAAGCACCTGGCCGATGTCGGTCAGGAGTGCCGACGAGGCGACAGTCGAGCCCGGAGCGTAGGCGTACCAGGGATCGAGCCACACGATCGCCGGATCGAACTCGTCGATCGCCGCTCGGACCGAATCCAGCATCAACGGCGACGTGATCGGCGCTGTCATCGTCGTGTAGCGCAGCCAGGGTCGCAGATCGGCGATCGACGCCCCGTACGCCTCGGTGACACGCTCGACCCGGCGCAACATCCCGACTTCGCCGCCCTCGCCCGACAGCATCAGCACCCGCTGGCGCTCAGGAACCTCGAAATGGCCGAGAACTGGCACTCCGAGTGCGATCGCCACCACCGTCGTCAGCGCCAAATACGACTTCATCGACTTCTCGGGGCCCCCGAGTTCGCCATGTGTGCCGCTCATCAACAGCCCTTTGGCGTGCCATTCGATGGCTGGCAGCACGAATGGGTCGGGTAGCTCCCTGAACTGGATCAGGGCTCTGCTATTGTCACCCAGCAGGTCAGGCGACTCATCCTCGTCGGGCTCTACGGCCGGGCTGGGTGCTTGCGAGAGTGCCCGCCCGACCGCCCACGTCACGATCCCCTTGAACTCGCGTCCGTGGCGTTCCGGCGGCGTCACCGAGCGCCACCACTCTTTGATGATCGCGTGGGCGGTCACGAAGTTGTAGTAGCCGTCGCGGGCATCCTCGGCGGCTGCCGTCATCAGCCACACCGCGTACGGATGGCGTCCCCGCCGTGGGTCGCCCGCCAGCTTCGGGTTCCAGTCGGCACACGCCTTGCGGATCGACTCGATCTTGTTGGGACGTGTCCCCTCGCCCGCACAGCGGTTGGCGAAGGCGATCACTTCCGCTTCCGTCGCCACGTCGGTCTTGCCGCCGTACTCGCTCAACCAGTCGGGATATGGGAACGGTCCGGCGTGGTTCAGTTCGGTGATATCGAGCCCGACCCGATCGGGCCCGGCGATCACGATGTAGCCGCCCTTGCCGCGGACCTCGCCCCAACCCTGATCGGGAAAGCCTGCGGTCCCGTTGCCGCACTCGAAGCCAGGCATCTTGAAGATCAGATGGAGGCCGCGCTTGGTGACGCTGATCGCCCCCGACGACATAATCTCGGACACCCACGACGGGAACAGCGCTTCGTCGACATCCAGATCGACCGCCATGTATCCGTCGAGCCCCAGCGCCCAGGCGACCGAGACCTGATCGCCCCACTGTTCGACCGCCCGCGTGAAGTCTTCGACGACGTGGTTGGTGGCGCTCGATGCCAACTCGACCCAGCCGTAGCCGGTCATCGGACGCTTCTCGACGGTGTGGACCGGGAACACCCGCAGCCCGTATCTCGAATAGACGAGTGCTCGATCGACTATCCCGTTGCCGGTATCGTTGCTATTGTCACTCATGGCAGCGCCAGAACGCTTCCTTTCATCAATGGGTTGATGGACGAAGGCCCGCCTCCACAGGCGGGCCTTCGCTATTCCCCGGACGGACTGTCGACGCTACACCTGTCCGGCGAGCCACACGGCAGCCCGCCACAGGCACAGCCACAGCAGGATCACCAACACCGGCAGCCACCATGACACCGGGTCATCCTCGCCGAATCGCATCACACGTAGAGGATCAGCAGGATGATCGCGGCGGCGACAGCGATCGTGAACATCGCCGTCGCCAGCGCGCTGCCGCTGCGGTCGTTCATGACGGGATCGGCATCCCGCACGCCGCGCACTCGTGGCCTCCGAACCACGGAATGAAGCGCGGCTGCGGGGTCTCGCACCGACAGGGCCCCATGTACGGCTCCTGATACGTCGGCGGTGGAACCTTGTGAAGTTGACGCCGGGGTTGCTCGGAGGCCCCTTTCGTTTGAACCCGGCGTCGCGATTGATGCGGGCGCTTGGCGTCGTAACGCTTGCGCTTGGCGGTGCAGCGGATGCATCGACATCCGTAGGAGTAGGCGGTCAACGCCGCTCGCTCGGGGAACCAGCACTCGTCGACACCGAACGTCATAGCCACTCCACTTCAACAGAGTTGCCTTGCACGAGGTACGGCGTGAAGCCTTCGGCGCGGGCGTAGTCGTAGCTGATGTACGGCACGAAGACAGGGCGGGGCCGGGCCCGAAGGCCCGGCCCCTTACCCATGCGTCGGGTAGCGACAACCACGCATGTAACCACACACAACATGGAAGCTGCGCCCGACGCGATCAGGAGACGGTTCATGGCGACTCGAACAGCGAGGGCTGCTGCCACGTCATGCCCGACTTCTCGAACGCCTCGACACACGAACGGCAGGCGTAGCGCTGCTCGGAGCGACGCCCGCGCAGGCCCTGGGTTGACGGATACATCCGACGCCACCCAGTGACGAGTTGGAACATCGCCTCCTGGGTGGGGTCGGCTGTACGACCGCAACCCTCACAGGTCACGGCCTGCACGTCAGTCGCCGAACAGGTCGTCGGCTTGCACGGACGAGACCGGAGCCTTGTACTGGGCCCGGAACAGGTTCGCGCCCTGATAGCCGCGCGTCGTCGGCTTGGCGATGCCGGTGTACTGCACCGCCAGCACGGCACCTTCCTCGATCGCCGTCTCACCAGCGGCACGCACCGCTTCGGCGATCGCCACTTCCATCGACGTGCCCGAACCCTGGGCGGGCTCGAAGTTCTTGCCACCCTTGGCGTACAGGGCGCGGACACCGTCATCGTCGTCGCCCTCGTTGAGTTCGGTCTCCAACTCGATGTAGGTCAACAGACGCGGCCGTCCGTCGTCCCACGTCAGTTCCTTGCCGGAACCGAACTCACGTTGCGGACGCCGCTCGACGAGGCGGATCGTTCCGGCGATCTTGTCGCCGATCGTCTCCGGGGACCACGACTTGCCGCCGCCCCCAATCTCACTCAAACCAACAGGCATGACTACTTTCCTTTCCGGGTTGATCGGTGGCCGCTGGATTGCGGTCCACCCTCCACGAAGCCGAGTTCGAAATCGGCTTCGACCTTCGACAGCAGCGACAGAATCTCGTTCGCCTGATCCACTGTCTTGACGCCCTGCTTCGGCGTCGGTAATCCTGCGGGCCACAGCCGCATTAGAAGTTTCGTGGCACCTTCGTTCTGGGCAACATACGACAGTCGGAGTTTCGCCCACGAGACGAGTTCGTCGAGCCCGCCGTCTTCTGTCACGCTGACGGCGGGCTCGTCGATTTCTGGGGCGGGTTGCTTCAAGCACTCGTGTCCGTCACCGAAGTTGCCGTTGTCGCAGCAGTCGTTGAGCCCCACGGTCGTCGGCTCGGGCGGTCCCATTGGTCGTGCCTTCGAGAACTCGAACTCGCCAGCGCGCCAGTTCTTGCGCCACAGCTTCACCTGCTGAACGATGTAGGCACCGAAGCCACCGACTTCCAGATCGCACCACAGGAACTCGCAGATGCCCTCGTCGACCGGCATGTGCACAATCAGCGCCCACTTCTGATTGATCACTGGCGTAGGTTCGAACTCATCGGTGACGACGTTGTAGAACTGACCGCCCGCGTACAGGAACGACTGCACCGCGTAGGCAGGCATCGAGTACTCCATCTTGCCGCCCGTCTTCAGGTCCCCGATCACCAACTCGCCTATGCGAATCACTGTGTCGTCCGGCGCAATCAAATCCTTCGTCAGTCGGTACAGACGGTCCGCTGTCCCCGCACAGCGGTATTCCACATTGACCGTGTGGAACTCGAAGCGCTCACTTACGAGCCCCAACTCATTCATCGCTTCGTTGTACGCAATCAACGACGACAGGTACGGCTCCGGTGGCGAGAACTTCTCATCCTGCTCCCAGCGCACCGACATCGCGTGCAGCGCTGTGCCGATGTCAGCCGCCTGCGCCCCCCGCCCGGCGCTGATCGAATCGTCACGCAGCTTCGTCTTCTCTTTGTTCTGGCCCTTGTCATCCAGGTCGAGCGCGCACCACCGCGCCTGCAGGGCCCGATCCCCGGCGACACCGAGGCAGCCACGGTCGATCCGCCAGTTCGTCAGCGCGCTCTTGTCGTCGAGCGGGTCGGCGAACGACGAGGGGCGTGAGTAGCGCTCGCCCTTGCCATCGACGACGACCTGTGGTGCGCCGTTCGCACGCCGGTAGTCGGTGCGCGTCGTTGGCTCGATGTCTTCCAGGTCAAGGCTCATGCTGTTGCTTTCAGAGTGAACTCGTCGACGTAGTGGACGACGAGTGGATGGGTTGATGTCAGCCGGTACAGGTCGAGCAGCATCTGTGCCAGTTCGCGTTCGTTGCGGGTTGCGCCGTGCTCGGCGAACTGTCGCAAGGTGCTCATGAATGGATCATGACCGAGGGATGTGACACTCACTTCGACCCCTCCTGCGTGTAGCTGTATTCGCTCCACGGTTGCGTGGGGTCGATGCCGAGTCGATCGAGGATCGCTTCGATGTACGCCTCGCGGTCGTCCCATATCTCGTTGGTGGCTGCCAGGCATTCGGACCACACCGTCGCTTCACTCACTTCGGCCCCGTCCATGCGTACGTCGCGATCAGTAGGGCCTCGGCGCGGTTGTGATCCTTCTTGCGCTTCAGGTCGTCGAGCCGTGATGGGAACAGTTCGCGGGCCCGCATCCGCGACGCCTCTTTGCGTTCGGTCGACTTCACGTTGGAGAGTCCGACCGAGCGTTGCCATTGGCTCGGCTTGACGCGCCACAGCGTGATTCGCGAGCAGAGCACGGTGGCGATGATCAAACCCTCTGTGCGTCCCATCGAGTAGTTCGCGAGACTGCCATTCCGTCCATTGGCCCGGTTGTCTTCAAGCCACACCGAACGCACTCCCCAGGTGTCCGTGAGTAGCTCTTGCAAGGCAACCGGGTCGATGCCGTGCGGGCCCGATGGGAGGTCGACGACATCGACCTCCCCGTCATCGGTGTCGATCAGTGCCGCTGCGCCATCGACCCCAGGATCAATGCCGCAGACCCTCATCGCACAGGCGGCAGCGATTGGACGAGCAGGTTGACCATCAGGCGGTTGATCGAGATGCCGCGCTTGCGCGCTTCGGCGATCAACTGCTCTCGGTAGAAGTACGGCACGCGCAGGTTCATCTGCACCGTGACATCCTGCGGATCAGCCCGCGGCGTGACTGTCTGTGTCTCAATCCTCATGGGGTACATGGTACCACATCAGTCGGAGGATTGATACCCCTATAACGCTGTTACAGGACGAGCCACCCCAACGCCAAGCAGGCGAACCCGGCACGCACGATCACCGAGTCGATCGAGCGTGCCATCGCCGCCATCACCGCCGCGATCACGAACAGGATGAATGCCACCAGGAACAGCACATCAGCGATGTCGACTTCGCCAGAGGCAATGTCAGCAAGCATGGAGACCTCCCATTGTCGGTCGTGCTCATGGCAGTCTGACACAATGAGACGCGGTGGCTGACAAGGAAGACTTCAAGCGCCAGCTATTCATCGAGTGGCTGTGTACGCCCAAGCGCGAACGCGAACCGTCGACACAGGAGGCGTTCGCGCGCGAGCACTTCATCAACCCCGACACGCTCACCCGGTGGAAGAAGGAGCGCCAGTTCCTGCTCGACTGGGAACAGCACTATCTCGCCACGATCGGTAGCCCCGAACGGAAGCAGAACTTGCTCGACACGTTGTACCGCACCGGCACCGACAACGACGATCCACGGCACGTCCAAGCTGCTGCGAAGTACATGGAACTCGTTGATGGTTTGAAGCCGCAGAAGCTGGACATCACTGTCAACCGTCCTGCCAAAGACCTCAGCGACGAAGAACTCGACGCCATCGCCGCTCAGTTCGCTGCCCGCGAGCGCGCCGCCAGGGAGCAAGAGCGGGCGTCGTGACAACTGGGGGGCGCGCGGGATTCGAGTCGCGAACCCGCGACCCGGAACGCCGTGCGTTCTTCGATCTACAGCGCCGCATCACCCATGTCGAAGGGCTGACCGCTGGTGCGCCGTGGGACTTCCTGGGCACGATCCCTTCACCCGGCCCACCCACCACCGCCCAGGACCCGTTGCCGCACGAAGACGGCGACATGTGGATCGACTCCAACGGCATTGGCTGGGTCTGGAACGGAACAGCCTGGGTCAATGTCGGCAGCATCCGAGGGCCCGCAGGCTCTACCGGACCACCGGGCCCGGCCGGACCGACAGGGGCTACCGGGCCAGCGGGCCCGGCCGGTGCCGGGACTGACGAGGTTTCGATCAGCCTCACTGATCCCGGCGGGGCCTACGAGTTGTGGTACGACCCCGACGCTACCGCGCCGCCTGCCGAGACAGGACCGATGGGACCGCCAGGACCACCGGGACCGCAGGGCGATCCCGGTCCCACAGGCCCGACCGGCGAGACGGGGCCGATCGGTCCACAAGGTCTACAAGGCGATCCTGGTCCCACTGGCCCGACCGGTGCGACCGGGTCTGCCGGTGCCGATTCGGTCGTGCCCGGCCCGCAGGGCCCGCAAGGCATCCAGGGGCTGACCGGTCCGCAAGGTGATCCCGGCGCGCAGGGACCACAAGGTCCGCAAGGCGTCAAAGGTGATACCGGAGCGCAAGGCGTCAAAGGCGATACCGGCAACACTGGGGCACAGGGAACGCAGGGCGTCCAAGGTCCGGCCGGGCCTGCCGGTGCCGATTCGGTTGTGCCTGGCCCGCAAGGTCCGCAAGGCATTCAGGGCATCCAGGGTGCGACCGGGCCTGCTGGTGCTGATTCGGTCGTGCCCGGACCGCAAGGCCCCAAAGGCGATACCGGTAATACCGGAGCGCAAGGCATCCAAGGCATCCCCGGTACCGGGATCGCGGTCGGTACGACGCCACCGGGTAGCCCTGCCGTCAACGCCTTGTGGGTGGACACGACATGACGACGCTCGCCAAGCGCGGCACTGGCACGCCGGTCACCAGCGGCACGACGTGGACGACTACCACCAATGCCGTTGATGGCACGCCGCCAGCCAACCCCGCCACCTACGCCGTGTGGACATCGAGCACATCAGGCGCGACCGCCTACATCGAAATCTCGGGCTATGACTTCTCGACGATCCCTGACACCGACACGCTCAACTCGGTCAGCGTCAGCTTGCGTCACTTCGAGAACAACACCACTCGCATTGCCACCGTCACGTTCCAGGCGTACTCGGGGGCGACGCCACTCGGGACGGCGGTGACATGCACACGCGCTACTGCCGCTCGCAACGATGTCGGCACGTTCCCGGTCACGCTGGCACAGTTGAAGGCAGCCAACTTCAAGATACGAGCGACCGCCACTCGGGCAGCGGTGACGCAGAGTGCGACCTTCAACGTCGATCACATCGACGTGACCGCCGACTACACCGCCCCACATACGCCTGGCTACCTCAAAGTGTGGAATGGTTCGGCCTGGGTGTCGAAACCGATGAAAGCATGGAGTGGTAGCGCTTGGGTCGTCAAACCCGTCAAGCGTTGGACCGGAACAGTTTGGGAGTTGACCTGATGGGTGTTCTTTATGCGCGCGTCGGTGCGGCTTGGGTGCCGATCACCAGCGGTGGTGGTGGGACAGGTGGACCTGTCGCCTTCACCCACAATCAGGACACGATCGCTGCCAGTTGGCTGATCGAACATAACCTCGGGTTCTTCCCCAACGTGACAGTGATCGACTCCAGTGGTTCGACATGTGAAGGTGATGTCGCCCACATCGACAACAACACATTGACGATCCAGTTCTCGGGCGGATTCACCGGGACCGCTTACCTCTCGTAGGAGCAGACATGTCACGCAAGTTCCTCACCGCGATCGACCTCTCCAAGAACGAGTTGCAGAACGCTGTCGTGCAGAACCTGGCTTCTGCACCGTCGTCACCGGTCAAAGGTCAGTTGTATTTCGATTCGGTCGGCAACATCTTGTATTGGTGGAACGGTGCGGCGTGGGTGGCGGCACAGGGCGGTGCGGGCGTCGGCTATGGAGCGACCCAGCCTGAAACGACGTTCGGGATCGCTCGTTCCGATGGCGTTGCCACCACCGTCGCTCGCTCTGATCACACCCACGGTTCGCCTGCTCACTCCGCTGCCGAACACTCGACCATTCCGATCAGCGCCCTCGCCGCTGCCACCGCCAATGTGTCGATGGGCGGGTTCACGCTCACCAACGTCGCCAACCCTGTGTCGCCATCGGACGCAGCGAGCAAGGCTTATGTCGATTTCGCCATCCAGGGCCTGGCATGGAAGGACTCGGTGCGCGTCGCGTCGACAGCCAATCAGGCCACTTCGGGTCTCGCCGCCATCGACGGCGTGGTGCCGATTGCCGGTGATCGCATTCTGCTGAAGAACCAAACTCTCGGGACCGAGAACGGGATTTGGGTAGCGGCTTCGGCTGCCTGGGCGCGCGCTATCGACGCCGATGCGGCTGGAGAGTTGGATGGTGCCGCGGTCTACGTGATGGAGGGCACCGCGCAGGGCGATACGGCATGGGTCTGTACGACTAACGGTCCGATCATCCCTGGTACGACGGCGACCGTCTGGGCGCAGTTTGCCGGGGGCGGCACAGTTGGCGCGGGTGCCGGTCTGACAATGACCGGCAACGCCATCAACGTGATCGGCGACTCGACGATGACGGTCGTAGCCGATTCGCTCGGCGTTGCCAACGACGGCATCACCAACGCCAAGTTGGCGAACATGCCCGCGCTCACCGTCAAAGGTAACGACGGGGGGGCGGCAGCCGATCCCAAAGACCTGACGATCGCAGAGTTGATCGGACTGATCACCTTCACTGGCGGGATGCCGCGCAAGTTCGCGGCCACTCTGGCAACCTCGGCGACGAGCTATACGGTGCTGCACGCTTTCAACACGAAAGACCTCACGGTCAATGTGTACCGCGTGGCGACACCGTTCGACACCGTTGAATGCGACGTGGAGCGCACCGACACCAACAACGTGACGTTGCGGTTCGCTACCGCTCCCGCTGCCAACGAATACCGCGTCGTGGTTCTCGGGTGAGTCGCAAGTTCCTCGTCCCTGTCGTGCTGCCCGCTGATCCCACGGCGGCGTTGGAGGCTGCCACCAAGCAGTACGTCGATGGCAAGGTTGTCGGCGGCGGCACGAGCGAAGTCGAGATAGCCGCAGCCGATCCGATCGGGACCAACCCGACCGCCGAGTTGTGGTACGACACCGACGAGGCTGCCGCTCCGCTCACCGCATCGAACGTGTCGTTCACGCCGACCGCGCCGATGACCGCGACGGACGTGCAGTCGGCGATCGCGGCCCTTGCTCCCACGCCGTGGATCGCACCGACGTTTCAGAATGGCTGGGTCAACTACGGCCTCGGATGGTGCCCTGCTGGCTATCGCAAGATCGGCGACATCGTGTATTTGCGTGGGCTGATCAAGAGCGGCGCGCTGAACACCGCGATCTTCACCTTGCCCGCTGGCTACATCCCCGGAGGCGGCAATCTGCTCATGCCGACCCTTGGTAGCGATTCGTGGGCGCAGACCCAGGTGCTGTCAAGTGGAGCGGTGGTCCCGCAGTTCGGCACAGTGTCGGGTTGGTGGAGCCTCAGTGGTATCTCGTTCTCGGTGACGGGGTGATGACATGGGTGTTCTGAAAGCACGAGTCGGCGGGGCATGGGTCAACGTCGGCGTCAACGGGGGGCCGCTGCCACCCGGTGGCGTGCTCGGCGACATCCTCGTCAAGAACTCGGCAACCAACAGCGACGCGCTGTGGGGCACGACCATGCCGAAGTTGAAGCTGACGCCCGGCGACGTGGTTGGCCTCGATCAGACCAACCCGGCATTGATGATCGGTGAACCGATCGGTCAGAACCTCGCCGCGTATTGGGGCGGGTTGCAGAGTCGAAACAACAGTGCCGCGAGCACGCTGCGCTTCAACTACTACGGCGGCGAAGTCATCGCTGGTGGCGGCAACGCAGCGCAGTACCCCGGTGGGTTGACTATCGCCAACTCGGCTCACGCCACGTCCAAACGAGCGCAGCTAAACATCGGTACGGACCCCGGCTGGCAGATCGGTCAGGATCTCAGCGCCAACGGCACCAAGGACTTGTACGTCTATCAACAGACCAATGGTCGAACGCCGTTCCACATCAACGCCGCTGCCGACTTCCTGACGTTGCTTGGTGGCGGCGGCACGATCAAGCTGCCCGACACGGCGTGGCTGCGGTCGGGCAGCTACCAGTTCACGAGCGCCACTGGCGGCAGTGTCTTGTTCAGTCACAACGGCACCAACTTCGATGTGAACGGAAGTGCCTATTTCTCGGGTGAGGTCTACGGCGGCAACAACTTTTGGTTCCGGGTTCGCGGCAACACCGGCATCCATTGGGAAAGCTGGGGCGGCGGCTGGAACATGACCGATGCCACCTACATGCGGTGCTATGGCGGCAAGACGATCTACACATCCGGCAACATCCTCTGCGACGGCACCGTCATAGCTCCCGGCGTGAACGTCAGTGCATCGCTCAACATGAATCGCGGTTGCTACATCCGGCTGTCGGGATCGGCCGACAACAACCATCGCCTCAACCACACGACCGGCACGCCTGCCGGTTCCGGCGAAGCGATGGACGGCCCGCAGTTGGTTGGCTACAACAATGTGATTCTGCAGTCGATCACTGGCGCGCAGTTCATGTTGTCGACCGGTGGCAACACGTTCATTAACGCTGGGAAGTCGTACACGACGTTCTCGTCGCGTGAGCACAAAGAGAACATCATGCCGCTCGACCCGGACGAGTCGCTCGAAATGGTCAGGCGCTGGCGTCCCGTCGAGTTCGATCTGAACACGGACGGCACGCACGCCGAAGGATTCATCAGCGAGGATCACGTCCATGTCACGCCTGCGATGGTGAACGTCTGCGCTCCCGACAGCCTGCGGCCGGGATGGGCGAACTCCGTCGACTACGGCGGAGGCACTGTCCGGTTGACGGGAGCCGTTCAGGCACTACTTCGCCGTATCGAACAACTGGAAGGAAGGGCCGCATGAGCGACCAGGAACAGATGACCGTCGAAGACGTGTGGGTGAATCGACTCGCGCAGCGCATCGGCATCCTCACCGCCCAGAACGAACGGCTGATGATCGAGAACGAGGCGCTGCAACAGCAGGTGGCTGCGATGCAGGAGCCTCACGAGCCAGAGCCGTCCAACGGCGAATACCAAGGAGTCATCGCATGAGCCAGAGCACTGTGGCGCGAGCCGCCAACGATCCCGACTTGCGTGACCGTGTCACCGCTGCTGTGTTCTCCGAAGCGATCGGCAACCCGGCGCTCGTTGACACACAGTTCGCTCGACGCGTGATTGAAGGCAGCGCCAATCTCACCGGCATGTTCTGGGCCGTCGCCGACGCCGTCGATTTGGAGTACGAGTCGGGCGTCAACGCCGGACGTGGCGCACCCGGACACGACCAGGATGTCGTTACCGATGGTGCGATCACGTCAGCCGTCGTCGCCAACTGGCCCCCGGATGTCGTCACGGTGCCGTGACTGATCTGCTCGACGACCAGTACTCGTTCGAGGAAATCTTCAACGAGCGTGAATGGCGCAAGTGCGCGCCCAACACGCAGGACCCGGCCAAACTGCTCGACGGCTTCATCTACTTCTGCGAGACGTATTGGTACATCCGTCATCCCGAGAAGGGGCGGATCAAGTTCGAGTTGTTCGAGGCTCAGATCGAGACAGTCCACTCGTGGCTCAACCATCGCTACAGCTTGATCCTGAAGGCACGCCAGATCGGATTCTCGACGCTGCTCGCTGCTTTCGCCTTCTGGCTCTCGTTCTTCTACAGCGATCGCTCGATCCTGATGCTGTCACGCACCGAGCGCGAAGCGATCAAGCTGTTGAGCAAATCGAAGTACGGCTACCAGTTCCTGCCGGACTGGATGAAGTGGCGCGGCGGGCCCGTCAACCAAACGCTGACCACGATCCAGTTCACCAACAACAGCTACATAGAGTCGTTGCCATCAGCCAGCGACCCAGCCCGAGGCGAATCCGCCTATCTCGTTGTCGTCGACGAACTCGCCTTCCTGCCCAACAGCGAGGAAGCCTGGGGCGCGATCGAACCGGTAGCAGACGTTGGTGGACGCATCATCATGCTCTCTACTGCAAATGGTGAGGGCAACCTGTTCCATCGTCTGTGGGGCGAAGCGATCAGCGGCAACAACCGCTTCGAGCCGCTGTTCTTTCCGTGGTCCGCGAACGGTCGCGACCAAGCCTGGTACGACGCCCGTTCGGCCGAACTGCCTGACTGGCAGATGGCGCAGGAGTACCCCGATAATCCTGAGGATGCGTTCCTGAAATCAGGACGCCCGGTCTTCGATTTGCGAATGCTTCGTGAGATTGAGTCGACTGATCCACTCACGCGCGGCTACCTGACTCCCGAACTTCGCTTCGTAGAAGACGGGGGTGCCCTCCGCGTATGGTCGTGGCCCAATGATGACGATCGTTATGTCGTGGGCGCTGACCCTTCCCAGGGGTTGGAGCACAGCGACAAAGCATCGGCGCACGTCATCAACGCTCGTAACGGTGAAGTAGTAGCGCATTGGCACGGCCTCATCGACCCCGACCTGTTCGGGAGTGATGTCCTCGTACCGCTTGGCCGTTTCTATCGTCAGGCCCTGCTCGGGGTGGAATCCAACAATCATGGACTGACCGTCCTGAAGGCCATCCAGCGCGCCAAGTACTTCCCGATCTACTACGAGCGATCCCCGAAGTACAAACACTCTGTCCCAACCGACGTGCTCGGATTCCACACGACGCAGGTTAGTAAGCCGCTCATGATCGACGAGTTGGCGAAAGAGCTACGCCCCGAGGGCAAGCTGAAGCTGCACGACGCTGAGACGCTCGCCGAGTTGCGGACGTTCGTGCGAACCGACAAGGGCAAGATGACCGGGTCGCCGTTCGACGACCGGGTGATCAGCCTGGCGATCGCTGTCCAGATGCTGAAGTTCGTGTGGTTCGCCGAGTTCACGCCGAAGAAGGACCCACCGCAGGGATCGTTGGGCTGGTGGGAGCGTCAGACGTTCGGTCAGAGTTTCAGCGACGTGCTCGCGGGTACGGGCCGTAAGTCGATCACGAAGGACCGCGAACCGATTGGTTCATTCGCGGTACGTCCGAAGTGAGAGAATCCACCCAAATCAAGGAGGCAAGGACATGACCGGTAAGAAGCAAGATTCCGATGTCGAGGCGTTGACCGAGTTTCAGGGCGGTGCCACGCTCGAAGACCCCGAGGTCGGACCCGAGGATCAGATGGAAATCAGCAAGTGGAGCCAACAGCAGTTGGATGAGCGCATCGCCAACGGCGAAGGCGAAGCGGTACGCCAGGAACTTGCCGAAGCTGCTGAGGGCCTGAAGTCCCAGACTCATGGTGGCCGCAAGGACGCTGACGCCTGATGGCCAAGACCCGTACCCAGCGCCATCAGCGTCCCCACGCCAAGGGCAAGCATCAGCGCAAGGGGCAGCGCGCTGATAAGCGTGCCAACCCGCCGTCCGGTGTGAACTGGGGGACATTGGGGTGGCCGGGTACGGCTCCCGGTGTCGTCGTTCCGTACGCGTTCCTGACGTGGGAGCAGTTGTTCGTGACTCCGCCAGGGAGCGCCTGCATCCGCGCTAATCAGCCGGTCGGTTCAGCGGCCACGCACCTGTTCGTCAGCGAGACGTTCGGACCCGGCAGCGTCGGCGATCCGTTGGCGGGGATGATCGTCAATGATCCGATCCGGCTCTACAACTCCGCCAATCTGGCGGAGTGGATCGAATACAAGATCACCGCCATCACCGATGCCGGTGCGTACAAGGACTACACCGTGACGTACCAGGCGACCGGTGGCGGTGGTTGGGCCCCGTTCCCTGGGATGGGTGTCGGCATCATCGAGCGCACCGGTTCACCGAGCGAAGACCCGATGGTCTACGACCCCGGCGATCACACCATCGACGAAGTCAAGGCTCATGTCGACGGGCTGGCGGTGGACGATCAGCGCGACGACATCATCCAAGCGATCCTCAACTTGGAGCGAGCCAACAAGAATCGAGCCACCCTCGTTTCGTGGCTCGATCAGCAAACCGGCGTCGAGTGAACTGTGCCTGCGGCAAGCCGGTCGAACCTGGCCGCGACGAGTGCTTCCGTTGTCGCGTAAGCGGCATCGGTTTCGCCTTCCGAGGCGGGGCGCTCGTCGGCCAGGGCGGTTGGCACATGACCAAAGGCGAGTACCTACGCGAACATCTCGGCACCGACAACGAACGTGAGTTGGCACGCAGGCCCAACATCGAGAGGGCAGAATCGTGAAGACGCAGGCCGAGCTACTCAGCTTCTATCAGAACGAGTTGAAGCGTTCGAAGAACTGGCGCACATCGTCGACGACGAACTACGACAAGGCGTGGAAGCGCTACATCGACCTGTATCAGGGTCGGTATCTCGACGGCGATCCATCGACCGATGCACTCGTTGTCAACATGGTGTTCGCCACGATCAACGTGATGGCCCCGGCCGTGGCGATCAATAACCCGCGCTTCGTCGTCAATGCCCGCAACCCCGAATCAGGCTTCACCGCGATCATCACCGAAGAAGTGCTCAACTGGCTATGGCGTACCTACGACTACCAGCGTGAGTTCCGACTTGCGATCAATGACTGGCTGCTCGTCGGGCACGGTTGGGTGAAGTGCGGCTACAAGTGGACGAAGCCGCCCGAAGTCAAAGCCGCTGACACTGTCGACAACAACAACGACGGTGCCGACGCCGGGCCCGAAGAAGGCATCGACGACCGCGAGGACAAAGAGGGCAACGTCGAATCCGAGATGTTGCAATGGGACGAGGATCGCCCCTTCATCGAACGCGTCAGCATCTTCGACATGTTCGTCGATCCCGACGCCCGCCACCCGAAAGAGATGCGTTGGATCGCCCAGCGGACGTGGCGACCGGTGCAAGACGTACAGGTCGACAGTCGTTACGCGGTTGGCGCACGCAAGAAGGTCAGTGGTTCGTCGTGGTCGCGTTGGGACAACAACGACGGCGATGCACGCGACAGTGGCGACAAGCCGAACCAGGGTTCGATTCGTTTCTGCGAAGTGATCGAGTTCTACGACCTGAAGCGGTACAAGGTCTGCACGTTCTGCCCGACCAGTGACGATCAGGACGAGCCGGTCTATTTGATCAAGCCGGTGACCATGCCGTACGCGTTCGGGCATCCGTTTGTGATGCTGCGCAACTACGAGATACCGGATCATTTCTACCCGATCGGCGACGTTGCCCAGATCGAGTCGTTGCAACTGGAACTGAACGAGACCCGCACGGCGATGTTCAACTATCGCAAGAAGTTCCGCCGGGCATGGGTGTACGCGCGCGACCGCTTCGACACCGATGGCGTCGAAGCGTTGGAGTCCGATCGTGACAACGTGATGATCCCGGTCCAAGGTGATCAGGAGCCTGGATCGTCGATCGCACCCGTCCCGGTCGTGATCACGCCTGCCGAGTTCTTCGACCAGTCGACGATGATCAGCAACGACCTCGATCGCGTCTCAGGCGTCAGCGACTACCAGCGCGGCTCCCCACAGCAACAGATCAGGCGCACCGCCACCGAAGCGGGAATGATCCAAGATGCCGCCAATGCCCGCGCCCAGGATCGTCTCGCCAAGGTCGAACTCGTGCTGTCCGAAGTCGCCGAGCGCGTCGTCGGTCTGATGCAGCAGTACACGACCGGCGATCAGGTGGCTCGCATCGTCACCATGCCCGTCCGGGGCTGGGTCAGATTCGACAAGGATCGCATCAAAGGCGAGTTCGACTTCGAGGTTCAGGGCGGCTCGACCGAGCCCCGCAACGAGACCTTCCGGCGTCAGTCGGCGCTGCAGATCGTCGATGCCTCGATGCCGTTCATGGAGGCGGGCGTTGTCAACATGCCCGCTCTGTATCAGGAACTGCTCGCCAAGGGCTTCGGGATCAAGGACGCCGGGCGGTTCGTGCAGCAGCCTCCGCCCCCGCCTCCGCCGCCCGGCGCTGACCAATCCCTGCAGCAACTCGGTGGCCCGCCACCCGAGGCTCCGCCGCCCCAGGGTCCACCGCCGATGCCGCCGGGCATGGAGACAATGCCATTCCCGGCCGAGATGATGCAACAGCCCCAGATGGAAATGATCCCCGGTGGTGGCCCGCCGATCGAGGCAATGCCCCCGTACTGATCTGCGTGTGACTAGTATCCGGCTCACACGAACAAGTCGAAGGGGCACTCGTGAGCGATCCATCCGCCTCGTTTGAGGCAACCCCGGTTGACAGTGATCCCGCTGAGAGCGGACAAGTCGAGTCGCCGGATCAGTCCACAGCACCGCCGCCAGCGGAGCCCGAGTATCTCGATATCGACGAAGCGACTGCCGGAAGGCACGTTCGAGTCAAGGTCGACGGCGAGGAAATCTCGGTCCCACTATCGGAAGCGCTACAGGGGTATCAACGACAGGCGGCGTTCACACGCCACAGCCAGCAGCTTGCGGAGCAACGGAGAGAGGCAGAAGATGCCATCCGACTCCACCAGGCGATGCAGCAGAACCCTGGGTTGACGATGCAAGTCCTTGCCTCTCGGGCAGGGATGACAGTCGAGCAGTATTTGGGTCTGACGCCGCAGCAGCAGCAAGCCGTTGCTGATGCACAGGATGACCTCGATCAGTACGACGATCCTCTGGAACGCGAAATCGTCATCGAGCGCCGAGCACGCGAAGCACTCGAACAGCGAATCGCACAGCGCGAAGCCGATGATCAACTACGTGGTGCGGTGTACGGACTGCAGCAGCAGTACGGATTGAACGACGATCAGATCAGGGCAGTCGTAGGTCAGACCATGAACATGGGTCTGGGTATCGAGATGCTCCCGATGGTGTACCAGGCGATGGCTTTCCAAGCCCAGCAGGCGGCGCAGCAGCAACATGCCAGCGAGCAGCAGGAGACGGAAGCCCAACGTCAAGCGGCAGCGGCGCAAGCGGCTGCGGTGGTCGGCAACGGAACTGGTGTGAACGGCGGATCGCCGACTCCTGCGAATCCGTCGTACTCGTCTTACCGAGAGGCGATCGAAGCGGCTTACGACGAAGTTGAGGCCCGCCACAATCGCTGATCGGTCGTACCCGACAAGGGGCTATCCGAATGGCAACCACCCACGTTCCAAGCACTTGGGACGAAATGCTGACTAGCACCATGCACAACGTGCGTGGCACCTACACCGACAACATCTTCAAGAAGAATCCGCTGTTGGAGCATCTGCTCTCCGGTGGGCGTGTCCAAATCAAGGACGGTGGCTATGAAATCATCGAGCCGCTCCTGTATGCCGAGGGTCAGGCCGACACCTACGGCGAATGGGATGTGCTCAAAGTCAAGCCGACCGACTCGCTGACCGCGGCTCGCTTCCCCTGGAAGCAGTGGTTCTCGACCATCATCATCTCCGGTCTCGACGAGGCCCAGAACTCCGGGCGCGAGCAGCGCATCAACCTGCTCGAAACCAAGATCAAGCAGTCCGAGATGACGATGCGCAAGAAGATGGCGAAGATGCTGTACGGCACCTACATCTCGGCCGTGCCTGCCAACGACTGGCTTTCGCTCGACGCCGTGATCGACTCGGTCACGCCGGTCGGCGGCATCGACCCGGCCGTCGACACATGGTGGAAGTCGTACGAGGCGGCGGTCGGCGCAGTCGACGCAGCCGGGCTCGAAACGGCGATCCGTACCGCCGTGATGACCACGTCGGACAACGGCAGCGATCAGGTCGACATCATCATCACCGACCCGGCGACGTACGCCTTCTACGAGTCGACGCTCACCCCGCAGGTGCGCTACACCGACACCGACAAGGCGAACCTCGGGTTCCGCAACCTGTTGTTCGAGAACGTCCCGATCATGTGGGACGCCGAGTGCCCGGCGGGCACGATGTACGGGATCAACTCCGAGTACCTCGGCCTGGCGATCCACAAGGACCGTAACTTCAAGCAGTCGCCGTTCAGCGCCGGTCTGTCCGGTTCGGTCAGCGCCCCCGCGACCGGCAACCAAACTGCTGGTGGTGCCGTGGGTGTCACGACGGCTGAGGCGCTCGATGCCCGCGTGTCGTTCATCACCACCTACGGCAACCTCACGGTGCGCAACCGCTCAAAGCACTTCAAGCTGACCGGCATCGCCAAGGCACCCTGATCCTGTCAGCCCCGGCCTCCGCTCCCGCGGGGCCGGGGCTGGCTCCATGAGAGGATGGGGCTATGCCAAAGCCGAATAATCCATATGGTCGTCCCGTCAATGCCACCAAGGAATCGGCGAAGACGATCGGCGAGTACTACGGCACACGCGCCACCGACAAGACACACATCAACGCTTCCGGTGGCCGCAACGTGGCTCCTGCGTCGCGGTATCAGGCGGTCGGCAATGCCTACGAGTCGCCGACCGGCGAGAAGTCGAAGCCGAAGGCCAAACCGAAGTCAAAGCCTGAGCCCGAGACTGCGGTGACAGCGGAAGACCTGTTCGGGTGACGACGCTCATCGAACTCCGCTCGATCGTCCGCACCCAGACGCAGACCGACGCCGCCGATCTGCCGGACGCCACAATCGACGTGTATCTGCAGCAGGGCTTCGAGCGCACGGTCAATGCCGAGACACGTTGGCCGTTCTACGCCCAGACGTGGGAACTCGTACTCGCCCCCGGCGAGAACACACTGACCTTGGCGGGCGACGTGGCAGAGCCTGGGATCATGGCGCTGACCGATGCCGCCAGCGGAGCGCGACTCGGGATGGTTCCCCAGGTCTGGGCCGAAGATCGTTTCGTCGGTGGTAACGGTGGAATGACGACGGCAGGGCTGTACTCGGTTTGGGGCGACAAGATTTATCTCTGGCCGCAAGGCACTCATGTCGAAGAACGCACGTACAGACTGCGTGGCTATCGCACGCCGCTGGTGTGGTTGACGCCGGAAGGATCACCGGACTGCGACCCACGACTGCACTTGCCGCTCACCCATTACGCGGTGGCGCTCGCCTATGCCCAGCAGGAAGACGAACAGCTGGAACAGTCGTACATGGCGCGCTGGCTGGCCGATGTCGAGATTGCGCGGCAGGCGATCATGGACCCGGTTCATCAGCGTCCGTTGGTGATGGCGGGCGCTGTCGGTTACGCCTGTCCCCCGTCCAACGCGTGGACGTTCATAGCCCCGCCGGTCGAGACCGTGCCGTGAGTCGCCGCCTGGAAACGATCAACCTGACCGATTTCACAGGCGGCGTCAATACCACGCGCTCCGACTTCCAGTTGGCTCCCAACGAATCGCCGGGGATGCTGAACATGGAAGTCGATCCCTATGGTGGCTTCTACACCCGTCCCGGCTGGGCGCGCTGGAACCCGTCCGATATCGTCGCCACTCCGGTCGACAACTGGCGTCCTCGCAATGCCCAGTTGCATCCATATTCGAACGGCACGTTCGCGGTGTTCATCGCCAATGGCACCAAGGTTTGGGCGGCGGGCCCGAACACAGCGTTCACTGACCTCGGGTTGGTGTGTGGAGCGGTGCCTCATCTCGCTGACCCGGCCGCATGGGGCAATACGGTCTACATCGCCTGCGGTAAGTCCAATCCGTCGTGGAAAGTGACCAACCTGCCCGCAGCCGGGAACAAAGGTGCCGCGCTGACTGTGTCGGCAGCGGCCAACTGGAACAACAACTACACGATCCCGGTGCGCGGCACGATGCCAGCCGCCGAACATCTCGAACCGCACGGCGGCTACCTGTTCGCCGCCAATACCCGCGAAGACAGCGTCGTTTACCCGAATCGGATTCGTTGGTCGCATCCTGACGAGCCCGAGGATTGGGCGCTCAACGACTACATCGACATCGAAGAAGGCGGCGGTCAGATCACCGCCATCCGATCCTTCGACGATCACCTGCTGATCTTCAAGACCGACTCGGTCCATGCCCTCTACGGCTATGAACTGTCGTCCTGGCAGCGCCGCAAAGTGTCAGCGTCGGTCGGTACTCCGAGCCCGACATGCGTGACCCGCTCCGAGGACGCCGTCTACTTCTACTCGGCGACTGGTCGCAACGGCGTCTACGTCTACAGTGGTCAGACGCCCCAGGAAATCTCACGCAACCAACGCTGGCCGTTCGACAACCTTGCTAATACCACTGACATCTGGCTGTCGTGGATGGCGCGCCGTCTGTGGTGCTCGGTGCCGTGGGAATGGGAGGCGCTGCAGGACGGCTCGCACGGATCGGTGCTCGTCTACGACCCGGAGAACAATGGGTCGTGGGTACGTCACAAGCCACCGCTCGGCACGATCGCCTGCACCGTCGAGTACTCCGACATCACTGCCGAATACCCGCTTGTCGTGACGTGTGGTTGTACCGGCGTGGCCGGTGTGCTCGCCGTCGAACGCCATCCTGATATCGCAGGCGACATGCTCGTGCAGGGACAACCAGCGGTCGGGTTTCATTGTCGATACCGCACCAGTTGGCAGGACGCAGGCTGGCCCGAGCGCCAGAAGTCGTTTCTGCGCCCGCGCCTGATTGCGCGTGTCCCGCCATCGACCGTGGCCATCAAGGTCTCGACGTTCTGGAACTACAACCCGAACGACGAGCGCCGTTCGCACGCCTTCATGATCGAAGCTGGGGGCGGATTGTTCTGGCGCGCGGGTGGCTTCAGTGATCCGCTCGGCAACGGGTTCGATTGGGGCGACGGCGACCCGGACGGAGCGCACCCAGAGCGACCGGTGCCGATATTCGGAGCAGGCGTCACCGACCGGGCTGGCGACGTGTTGGTGCGACCAAGGGTTGCCAATCCGGCCACGCGCGGCACATCGTTGGGATGGGCGCGTGCTGTGCAGTTGGAGTTCGCTCCCAACGATCACACGCTGGCGCTTGCCTGGGGCATCGACGCCATCGTGCTCAAAGTCAACACGCGTGAACTGACGACATAGGGGCCGACATGACAGCAATGCCGCCACTGCGGCCAATCCTCAACAACATGCCAGCCTCGGCCATCGACATCGACTGGGACTTCCAGACGATCGAGGATTACGTCGCCACTGACCTGATCCACCGCGACGGTTCGGTGGCGATGGAGGCTCCACTCAATCTGCTCGGTGCCCCGCCGTCGCTGCCGACGCACGCCATCTCGAAGCAATATCTCGACACTGTTGGGATACCGGTCGGAGTCATCTGGCAGTACGCCGGGGCAGCAGCACCGGCCGGATGGGCGCTGTGCGACGGTTCACCGAAATCGACCACGGACCCGCTGTACGCGGCGCTGTTTGCAGCTATCAGCTACGCCTACGGCGGGTCCGACGGTACTTTCAACCTGCCCAACCTGAGCGGGCGAATGCCGGTCGGACGCCAGGTCGGTGACGCTCGCTTCGGCACGCTCAATGCTCCCGGTGGCAACCGCAGCTTGATCATCCCTAATCACACGCATCCGATGCCGCACGTTCACGCCATGGCCGATCACGCTCATAATCGTGGCAGTCACGCCCACGGCATTGCCGCCCACCAACACCACATAGCCCACACCCATACCGTTCCGTTCCGCAAGGGCTACAACCTCAGCGCCGCTAACGACGGTGGGGAGAATGGAGTGTTCAAGGAGACCAACGCGGTGTGGAAGCCCGCGATGACGATTCCGCTGTCGTTCACGATACGCGAGACGGCGATCTGGACCGGCGACCCGCCAGGTGGACCCGACTATGCCTCGTCCGGTATCAGTGGGGGAAATAATTACTCCAACTTCAACCACGACGGCATCGGGCAGGCGACCAGCACTGATGGTGACGGCGCTACGTCAGGGATGACCGCTGCTCAGAACACCGGAGGGACCGGGACACCCAACACCAGCGACGCCAACGGGGCGGTCTCTGCCACCGACGCCAACCTGCCTCCCTATGTCGTCGTCAACTTCATCATCAGGATCGGCTGATGGCAACCTTCTCGCCGTACAACGTCGGGCAATACGAACGCCAGAAGACCGGCATCGAATACGACTACGGCAATCAGGCGGCGACCAATGCCTACGGTCGTTTCCTCGGGCAGCAGCGAGGCTCGCGCCAACTCGGCGACATGACCCAGAACTTCCAGCGCAGCTACGCCCCGTACAAATCGCAGTTCGGTCAGCGCGGGCTCAGTGGCGGCGGCGCTCGCAGCGGCGTCCAGCATCAGGCGATGACCAACTACCTCGGTGACTATGCCCAGCAGTACGGGCGGGCCCAGCAGGACATCACCCAGGATCAGCAGCAGTTCGATCTGAACGATCAACGACTGGCTGCGTTCCGTCAGCAATCATTGGCTGACATCGAAGCAGAGAAGGCGCAAGCGATCGCCAACGACGCTCAGGCGTTGGAGTACTTGCGCAATCTCGTAGGAGGTATCTGATGGCGTTCGGCGTCACCATTCCCAAGAATCTCGCAGCCGCCGCAGCGGCCAAGCGCGCTGCTGCGATCGCTGCCAACAAGAAGGCCACGCAGCGCAACTACGCGCCCAATGGGATGCCCGCCTATTACTCGGGCGGCGCGCCGACACGAGCAGCGAACGCGACGCTCGGTGGCGTGGCGCGTCCGGCGCTGACCGGCCCCAACCGCAACACCACGACGTATCAGGCCAGCGGTCAACCGGGATACATGAACCTCAATCAGGGGACGCACTGGTGGGCCGATCAGGTACCGAACTACGACGCCATGACACCCGCCCAGAAGGCAAAGGTGCAGTTCGATTTCCATCAGGCCGGTGTCCCCTACGACCAGGCGGCAGGGATGCAGCCGTACGGCACGCCGCTGCCGTTCATGGGTGGTGGCAGTAGCGGTGGCGGTGGCGGCGGGGGCGGCGGTGGAGGCGGAGGCGGCGGAGGGCCAGCCGGACTCGACCAGGAGACGTTCGACTATCTGCGAGGGCTGATCGGTCAAGGCAAGCCGCAGGACATCGCGTTCAATCCGCTCGACCTGCCTGACCCGAGCAAGTACATGAAATGGGACCCCACGCAGTACGGCGTCGCTCGCCAGGGCGTCGCCACTGGGATCGAAGGTATTCGTGGACGCGGTAATACGGCGTTCGACGCTGCCCAGACGGAACTGCAGAACTACCGCAACCCCTATGAGGGTGGGCTACAGACCAACAATCCCGACCTGCAGATGGCGATGCAGCGGATGATGGAGGCCAACCGCGTCAACCCGTCCCAGGTTGGTCAGACGCAGTACGAGAACATCAACGCCGACCGGGCAATGGCGAACACCTTGGCGATGCTGGCCGGTACCGACCAGGCCCGTCAGGCGGGCAACATGCGGGCGCTGATGGGCGACCGCACGACGTTCGAGCAGAACCTCGGGCTGGAAGGCAACATGTTGAACCTCGGCGTCAACATGGCCGAAGCGAAAGGCAAGACGGCTTTCGATCAGCGGCTGCAGGACGCGTTGCTGCAAGAGCAACAGCAGGAGGCGATGCAGAACTGGACGCGCCAGAACACGGTCGGTGACACCAACGTCGGTACCCGCAACCAGTTCACGCAGGACGCCATCGCCAAGCTGATGGAGTTGGTCGGGATGCGCGCCCCCGGTGTCGCATTGCCGCCCGCAGGATGGAGCCCGGTCGCATGAGCAACGACGAGTACTACGACGACTACTACCCCCAGACCGATCCCGGCATCTGGGCGATGCAGCAGTTCATGATGCCTGGAGCAGGCGGCTACCCGGAGTCGGGTTACATGCCCGCTCCGGGGATGCCGTCGCCGTACATGCCGCTGGGCCCGATGGGGATGCAGCCAGAGATGGACCCGTTGCTGTATCAGCAGGTGATGTCGCTGCTGCAGCCGTCGCTCACGTCGAAAGGCAAGTTGGAGCCGTACGACATCGACTACCAGGGCAAGATTCGCAACGCCCAGCAGGATGTCTACGGCAGCTTCGACGATCCGATCTGGACGTTGCTGTCGGGGCTCGGGGCGACGACGCCGGAAGCGTTCGATGACATCACCGAGCGCAAGCCGATGGAGTTGAAGGCGCAAGCGGAACTGGCGATCAAAGCGCAGATGGGTGGCATCGAAGGACAGATCGCGGAGATGGTGCTGACCGGCATGTCGCCGATGGCGGCTGCCTCGGCGGTGCGTGCTGCGATCGAACATCCAGATCAGGTCGTGGGCGGGATGAGCCAGGAAGAAGCCGACAACCTGCGTGGTCAACTGCCGACGACGATGATCCAGAAGCCCGGCGGGTTCGGCCAGGAGGAAGGCCCGGATTGGGGCGCGCTCTACAAGACCGCCAATGACATTGCCAATCCGTACATCGCCGAGCAAGCGATGCTCGCCCAGCCCGGCATCGAATACGACGAGGAAGGCCGGGCCTACACCACATCGAAGAAGCCTTCGGCATTGCAGGAGTTCCTGCAGAAGACCGGCATCCCCGATCCCCGCGACACCTACGGCGCGGACTTCTTCGCCAAGCAGAACCCCGGCGAAGCGATGACGCTGCTCGATCGCATCTCGGCGTCGGAGGGACGCTTGAAGGATGCCAAGAAGGCGTACACCGGGTTCCTCACCGAGTCGGCGAACCGCAAGCGCAACCTCGACCAGGACGCTCGCCAGAAGGAACGCTATGCCGGGGAGATGCAGGCGTACGGCGAACGCCTAGCCCCGACCGGGGCTGCGGCTGCGACCGGGTTGCGCGAGTACATGTCCAACATCAGTGCCGCCAGCGGTCGCGGCGACGCGCCCAACAAAGACGCTATGGCGGGCCAGCGAGCGCTGCTCAATCAGATTCTGGAAGAAGGGCCACGCGCCACCGGTCAGATGGGCGGCATCCCCCGGCAGCGGGGGATCGACATGATGGGCAACCCGATCTACACGTCGGACTCGGATGTCGACATGCTCGCGGCGTCGACCGGGATGGGCTTCCAGTCCGGCGGGCCGACTGGTTCCCCGGCGCAGGTGGAGCGCTCGTTGGGGCGTCCAACCGCCCCACGGTTGTCGACGTACAGCGAGCCGCAACAGGGTGAGAACCTGATCCAAGGCCAGATGCGTGGACTCACCAACATGTTCCGTCAAGCGGCGGGAGGCAGCCGCCGTCCGGGCCCGGAGAACAACCCGAAGCCGTTGACCGGCACCGCCAAGAGCCGGGGCAAAGACATCGTCCGGCGACGTGAAGACCTCGGGCGTGCCAACATGAACCTGATGCTGGCACTGGTACCGCAGTTGGCGTTGGCGAAGTCGGGGCGCACGCCGATCAGCGACGTGTTCCAACAGCGGATGCAACCGTTCTACGCGTCCGGCGCAACCGGACAGCCAGGGATGCCCTGGCAGTATCCGCGACCGCCGGGACGGTAGGTCGTGGCCTCCCCGCTCGCACAGGCCACACTCCAGCGATACAACCGCCAGCAGGGACGCGGCGTCACGGTACTGCCGCAAGTCAACCGGCCTGTGATGCCTGCCCCTCGTCGGCAGCCGTTGGCGACGCCGACACCGAACGCGTCGTTGGCGCAGCGGATCATGGCGTCACCGAACTTGATGGCACAGGCAGGCGCTGAGCGCGCCCAGCCCCAAACCGGTGGCAGCAATCTGGGTGGCCTTGGCTGGCTGATCGGCAAAGCTGGCAAGGCCGGGATGGGCGCGCTCACCGTCATGGACTATCCGCGAGCGGTAGTCAACGCGGCGCTCACCGAAGGCGTCGCCGAACTGATCCAGCGGATGCCCGATGCCGAGAAGTATCCGACGCTCGACACCGATTTCTCGTGGAGTGATATCGGCACCAACATCAAGGAGCACAAGGGTTTCGGCGAGACGCTCGTGGAGCCGATCATGGGGGCCGAAGGCAGCGACTGGAACCCCTGGGTGAAGCGTGCTGTCGGCTTCGCAGGCGATGTCGCCACCGACCCGTTCACGTATCTGATCGGCGGCACCGGGGGCGTCGCGGGCAAGGCTGCCCGCGCCAACTACGTCACGCAGTTGGGCAAGGCGCAGAGCGAAGCCGCTGCATCGTTGGCGCGTTCGAAGGCGATGCGGGAACTCGTCGAAGGCGGGGCCCGCGAGACCTTGGAGTCGACGATCGAACAGCAGGCCCGCCAGGCCGCTCGTCTCGGCGGCGACGAGGCCCGCGAGAAGATCATGCGCCAGGGTGTCAACATAGCCAACCGCGAACAGTTGGCGGCGATGGACCCGACGCTGCAGCACGCCATCCGGCTCGGTCACAAGGGACCGATCATCCCCGGCACCGAGAATCTCAGCTATGGCATTTCGCGTGCGCTGGGCCCGGTCAAGGCAGGCGTCAGCGCCAGCCCGGTCGGACGTGCAGCGCGGGCGCTGTCGGTGCCGCAGGGCGCAATCGGTCAATCGCTGAGGGCCCCGATGGATCGTCTCGTCAGTGGGCGCGGAGCGATGCCGGTCGACCAGGCGCTGGCGGCACTCGACTACAACGCGATGGCGCGTGAGGCACGCGGCACGTTCGGTTCGGTCGGTGCCCGCTATGTCGACAACCTCGCCCAGGAACTCGAAGACGTTCCGTTGGAGCAGCGTGCCGCGATGCAGCGTGCCGCCGAAGGGGCGGGCGAGGTCAACGCGCTGACACCGATGGCTGAACGGATGCGCGCCACCGCCAAGGAACTCGATGTCGACATCCCTGAGTTGGAGGGCTACGTCGTCCCGCGTGTCATGGCCCGCGATGCGTTCCGGTGGATGAACTCGCTGAAGAAGGGTGAGAACCCGGCGGTCGACACGTTCCGCAAGGTCGTCGGCATCGAGAACAAAGACCTGCTCGAAGAAGGCGGCTTCATGCTGCGGCGCTCATTGGTGCCCGGCAAGAACCCGGACGGCAGCGTCAAGCCGTTGGTGTTGAAGTTCGGCAAGAACCAAGAGGATCAGATCGAAATCCTCACCGGCACGATGGCCGAACTCGAAGACAAGCTGGGCGGCTACCTGCGCAAGCACGGCTTCGAAGGCAACCTCTACGAACAGGACCCGGTCGCTGCCTGGCGGCGCTACGTGCAGACGACGAAGTACGACGTTGCCAAACGGTCGGCGACGGTTCGGGGATACAAGCGTGGGCTGCCCGGCTTCGAGAAGCCGGGACAGTTGCCTGGCGGCTACCAGCCGTTCGTGAAGGTCGACCTGGCACCTGACGAGAACGGCGTCGTGCGCCAGATGTACGTCAAGAACCCGGAGCCTGCACCGCCTGAGACCGAGTACTTCAAGTACATCGACGACGAGCCGAGGACGACGGCACGCAACCGGCGCATCGGTCGCAAGAAGAACAACGTCCAGCGCGAAATCTTGAAGGAGTTTCAGGAGGGCGCGCAGGGTGAGCGCGAGAACATTGCCAAGGATTTGGAACGCACCGCCAACGAGACGTGGGAACCGCTCACGCGCGAGAAGGACGAGTTGCGTCAGCGTCAGACTCGGGAGAAGGCGATCGCCTCCGAGGCGTTACGCAACCTCACGTCGACCGCCGAAGATCGTGCCCAAATCCAGAGGGCGATCAGAGCCACCGACGCTGAGATTCGTGCCATCAGACGCAAGCTGCGGTTCTCGCAGTTCGGTCTCGCCAAGCGCACCGCTGCCGAGCAGCGTGCGATGTTCGGTCCGTTGCGTGATGCCTACGACGCCGCGTTCCAGCGACGGGCGCAGTTGGAAGAAGACCTGAAGAATGCGTTGGAGGCGACCGGCGAGCCACTGTCGAAGGCGGTCAAGGAGAAGGCCAAGACGCTGCCGACCCGTCGTGCCAGGGCTCGCGCCAATGCGTTGACGGTGAAGTACGAGAACACGCTGCGGATGTATCGCAAGCATCTCGACATGGCACGCGAGACGTACAAGAGGAAGCTGCGATCGGGCAAGAAGTACATCGAGCGTGATGAATACTTGGAGGCGTTGGCGCGCATCGAACGGTCGAAGCGCGGCGGTGCTGGGCCCTACGACCTGCCGCACATCTCGGTGGTCGATGAGAAGGGGCGACTGCTCAGCCCGCCACCCGAACAGTTCCAGGGTCCGACGTTGGAGCGGATCAAGAGCGAGGCCGATGAGTACCTCGACATGTATAACGAGAAGCAAGTCATCGGACGCGACATCGTGGCCGGTGGCACCAAGCAAGACGAACTGAAGTCGCTACGCGCCGAAGCGGTGAACGAACTGAATCAGAAGGGCGAAGACGCGGTCGATGCGCTGCGGCGGAACGAGTTGAACGACCTGATCGACAACCTCGATCACGAAATCCAGCAGTGGCTGCTTCATACCAACAACCTGATCAACCGGCGACGCAACCTCGATCTGCACATCAAGGAACATCCGCTGACGAAGGCTCGTGACACGGTCGAGGCGTACGACAAGCAAGAAGCAGACATCATGAAGTACTCCGGTACTGATGTCTTCTACGACGTTGGTGACAAGCCGCGTGCCGTGCGCCGTGGCACCGGACCAGTGCAGGAAGCACCAACCCGCGTCGAGCCGACGATCCCGCGTGAACCAACCACAAAGCCGACCACGCTCGGTCGTGCCAAAGACGAGTTCGGCATTCCGATCGAGGCACCGGAGTTTCCAGGGTTCCCGAAGGACGCGCCGGGCCCCGGCCAGATCGACGTCAAGTGGGCAGAGAATCAGATGATGGAAGCCAGGCGCGACATGGAGGATTTCATTCGCGCCGACATCGGCGAGTTCGAACGGGCGACACGACCGCCTGCCCCGCCTCCACAGTTCACGCCGAAGGAGCAGGCCGAGTACGACCACGCGATGAAGTCGTTGGGGTTGGACGCCGAGCCGCGTACCCAGAAGTTCACGGAGCAGGAACAGGCCGAATACAACAGGACGATGAAGGGGTTGGACCCGAAGGGTCAGCAACTGAAGGCCGATCCCGAGGTCTCCAAGTACAAGCGACTGAAGGCTCAGGTCGATGAGTTCGTCACCGCTTCCGAGAACCTGAACTTCCTGCGCCTCCACGGCGGCAAAGTGGGTGAAGTTCCGTGGGAACGCACCGGGCCCGGTACCTTCGAATACGAAGGCTGGATGATCCGTAAGGTCGAGGCCGGACGTAGTCGTGGGGATCGGACGGTCTGGGAGATTCTGAACCCGGACGAGGCTGCTGCCGCGAAGGCCGGAACCCTCGCAGCGCCCCAACCGGGGACAGCGGTTGACATGCCTCCGCCGGGAGCGGCCGAGGAAGTGTCTGCCGCTGTTCCTGAAGAAGCATTACCTGCCGCGCCCGCCGCCGTTCCCGAGGAAGCGGTGCCGCCTGCACCGGTCGCCGAGGCAGCCCCGACAGTCGATTGGGAAACGACCGGGCCCGGTCATTACACGTTCGGCGGCTACAAGGTCGACAAGGTCCGCGCCGAAGGCCAGCAGACGATGTACCACGTCACCGATCCGAAGGGTCGGGTCAGCGCCCATCCGTCGATGGTGCAGGCGCGTGACTTCGTCGAGAAGGAAGCTGACGTGCTCGGTGCGGGCGCTGCGCCGGAAGCCCCGGTCGTCGAGGAAGTCGTCGAGGCCGCACCAGCAGCAGCGCCGGGGCCCGCCAAGTTCGATCCGCTGAAGACCGATCCGAACTCGCCTGCGGCACAGATTCCGGGTCTCATCCCGCGCAAGGGTGGCTGGGTCAATCCCGCCACGTCGCTGCAGCGCCCGGTGCAACTCGGCCATATCGAATACGGCGAACTGTGGGAGTTCCAGCGCAACCGGGTGCGGCACATGGTGCCGTCCGAGACTGCAACGAAGCGGTTGGAGCGGTTGGGGCTGATCGAGAAGACGACCGAGAAGGTGCCCGGCGTCAAGAACAAGGGCAACTCCACGGCGTGGAAGCTGACCCAACGCGGCCGCGAGTTCGCAGCCCGAGTCGAGTTGAAGGGCGGCAAGTTCGAACTTCTCGAAGCTGACGCTGCCAGCGTTCAGGAAGCCGTCGCGAAGATTCGTTCCAAGACCACTGGCAGCACGTCGTTCCCCGAGGGCGGCGTGATGAAGGAAGCGACCCCCACCCCGCGAGACCCGAATGATCCGTTCAAGCCTGCTGTCCCCGAGCCAGCCCCGACCGGGGCTGCGGAAATCACCGACGAACTCACCGACGAAGCGCTGACGGCCGGGCCTGAACTGAACGCCGGGTCGTACCGCAAGGTCCATGCCCGCCCCGCCGACGCTGACAAGTTCGGCAAGGACGCCTTCGAGATTGTCGATTGGGACGGCAAGGTGATGACTGTCGTGGGCGGTGGACGAGAGGCCGCCGAGCGCGCCGTCAAGAAGCGCCAGGCCACTGTCAAGGCGATGGTGACTCGTCGGCGCAACGCAGCGGGCGCGCCGAAGCCGGTGTTGGAAATCCCGCCGAAGGTCGTCGAGGAAGCGCGCCCGGCGTTGTCGCAGGTGAAGCCCGAGCCGCTGCCGAAGCCGCCGGGCACAATGCCGACCGCGGATGAGATGGCGGCGCTACTTGCTGCCGCCAAGGGTGTCGAGACGCCGCCTGCTGCTCCGGTCGTCGAGGCCGCAGCCGAAGCGAAGAAGCTGACCGCGCCGTCGTTGCAACAAGCCAAGGACAAGGTCGCCGAGTTGGTGCCGCCGCCACCGGTCCAGATTCCTGAGACCTCACTCGCCGAGTTCCGGGCTGCGACCGACTGGATCGGCAAGCATCCCGATGTTGTCGAGAAAGTATCGAAGGCAGAAGGGACGAAGCGGCGGTTGGAGGCGACACTGGCGTCGCGCGCCAAGGAAACCGAAGACATAGGGCGCGTCCCGTTCTTCCCGCAGGTCGAGAAGGAACAGGCGAGGATGTTCGCCAAGGCTGCAGAACTCGAACGCAAGGAACAGTCGCTGGCGGCAGACCTGATCCCTCAGATCGTGCAAGCCGAACACGAAGAAGACCTGTTGCGTCCTGCGCTCGGCGCGGCGTGGAAGAAGTCAGGCGAGATTGCCGAGCGCGGCGAACGAGAGTTGGCATCAGAGGTCGCTGGCGGCATGGCGGCACGCACCGCGCTGACGGAAGACAAGAAGGCGTTGGAGGGCGTCGCCAAAGAACTCGACGATGCCTCGGGTGGATTCCAGCAGACGTACGAGACGGCGGTGGCGAACAGCGAAGCGGCGCGGATGCGTCACGACGACATCAAGAAGAAGATGGAGCCGCTGAGTAAGCCCGAGCACGCATTGCCGATCGTGCAGGACACCGCCAAGGGTGGTCGTCCTACGGGGGCCGATCTGGAACGTGTCGCCAAAGGCGAGATGCCTGCCTACGAGGCGCAGCCGCTGCATCGTGTCGTCAGGGAAATAGATCAGGTGATCCAGGCCAACCCGGCGGGTCAGGACTTCCACATGAACCGCATGGAGGCGGTGCTGCACGGCAATGAGGAAGCGCTGACGAGGCTGACCCTCGAATACGACCTGCCTGCCTACCAGTTGGATCGGATCATCAAGGATGCGAACCGGGGCAAGCTGTCGCCGGTCCTGAAGTCGATGCTGAAGTCCGATTGGGAGCGCGTCTGGGACAAGTCCGACTACGTCATCGCCAAAGACCTGAAGCATCTCTACTTCAATGTCGCCGAGCAGTTGGACAACAAGCTGTTCGGTCGGATGTTGACGAGCTACACCAACTTCTTCAAGACCTACGCCACGATGTCGCCCGGCTTCCATGTCCGTAACGCACTGTCGGCGTTCTTCATGAACGCATCGGAAGGCGTCACCAACAGCGAGCAGTTGGCGGCGCTGCGACTGTGGCGCAACTATGCCAACGCCGCCGATCCGCTGGAATGGCTGAAGCGTCGACCGCCGAAGATTCAGGACGCGTTCCGGGCGACGTTCGCGTCAGGTGCATCGCAGTTCACTGAGACCGGCGTGTCGCAGGCCGCTGGTGCGGCACGTCGCTCCGAGCGGGCGTTCAACAACTGGGCGACGCGACTGTCGCAGCGCACCGGCCAGGATTGGGTGGAAGGCCCGGCGCGTCTCGCGCTGGCGTTGAACACGACGCGCTATGGCGGGTCGATGAACGATGCCATGAACCGGATCACGCGCATCCACTTTGACTACAGCCAGGTCTCCAAGTTCGATGAGCAGATGAAGCGGCTGATCCCGTTCTGGACGTTCATGAGCCGCAACGTGCCGCTGCAGTTCACGCAGATGTGGAGCAAGCCCAAGACGTACCTCCACTTCCAGTCATTCGCTCGCAACTTCGCCCAGCAGCCGCCCGAGTTCTTCCCCGAATACCTCGAACAGTCCGGTGGCTTCGACACCGGGTTGCGCACACCGGAATGGCTGTCGAAGGTGCCGATCATCGGGCCCCCGGCGGGGATGCCGATCGCGGCCACACCCGATCTGCCGCACCTGCGTCTTCGGGACGACCTGAACCGCATCGCCGGGGCGGTCGGCGGTGAGAACCCGGCGCAAATCCTGTCGGACTTCAACCCGGCGTTCACCGCCCCTGCCGAGTTCCTCACGAACCAGGACTTCTTCACCGGTCGCCAGTACAGCGAAACCGATGTCACCAAGGCCAACGCAGCGATGACGATCCCGGCGATGCTGATGTCGATCCTCGGTGGCGGCAAGCGCGACCCGGCGACCGGCGACTGGTACACGAAGGATTCGGCGGTCAACGCGCTGCGCTCGCTGAACCCGTTGCTCGATCGTCAGATGCGCCTGTTCCCCGGCATCGCAGGTGGTTCGACGAGCGACCCGGATCGTCTGCTCGAATCGTGGCTTCGTTTCGGGCTCGGTGCCCCAGGTCGTACGATCAGTCAGAATCAAATGGAGGGCGAGGCTGCTCGTCGGTACTTCGAGCAGCAAGATCGGATGAAGGCCCTACAAGCGATGGGAGGCTGAGATGCCAGTCCACAAGACCAAGGGCGGCTACAAATACGGCACCGTTGGCAAGACCTACAAGTCCAAGGCTGCCGCCGAGAAGCAGGCGACGGCGATTCGGATGAGCCAGAAGCGAGCAGGAAAGCAGGTCAAGTGAGCGACTTCGCCGACTACGAACCCGAGGATGCGTGGGACGCTGACGACGACGCGATCGACATGGCGCGCAACCTGTTGCGTCGGCTCGATGCGCTCGACAAGTCGACCAGTCGCGAGTCGGTCGAACTGCTGATTGGCGTCATCGAGCTACGTCTCGCTCAATACAACCGCCTCTATCACCAGTTGAGTGATCGTGAGCGGCTGCGCGTCGATCAGTTGGCCGAAGACCTGCCAACGCTGCGTGAGAGGGCGAGGCACGCCTGATGGGGACGGTGTATCTCTCTCAGCTTGCCGACTGGTGCCGTGCTGCTGGCCTCAACGTTCGGGAGATGGACGGCTGGGAGCATCGGGCCCGGTCGTCGGGCGGCTACGAGCCGGGACGGCCGTGGGCAGTAATGGTGCATCACACGGCGAGCGACACGACCGCCGAGAACGACGCCAACTACATCACCCACAACTCACCGGACGCGCCACTCGCCAACATCCTGCTCGATCAGTCGGGCACGGTGTGGGTGTGCGCAGGCGGGGCCACAAACACGAACGGCAAGGGCAAGGCGATGGCGTTCGAGAAGGGCACTGTGCCAGCCGATTCGATGAACTCGTACGCGGTCGGTGTCGAGATGGCGAACAACGGCATCGGCGAGACGTGGCCGCAGGTTCAGATCGACGCCATGTTCACGTTGGTCAACATGCTCACCGGTCGCCTCGGGCTGTCGCCGTACGATGTCTGTTCACACCAGGAGTATGCCCCGGATCGTAAGATCGACCCAGCCACGGCCGCTGCCGTACAGGGGCCGTGGCACCCCCGGTCGATCAACAGCAGCGGATCGTGGAGCCGTCCCGATTTGCAAGACGAAGCGGCGAGGCGGGTGGGAGTTGAGCCACCCCCAATGCCGGGTCCGACGCCGGAACCTGGCCCACCTGCACCACCCATTGGAGAGGATGACAAGAGCATGGTCGTAGCAATCGACGAGAACGGCACCGCCTGGATCGGTGATGGGATGACTCGGTACAACCCGAGTGAGGATGACTTCAACGTCAAGGTGCTGCTCGCTGGCGACGACTGCTTCCGCCTCGTCAACACTCAGGGCGAGCGCGTTACGAGTTGGAACAACGTCCACACCGTGGGCGGCAATGTGATCGAGGCGTTGGGTCGCCGAGTGTGAGTGTTCGCCACCGATTGGGAGAATCTCACCGTCGCTGGCGCGTTCGTGCTCGGTGCGGCGTTGGGGACGATTGCCACGATCCGTGTGATGAGAGTCGTATTCGGCTATGTGCAACCGTGGAGGCGGAATCGGGGCGCGAAAGAACCCCCGCCGCCCGAAGGCGACGGGGGTTCTGAGTAGCGACGGTCAGTAGCCGTCGATTTCTGATGCCGTTCCTAGAGCGGCAACGTTGCGCCAGTTGGCCGGGTTGCATTCGTCATCGTGGCATTCGTAATAGTCGATTTGCCGAGGATGAACTTCGCCGTGGTACTCGCACAGCACCACGGATGTCAACGTTCGCCACCGTTTGGCGTCGTCGCTCACGGCGTGTCGTGAATCTCACGCACACTGATCTGCAATCGCTTGCGGTTGTGCTTGCCTTCCACGGTGAAGGTCGCTCGGTTGTCGTTGGTCGATGCATCGACGTTGATCAACGACAGGTCGAGCCCGCCGTGGAGCAAGCTGCCGATGACATATCCGGCGACGACGGTGACAAGCGGGTCGGGTCCTTGGTGGACGGGTTGACGGGGGACGGTGATGCTTCCTTGCACGTCGGCGCTCACAGTTCGACCTCGCCATCTGCCACCATCCGCAGCACCTTGGCTGCTTCCACGGCGGTTGCGTTGTCGAGGGCTTCACCGCTGCTGGGGTAGAACCCGGCCGTCTTCATCGCCCCGCCGAGGAACAGGTCGTGCGCCTCGCCGGAAGTGAGTTCGAGGTAGTCCTGAGCCAGTGAACTGATCATCACGTTGTTGATCGGTGCCAGCCCTTCCTCGATCGCCAGCGTTGCTGCCCAACCGGCGATGCAGCCGGTCGTACCGCAATGGCGAAGTGTGCCAGCGCCAATCAACTCCCTGGTTGTGGAGACGCCGAGGGCGGGTTCGCCGTCCTCATCGAGGATGGCGTCTGCGCAGGCCCAAGCGTCGTACTTGAACCTGCCTGCTTGTTCGATCGCATCAGCGACCTTGTGCATCCGTTCGGGATTCATGTTGTTGCCTTCCTTCCATTCTTACGGGTGATGGGTGGTGTCTCCTGTGGTTCGACAACGCTCTCGTCCCACTGGCGCACGTCGGGCAGAACCCGCGTGCCTTCCAGCTTGCGCCGACGACGCTCGGAGCGCAGCGCCGCAGCGCTGAACAGCCGAGTGCCATCCTCGGGCACAGGCATCATGTAGCCCGGCGCGTGGCGGTAGCCGCGGGACAAGATTTCGCCGTACTTGTGGCTGATCAAGTCGTCGCGGATGCCGAGGCAGCGCAGGCATTGGTAGACGTGCAACTCGCCGAACTTCGCTGGTCGGTCGGGTTCACATTCCTGCCAGGCGTGGCCGAGTGATCGGCAGTCCAGGTAGGCGTCGGGCAGATCGCGCGCTCTCACCGATTGGGCGAGGAACGCGCGCTGCGCGGTGGTCGTCATCTTCTTGGTCGGTCGCAGCTTGGGCTGCGAGGTATCGGTCATGACTTGCCTTTCGTTGATGGGTTGATGCGGTACAGCCCCGGACATGAGGCTTCGTGATTCTTGATGGCCTGCTCCAACGTCACCTTGCGCTGACCTTTCGGCTTGCGGGTGACGCCTTTGCAATGGGGACACAGGTGACTAGTTGGCTTCGGCATCGCGTTCCTTTCGTGCTGCGAACCGAGCCAGCCATTCGTCGGCTGCCTTGTCGGCTTCGCAGTCGCACTCGGGGAGTTCGATGTCGGTTGGGTTGCCGCTGTTCCACTTACGACGCACCTTGAATGGCGTGTCGCAGACGGGGCAGCGGCTAGTCGATTGCCGGTTCGTCATACCCTGCGTCCTTCATCATTTGAACCATCGTGTCGTAGCGAGCCGCCTTCACGCGGTTGGTCTCGACCTGCAAACGCAGGCCCTCTGTTTCGATGGCGTGCTCATCCACGATGTGCTTCATCGCCGTGTACTCGTCGTCGAACGACGCGAGTTTGTTGACGAGTTCCTGCGTCATGTCGAGCAGCGCCAGCGCCGCTTCGAGTACCTCGTTGGCGACAGCCGCCGAACGCGGTCGCTGTGTTGCGCGACGGCGTTGAGCGGCTTGACCAACGTGGGTCTTGTAATGCGACGGGATCGAATCCTTGTTGATGGATGCGAACTTGCAGCCCGGCCACTTGCAGCCGTACAAGAATGACTCGTCCGACATGTGGTGCAGGTTGGTCGTCTCCGTCAACCGTTCGGTCCTGATGATGATGGGATCGCTCATGACACTTGCCCCGATGTCCAGAGGATGAGCAGCACGATCCCCGCGCCGACCCACATGCCGATCACGAAGCCTGATTCGAAGTCGCGGTTCATCCCGTCACCCGCAGTTTCGCGTCGTCGAGTTGACGGGCCTTGCGCGAGATGCGCGAGCACGCTTCGATTTCCTGAATCGTGGACTCGCGTTCGACATCGTTGTTGGGGTCGATCCGCCGCAACTTCTTCATCAGCGATTGCCGATGAATGTCGATGCCTTTGGCGGTGACCGTCAACTCGAAGTCGGTCAACGGTAGGTAGTTGGTTACGTCACTCATGTCTTTCCTCCTTCCTCGGGGTAGGGGTACAGGAAGTCGAGTTCCTCACGGAACTTGCTGATTTCGTCTTCGATCGCTTCCTTGAACTTCTCGTTCGCGGTCGCGCTGTCGAAGGGACTGCTGGCGCAGAACATCGACGTGGCGTCGACGCCTTCAGGGATGTAGCGCTTGCTGACGACATCCATCGCGACGTTGAGGTCGACACGCGATGGATGCACCATTCCGCCACGCCATCCACCTGCGGTCGCCAGCGATGCGAGTTGCGCGCAACGCGCCTGACCATCCGTGTCCGGCCCCTTGACGTTCATGATGATGCACTCTTTGAGCGCCGCCAGGTCGGACGGAATCCAGTCGTACAGTTCGGCTTTGAGTTCGTCGAGGATGTCGTGAACGCTGGACTCGGTTTCGGGTTGAGCAGCGAAGTGAGCCAACTCCGCTGCAACAACGACGGGTATCTGCTGGTCGAACATCGCACGCGCGAGCGACAGATACACACTGATGTAGGTCTCGGGTTCGAGAGCCATTGGTCTTCCTCTTTCTGTTGGGTTGATGCAGCCCCCAGCCCCGATCGGGGCTGGGGGCTGCGGGGTATCAGTTGGTGGTGATGTTGCCCGTCACCGGCTTGCCGGTTTCGGTCTCCAACTCCACCGTGGCGTTGTTGATGCGATGCTCGACGACGCTGTCGGCCATCTCGCGGACCATGTCGTAGTCGGTCGCATCGTTGACCGCCACGCCAGCGTCGAGTTCGGTGCGAACCGCCTCGCGCATGATGTCTTCGACCGTGACCTTCTCGGGCTTGCGGGCAGCGGCACCCTGCTGCAACTCCCACTGACGGCGCAACAGCTTGGCTCCGGTCATCAGGTCGTCGGTCGTGACGACGATGTTGTCGGCGGAATGGGTGCGGGCGATCACGGAACGGATCACCTTCGAGATGCCACCGACGATCCATGCTGGGGTGTAGCCCTCGTTGGCTTCGAACGCCGCTTCCCAATGGATGTCGTCGGCCAGCTTCTCCTTCAAGCGCTGCTTGATCAGACGCGTGAACGCATCCAAGTCGGGCAAGCCGACTTCGATGAAGTCATCGACACGACCCTGACGCAGGAACGCATCGTCGACCATCTCGGGGAAGTTGGTGGTCATCACGATCAGGATGCGATCGGACTTGCTGATCGAACCATCGAGGTTCTCCAACGCCAGCGACCGGTCGTGCGTCGCCATCTTCTCGATGTCTTCCATGAACAACCCGACGATCGAATCCTTCGTCATGTAGTTGCGGGCGATCGCCAATCCCCTCGCCATGTCCCTCGCCGTACCACCTGACGGGCAGATGACCACGGTGTAGCCCATCTCGAACATGATCGACTGAGATGTCTTGCCGAGCAGCGTCTTGCCGGTTCCCGGCTTGCCCACCAACAGCACGCAGCGCTTCGGGTTCTCGCCAGCCTTGATGTTCTCATCAAGATCGACGATCGACGAAATGCACGCCACGTTGACGGCGTCGGACAGGTCGCGGTTGAACACGACCTGACTGCGATCGAAGCCAGCCACGTTGACGAACTGATAGTCCGACGTGATGACCTGACCCCGGTAGATCGAACGCTGTTCGAGTTCCTCACGGATGTAGGAGAACAGCCCGTTGATCGCAGCCTGGCGGTTGCGCTTGAACCGGAAGATGATCGAGCCGGTGCCGTCGTTGTTCCTGTCGGCCTTGCACATGCCATCGAGTCCGGGGATCGTCATCCAACCGCTGGGGATCGTCTCGTAACGCATGATCCCGTCCCGGTCGAAGCCGGTCTCGACGACCTGTTCCTCGGGGACCTTGAACGGCCCCACCTTCAACGAGCGGGCGACACCCATGTCGCAGCGACGCAACACGCGGGTCATGCACACGGCGACATCGTTGTAGCCGTACACGAGTACCTCGGATTGCTCGACGTACTCGCGCATCGCCCGCTCGCTGTTGGCGTAATCCTCGACCGAAGCCTCGGTGTCGTCGGCGAAGTGCCCCGGTGCCTTGTACTGGTGCTCCCCAGGGATGAACACGATGGGCATCGCGTTGTCGGGGATCGCTCCGACCTTCTTGACGAGGTCGCGGAACGAGATGGGTGAGAGTTCCTTGCTTGCCATTTCGGTAACGCCTTTCATTTGTGGGTTGTGGATTGCGGGGTGGGTGTGAGATGAGGTCAGCCCCGATCGGGGCTGACGTTCATTTGGGGTCATCGCCGAGCATGTTGAGCGGGATGGTGATGGTTCCGAGCAACTGATCGGTCTCCGGGTTGGGGAGGTCTTGTGTCGTGGCATGACACCGAATCTCCAATCCGCTCAGGTCGCCGTTGGGGACGAGGTAGATGAGTACGTTCGACGTTGATCGGTCGGGGAACACTTCCCAACCGATCAACGCCAGCCGCGCGTCGGACCACGGCATGTACGTGATCCGATTGACCGGATCGCGATACGCAGTGATGGCGAGCAGCTTGGGATCATCCAACTCGTCCCACGGTCGGGGCTTGCGCCCTCTTGGTGCTGTCACTTGCATTCCTTTCTGTTAGTGGAGGATGTTCGCCTTGCGGACGCGGTCGTTGTACTTCTTCGCCTCGTCCTGACGCTTGCGATGGAAGAACGTGCCGTCGTTGCGTTCGGTCGTCAGCTTCGG